>Ga0180435_10000950_pt1 | contig 30589 bp, 28 predicted proteins | sample SS_ome_3_FD_132467 | JGI IMG/M metagenome (GOLD analysis project Ga0180435, IMG submission 132467) | Hypersaline lake sediment archaeal communities from the Salton Sea, California, USA - SS_3_S_1 metaG | ecosystem: Environmental > Aquatic > Non-marine Saline and Alkaline > Hypersaline >... | reverse complement strand
TCCATATAATAACCGCTCACGTATTGATGCCGGTTCCCGGGTTTTGCCGCAATTTAATAGGACAAATTCAACAAACTTAAACCGTACGAAAAAAGATATTCGTAAAGTTTTCGAACCTGTTCTAGACCACGAATAGTAGCAGCAAGGCGATAACCAAAGAATAAATCCCGGTTGATTCAGAAACGGCCTGACCAACCAGCATGGTTCGCGTCAACAATCCGGCCTCACGGGGATTTTTACCGATAGCCTCGCATGCTTTGGATGCCACCATACCTTCACCGACACCCGGGCCAATGGCACCCAAACCCATGGATATACCCGCGCCCAGAAAGGCCGCGGCTTTTACGATATCTGCACCTTCAATTGCCATTTCTTACCTCCTAAAATTAAATTGCTACGCAATTTTATTTGATAATTTGAATTCAGCTCGCGCTGAGGAACTATAATGATGTGTCTAACTGATCCTTAAGTATATTTTTCCGTCAATGCCCAAAAGGGAATTCAAATTTAGACTACAAAAATTAATACCAAGGCCACAACCATGGCATATATCGCCGTCGACTGGGACACCGCCTGCCCCACCAGCATAATCCGCATCAGATCGCCGGCATGTTTCACATTGCGCGCAACCCATCGCACCGCACCTTCGGCGGCTTTACCGTTACCGATTCCCGGACCAATCCCGCCGAAACCCATGCATAGTCCGGCACCCAGCAATGCCATCGATGCCTGCAACGTGAAGGATTCAGGAAATGATTTAAACAGAAGAATAAAACTGACCAGCAATCCAAAAATGGACGGCGTCTGGGCCACTGCTTGCCCAACCAGCATGATCGTGGTCACATTGTTAACCGATTCCGGGTTGCGGGCAATGCCTTCACAGCTGGACCCGGCCGCCAACCCCCCACCATAACCGGACCCAATCGCCGCCAAGCCAGTACTCAAGCCGGCACCGATCAAAGCTGCCCAGGTGGGTGCCAGTGGCATGTGGGTAAAATCGATGAAAAGAAGCATGAGCGCCACCACCATTGAGAAGATGGCCGGCGTTTGGCAAACAGCCGAACCGATCAGCATATTGGTGGTCAGCCGGGATGCGATTGCCGGTTGCCTTGATATGCCCTGGCAGGCCTGGCCACCGGGAAATCCGGCCCCGACACCGGATCCCACAGCACCAAATCCCATGCAAAGTCCGGCACCAAAAAGAGCCGCACCTTTGAGCAGGTGGTCCGTGGGGGCATCCAAAAAAAGTAACAAAATTGCGATTACCAGGGCAAAGATGGAGGCTGACTCAGCCACCGCCTGTCCCACCAGCATGTTTTTGAATATATCACCGGAAAATTCCGGTTTTCTGGAAACGGCCAGGTTGGCTTCTGCGGCGGTATATCCCTCCCCAATGGCGGCACCCATGGCGCCCAGCCCCATGGCAACCCCGGCGCCTGTAAATGCACACAACCTGATAAGTGATTCCACCTCAATAATCATGATGCTATTTCACCTGCACCGAGATATACACAACCGTCAGCATCGTAAAAACAAACGCCTGAATCGTACCCACAAACAAACCGAAGAATGCATTGAGCAAAGGGGGCAATAAAACGCTATAGGTTAAATAAGATACCACGAGAATAATGATCGAACCGCCCATCACATTTCCAAATAGCCGGAAGGAGATTGAGACAATTTTGGCCAATTCGCCGATCACGTTCAAGGGCATCATGAAAAACATTGGTTCAAAATATTCTTTGGCATAGGCTTTGAAGCCTTTGGATTTTATACCAGCGGCATGGGCAATTACAAATCCCATAAGACCCAGGCTCAGGGGTGTATTCAGATCTTTGGTGGGCTCTTCCAAATGGGGAATAATCCCAAGCCAGTTGGCCAATACCAAAAACATAAACAGGGCGCAAACCAGAGGACCATATTTCTTGGCCATTTGCTTATCCAGCGCATCCTCGGTGATTTGATAGAACTGGCCCACGAACAGTTCACCAAATATTTGCATCGCCCGGGGATTGATGGCCCGTTTGCGGGATGATAAATATCCCACAACAATCAAAATTAAAATTACAATCCAGGTCATTAAGATGACTTCCAGATTCAACGTGATCGCGTGCCCCCCCAGCGGGATGATCAATTGATGTATTTTACCCAGTTCCCCCATAGCGATCCACCATCTAGGTCCCTTGCATCCGACTGGAAAATAGTAAGCCCAATAAATGTTCCGCCAAAATCACAATCTGCACCATAAAGATTCCGAATGCAGCGGCCCAAAAATCAAAGCCAGCCAGTTTGACTGCGATCACTAGGGGAATCGCCAACAGAAAATACCGGAATAAAATCGAACCCAAAGATATCAGAACCGACCGACGCCGGGACGGTGCCAATAAGAGGGGCAGGACCTGCCCCATGAGAACAAAATTAAAAACGGAAAAAAGTGATCCCAGAACCAAACCTCTGGCCAGTGATTTTTGGCCCATAAGCACCAATAGCAACCCCAGCACGACTGCTGTGACCAGTGCTCTGGATCCGAATTTTTTCTGTGTTTCACGTATGGCTTCCATGATTTACATCCGGGCGATTTCTATTTTTTTGGTTCAATTATTTCCATTATCTGGCGATAGACCACGTTGGCACCCCCAGCGATACCCAGCAGAATAAAAATAACCGTAAGCACACCCCGAAAACCGAGCCAGCGGTCTAGCATGAGGCCGAGGTAGAAACAAAAACCGATGCAGCCGGCCATGGTCAAACCGATCTGCATGACGATGGACAGATTCTCGGCCCAGGCCCGATGCTTCTTGTATTCAAGACCCAAACTATCCCCCAGCACCCATCAAACCCATGCTCCAGGATCCAAAAGCAAGGTCTTCGTTAACATACATATCCGAAATTGCAATGATTATTTTCTCGATTTTTCCCTGGTTCGCTGAATTCTATTGAAACTTCACAAAGGATGTGCTTTCAATGGCTCGTCTTTATCTGGATGATTATGATGGTGCCGCCTGCTACCTGCGTACTTTGAAATCCATGACCACTTAACTTGTAGTCGCTATAAAAAATAGATACTATAAGGAAAGGTGATTGTAAATGCGTTTCCACAGAATATTGGCCGGCCTTGTCTTCTTGCTTATTTGTCTATTTTGCAGCCCATCTGTTTTCGCCGGAACGTCCGCATCAGATAGCCATGAAACCGGTCATGCCGCAACCAACCAGACGAGCCACGATAGCGACCATGCCTCAGCTGAGTCCGGACATCAGGGGCACGCCAACCTGGGCGAAACCCTGCCACTGTGGAGTTGTATCCCCTTTGCGTGTATGCTGCTCTCCATTGCGCTGATGCCCCTCCTGCTGCCGAACTTCTGGCATCATCATTTTGGCAAGGTTTCCGCGTTTTGGGCCGCTTCCCTGGGCCTTCCCTTTTTATGGGCTTTCCGGGGAGACGCCGTGTACGAAATATTACACATTATCCTGGCTGATTACGTGCCGTTTATCATCCTGCTCTGGTCGCTTTATACGGTGTCCGGTGGAATTTTATTGCGTGGATCCCTGCGCGGTACACCGATTGTAAATACGACCATGCTGATCATCGGTGCTGTCCTGGCCTCCTGGATGGGGACCACCGGTGCGGCCATGCTTTTGATTCGACCGTTTCTACGGGCCAATAACTATCGCAAGAATCGAACCTTCATGGTGGTATTTTTCATTTTTCTGGTGGCCAACGTCGGTGGCTCGTTAACACCCTTGGGCGATCCGCCCCTGTTTTTGGGTTACCTGCATGGCGTAACCTTTTTCTGGACCTTTAAAATCATGCCCCATATGCTGGTGGTGGCGGTGCTCCTGCTGATCACCTATTTTTGCATGGACACTTATTTTTATCGTAAAGAAAAGGCAACGGTTCCCCAAGAAGAAGCCAAAACGCCCCTAAAACTCGCGGGCACCTATAATTTCATATTTCTGGCCGGCGTGGTGGGCTCTGTCTTGATGAGCGGTATGGTCGATTTGGGAGAATTTACCACCTTTGGGGTACACCGCGCCATCCAAGACTGGCTGCGGGATGGCCTCCTGGTTTTGCTGGGCCTTGGATCTTTAATCGCAACCCCTATTCAGCTCCGGGAAGATAATGAATTCACCTGGTTTCCCATCATTGAGGTGGCCTATCTTTTTATCGGTATTTTCATCACCATGATACCGTGCTTGCTGATTCTGAAGGCTGGCACCCACGGCCAGTTGGCCTTTTTGATCAACATGGTTAAAGAACCCCGCCATTACTTTTGGGTTACCGGCGCCCTGTCCAGTTTTTTGGACAATGCCCCCACCTATCTGACATTCTTCAACACCGCCCTGGGCAGTTTCTATTCTGGGCTAAGCGAAAGCCAGGCCGTGCCACTACTGATGACCGAAAATGCCATCTATTTAAAAGCCATATCTGCTGGTGCCGTTTTCTTTGGCGCCTGCAGTTATATCGGCAATGCGCCCAATTTTATGGTTCGCTCCATTGCCGAAGAATCTGGGACACCCATGCCGAGCTTTTTCGGCTATATCCTAAAATACGCCTTGGTGTTCTTGGTTCCCATATTTGTAATTGTCTCCTTCATATTCTTTTAAATAGGAGTTGATTCATGATTTTCAAAAAAGTCCTATTTCATACGCACTTTCGAGAGCTGGCCCTAAATTCATTAAAGTCGATTATGGCTTTGAAAACCGTTGGACTAGAATCGATTGTGTTAACCCATATTATTCCCCGGGATGAGGTCTCATTTGTTCCCTATGGCGGCTATGACAAAGAGGCGGAGAATCAACTCAAAGCGGACGCACGCATTCGCTTTGAAGATTGGCAAACCATTCTATCCGAGAATGGCATTGCAAGCAACATCCGCATCCAAGTGGGAGCCCCCAATGCGGAGATTTTGTCTATTGCTGAAAAGGAAAATGTGGATCTGATTGTGGTGGGCAGAAAAAAAAGGACCATGCTGGAAAAAGTATACGTTGGCGCACACATCATGGATATTTTGCGGCGCAGCAAGGTACCGGTTCTCATGAGTAAATATATGGTTCAATTTGAATGGCAAGGAGAGCAGCTCAACCGCACCAACGACCGCATCTTTGAACGACCGCTTTTGGCCACGGATTGGTCGCAACCATCTGAAAATGCCTTGCGCAGCATGAATGCGTTGCATGGTCTGGCCGAGACAGTCCTGGTTGTGCATGTGATTGATGCAAAATTGTCCAAAGGGTTGGATTCAGAGCAACGCAGCCAACTGGAAGCCGAAAGCAAAAATCGCCTGAAAAAATACTGTCAACAGATCGAACAATCGGGTTTGCGAGCGGAAGGCCATTTGGCCAGCGGTAAAACCATGCCGGAGCTAATCCGTTTATCCAGAGACCATCAGGCAACCATGATCGTAATGGGCAAAACCGGTAAAGATTGGTTTCGAGAATACTGGCTGGGGGGTGTTTCCCATCAGATTGCAGAACTGTCTGAACTACCGGTTCTGTTGCTATCCTAAAGAAAGTGATCAGATAGAGATCCATGCTAACAAAACTGGAACATGCGAATATAGCCATTGTCGGAGGTGGACGCTTTTGCCTGGCGCTGCTCAAAATTATACTTGACCAAAGCCACGCTGCAAACAGCCCACATGTAATCGGTGTTGCCGATATAAACCCGGAAGCCGTTGGCATCGTCCATGCGCGCCAGATGGACATCTTTACCACAACCGATTACAGGGAATTGCTCAAACTGGAAAAATTGAATCTAATCATCGAACTGACCAAAGATATTAATCTGGGGGAAGATATCATCTTAAAGAAGCCTCCCGGGGTCATGTTCATAGATTATTTTGAGGCCCGCACACTGTTGCAGCAGCTTTCCATCAAGGCCAAAAAAGACGAACTGATTGAAACCTTCGCAAAGACCCAAGAAAACGGCGCCCAATTTGAACAACTTTTTGAGCAGTTTTATGTTGCCACCATCGATCTGATTGAGGAACAGGACACATTTACCCAGACCAACCGCAAGGAACTTTTAAGCGGCAAAAAAGCCCTTTTTCAGGCCATCCAGGGCAGCACCATTCCCACCTTTCTCATCAATAAAAAACATGTGGTTACCCATTGGAATCGGGCCTGTGAGAAACTGACGGGTTATAGCGCCGATCAACTTGTCGGGACCCAGGATCACTGGAAACCATTTCGGTCCAAAAAGCGTCCCATTATGGCCGACCTGATTTTGGACGGCGTCAAGGAAGAAGAAGTCTGGCGCTACTATGGGACCAAGTGGAAAAAATCAGAACTCATCGAGGGTGCCTTTGAGGCCGAAGAATACTTTGAGCATCTTGGTGATAATGGCAAATGGCTATTTTTTACAGCGGCCCCCATTAAAAATGCGCATGGCGATATCATCGGGGCCATTGAAACGCTTCAGGATAAAACCGAAGAAAAAAAACGTCAGGAAGAACGCAAACAGCACAATGCGACGCTTCGGGAAAAAACCCAGGCCATTACCGCCAGCCAGCAAATCATGTCACAGATTATTCAGGGCAGTACCATTCCCACCTTTGTCATCGATGTCGATCATGTCATCACGCACTGGAACAAGGCCCTCGAAAATCTCACCGGGCTCGCCTCGAGCGAAATGGTCGGAACCAAAGATCAATGGCGATCTTTTTATGACCAAAAACGCCCGGCCATGGCCGATGTGATACTAGACCAGGTCACCGAAAGGGAAATTCGAAATCTATATGGAACCAAGTGGAAAAAATCGGTCCTTTTAGAAGAAGCCTACGAAGCCGAAGTCTTTTTTCCGAAATTAGGCCCGGAAGGAAAATGGTGCTATTTTACCGCCGCCCCCCTACGATCGCCCGAGGGCGAAATTATAGGTGCCATTGAAACCATCTGGGACAAAACCGAAGAAAAAAAGGCCCAGACCGAACTGGAAAGAAAAAACGCCGAGCTGGCAATGAGAGCCAAAGAACTCAAAGCCAGCCAGAAAACCATGGCCCAGATTATTCAAGGTAGCACCATTCCTACCTTTGTAATTGACAAAAACCATATCGTTACCCATTGGAACCGGGCCTGCGAAAAACTGACCGGCTTTAGCGCCAAGGAAATCATCGGCACCGACCATCACTGGAAGCCTTCCTATGATAAGAAAAGCCCCACCATGGCCGACCTTATCTTGGATCAAGCCAGCGAAGAGGAATTTTGGCGTCAATTCGGTACCCAGTGGAAAAAATCAGATCTGATCGAAGGTGCCTACGAGGCCGAAGAGTATTTTGGGCGTCAGGACCAAGAGAAAAAATGGATTTTTTTCACTGCAGCCCCCATCATTGATCCGGATGGTGCTGTGGTCGGTGCCATAGAAACAATCTGGGATCGCACGGATGAAAAACGGGCCGAAGAAGAACGTGAAAGGCGCAACCGGGAATTAACAACGCTCTGCTCCATCTATGCCACCCTGAGCGCGCCCGTAGATTTAGATGGCCGGATACGCAACGCGTTGCAGAAGGTGACCGACATATTCTCTTTTGATACCATCTGTGTTTTTACCCTGGCCGACGATGGGCGTTTTTATTTAAAGTACAGCCATGGCGAAAATGGCAACTTATGCGGGGAGCATACGGTGAGCGCCAAAGATAGCATGGTGTTCAAAGTTGCCCAGACCAATCAATTTGAAGTTTTTGAAGATACCAATCATATTAAAAATGATGAAATTGTGGTTTTAAGAGAGGACGGATTCCAATCCCTGGCCTATATCCCCCTGGTTGATAAAGAAAAAAAGGCTTTCGGCGTCATACGTGCCGGCAGCCGCGAGATAAAGCGATACTCAACGGAAGACCGCCAAGTGCTGACCCTATTTGGCAATCGTTTGAGCGCAGCCATCGAGAACGCCATTCTTCATAAAGAAATTCAACGCAAAGCCAACTTCCAGTCACGGCTGATCAGTTGTTCCAATAATGGCATCGTCGCTACGGATGCAAATTGGAATATCGTGCTGTTCAATCCAGAGGCCGAAAGGCTTTTTGGCTACAGTCGCTCTGAACTTCTGGAAACCATGAACGCGAAAGAACTCCTGCCAAGCGAAATCATGCAGTCCCTGGAAGAAAAGATAAAGATCAAAGAACTGCGAAATTTGACCTTGTGGGAAGAAACGGCCATCACCAATCGCAATGGGGAGCGCGTGCCGGTCAACTACTCGGCAACCCCTTTGTTTGAAAGAAACCAGGAAATGGGTAGCGTGGTCTTTTTTCAAGATCTGACCGAAATCAAAAAGCTTCAAAAAGAGCTGATCAATTCTGAGCGTTTGGCGGCCATGGGTCAAACGGTGGCCGGCATGGCCCACGGGATCAAGAACATACTGAACGGGTTCAAAGGGGGGCGCTATCTGGTTGATATCGGGATTGACAAGAATAACACGGATAAGCTAATTAATGGCTGGCAGATGATCAAGCGCAATATTGATCAAACGTCTGATCTTGTTATGGATCTCTTATCCTTCTCCAAAGAAAGAGAGCCCGAATATCAAGACTGTTTCCCCAATGAAATTGCCAATGATGTGTGCGAGCTGGTTAAGGAGACGGCGCATACCCACGGCATCGCTATTGTTCAATCATTCGCTGAAGACATCGGGGAAGTCAGCCTGGACACCAACACGCTTCACCAGTGCCTCCTTAATTTGGTATCCAACGCCATCGATGCATGCATTTTCGATGACAATATCGATAAAAAACATGAAGTCCGGATTTTGACGGCACTGGCAGATCCGAAAACCCTTCGGGTTGAAATATCGGATAATGGCGCCGGGATGTCCGATCATGTTAAGAAAAAACTTTTTTCATCCTTTTTCAGCACCAAAGGTGCTAAAGGAACTGGGTTGGGTCTGCTTGTAACCCGCAAGCTCATCGAGGAACATCAAGGCAGCATTTCGGTTGAATCCGAACTGGCAATCGGCACAACATTTACCATGAAGCTGCCATTTAAATCCAAGGGGAGCAAGCCGACTGCGGCAGCCTAACTTTGACTTGAGGAAACATGACGATTGGTTGAAAAATAAAGCCACTCTAGAATTTTTTGATAGGCATTGGGAGGCCTTACCATGAGCAAGAAAGTACTTGTTGTCGACGACGATCCGGATGTGAGATTGTTCAACGTGACCGTAGTGGAGGAGAACGGATACACACCCATTGAAGCGCGCGATGGGGAGGAAGGCCTCAAGTTGGTGAAATCAGAAAGGCCGGACCTCGTCATTTTGGATGTGCTCATGCCCAGACAAAGTGGTATCCGGCTGTACCGAGAGCTGAAAACCGACAATTCACTCAAGCATATTCAAGTTATTCTGCTCTCCGGAATCGCCAAAAAAACATTTCTACGTTCACAAAAAGCCCTCACGGAGTTCGGCGGGGAAAGTATTCCTGAGCCGGAAATATATCTGGAAAAGCCCGTTGAACCCGAAGAGCTGTCGGCTGCGATTAATCAATTTTTGGGTTAGCTCATCAATCTGGGTCGGCAAGCGCACTTTTCCGTTGGCATCTGCAATCCATGCCAGTATCTGGCGATCCGATGAGCGGCAGCAAAAAGGACCATCAATATGGAAATCCATAAAATATTATTCGTTACTAAATTTGAAGAACTCTGGTTTGATGCGGTCGAATCTCTGATGGATCTAAGAAAAGCATCTCTGAATCACGTTGTCTTTCTCAACGTTATCCAGAGAGAAAAAGTGGCTTTGAGACGGGGCAAAGGATATCAGAAATCAGAGGAAGTCCGATTACGCGAGATGGCCAACATCCGATTCATCAACTGGGCCGAAACCCTGTTTGAAAGGGGGCTTGAGGTTGGCGCTTACATTGTTGTGGGCAGCCTGGTAAAACAGATCACCACCGCCATTGAAAAGGAAGGTATCGATCTTGTGGTGGTTGGCCATGAAAAAAAAGGCCGTATCGAACGACTCTATTCTTCTTCGGAAATACTGGAAATCATTCGGCGCTCACAAACTCCGGTATTGGTGTATAAGTATGCGCCAGACAACACCATCGCCTCGAACAAACCATTTGATCGACCATTACTGGCCACCTGTTTTTCGGATACGGATAAAAAGGCCATCGACTATTTAAAAAACTTAAATCAGGTCATCAAAAAAGTAACCATTGTGAATGTAGCCGATCCCAAAACTTTGAAGAATGGATCCGCCATGGGTGTTCAGAAAACCAGAAAGGATATACGCCACAAGCTGGATGAATTGTGCGACATCTTCATTGCCGCGGGCATCGATGCCTCGCCGGGTGTTTACGTCGGAAACCCCGGCAAAGAGATCGTTACGGCGGCCAAGGAGTGCAATGCCAGCATGGTTGTTGCCGGCACGTCTAGTCAGCCCTCCTTAAAAGAAAAACTGGTTGGGAATACACCCCGATTTTTGGCGGAAAAAACAGGGTTTCCCACTCTACTGATACCACCGGTTCAGTAAGCATTTTTTGGAGGTATGCCATATGGCGGTTCTGACCATTTCAAGACAATTTGGAGCCGGGGGAATAACCCTGGGGAAAATGATTGCAGACAAACTTGGATACACATTCGCACACACCGAGATCATTCAAGAAATCGCCAAGGAAGCCAATGTCTCCCCGCAGTGGGTGGAAGCTTTCGAAAAGGAGGCCGGTACCAAGCTATCACGTGTGATCTCATCCATGGTTTCACAAAAATGGATCGACCGTATTCTCAAGGATGAACGTGGGTACCTGGACGAACAGATTTACCTCGATTATCTGGTGTTGATAATTGCCAAGATGGCCGATGAGGATAAGGTCGTTATTATCGGCCGGGGCAGTCAGTATATTCTCAATGATCACCCGGACGCCTTCCACATACTCTTGGTGGATGAATTTGAAAATCGGGTCAAATTCTTGGTAGACCGCTATAACATGACCCCCAAAAAAGCCACCCAGGTTGTAACCAGCGAGGACAAACGACGCCTCAACCTATACCGTAAACTGGGTAAGATGGATTTCGATAATCCCAATTTATACCATTTGGTCCTCAACATGAGCCGCATTGATTTAGAGTTGGCTAAAAGTCTGGTCTGCCAGATGATTGATGCCTAGCTCCCACGACATTATTTGGAAACTTATTTTTAGGTTGCCTAATCCCTATTTCCGGGGCACATAATTTTTCGATCCCGATTTTATAGACCTGTTGCCTGTATTCTATAGCTGTTGTCAAAATAATGTTCCGTTTCGTGCAAAAAGCGGTACAGGTGTTTTTTCGGGACGACATATCAAACAATTACGGCTTGACATGGATGTATCATACCTATATCTAAAATGGTTTGGATTTTAAATTTCATCAATGATGTATCGCCTTTAACCAGCATATTAGCGAGGAGCTTACCATGGGAGCAGAAAAATTCTTTTTTACATCCGAGTCCGTCACCGAAGGTCACCCGGACAAGGTGGCCGATGCCATTTCCGATTCGGTTTTGGACGCAATCATGGCCCAGGATAAGAACTGCCGTGTTGCCTGTGAAACCCTGGTTACCACCGGCCTGGCCTTTATCGCCGGGGAGATCACCACAAACTGCTATGTGGATATGCCCCTAATTGTCCGTGATACCATCCGCGAAATTGGCTACAGCTCTTCCATGATGGGTTTCGATTATCAAACCTGTTCCGTTATCACGAGCATTGACCACCAATCACCCGATATTGCCCAGGGCGTCAACTCCGGTGAGGGTCTTTACAAGGAGCAGGGAGCCGGTGACCAGGGCCTCATGTTCGGCTTTGCCACCGATGAAACCACCGAGCTTATGCCCATGCCCATTGTATATGCGCATAAATTATGCCGGCGCCTCTCCCAAACACGCAAAAGCGGCGCGCTCGACTTTCTGAGACCCGATGGCAAATCACAGGTCACCATCGAATATGACAATGGCACCCCCAAACGCGTTGATACCGTGGTTGTGTCGGCTCAACATCGACCGGACATCTCCTACGAAGACCTTAGAGAAGCCATTATTGAAGAAGTGATCAAGAAATCCATCCCCGAGGAGCTGCGTGATGGCGATACCCGCTATTTCATCAATCCGACGGGAAAATTCGTTGTGGGCGGCCCCATGGGCGACTGTGGCCTGACCGGAAGAAAAATCATTGTGGATACCTACGGTGGCCAGGGAAGTCACGGCGGCGGCTGTTTCTCGGGCAAAGATCCATCCAAGGTCGACCGCAGTGCCTCCTATATGGGGCGCCACATTGCCAAGAATATTGTGGCCGCCGGTGTGGCCAAAAAATGTGAAATCCAAATCGCCTATGCCATTGGTGTGGCCGAACCGGTTTCCATTATGGTGGACCTGATGGGGACTGGGCTGATCCCCAAGGAGCAGGTGGAAACAATTGTGAGAGACGTATTTGATCTCCGCCCGGCCGCCATTATCGAGTACCTGGATCTGTTGCGACCCATCTATCGTAAAACGTCGGCCTATGGCCACTTTGGTCGCACTGAACCCGAGTTTAACTGGGAACATACCAATAAAGCCGATGAAATCAGGCAAAAAGCAGGACTCTAAACTTAGACACCAAAACGAAAATAGCCTTATAATGGAACCATTAAAAAAGTTAAACACGTAACGTTCCAAAATCAGACGGTTTCATTAAATGTTCAAATTCAAGGCAAACAAGTTTCGCATCCATGAGGCGTGTTGTTTGTACCTTGAATGTTTGCGGAACGAAGTATAACGCGGAAGTTGGGCATTTTATGAAATGGTCATATTTAGGAGAAAAGATTTATGAAACATGACGTCAAAAACCTCAAGCTCGCCAAAGACGGAAAATTGCGCATCGAATGGGCCAACCAAAGCATGCCGGTTCTCAATCGCATCAAACAGCGATTTCTCAAAGAGAAGCCCTTGAAAGGCAAACGTGTTGCAGCCTGCCTGCATGTAACCACCGAAACCGCCTCACTGATGCAAACGCTGAAAGCCGGTGGCGCCCAAGTTGCACTGTGTGCGTCCAATCCACTCAGCACCCAGGATGATGTCGCCGCAGCCCTGGTGAAGTTTGACAAAATCGCCGTCTTTGCCATCAAGGGCGAGAACAACAAGACCTATTATGAGCATATCAATGCCGTTATTGATAAAAAACCACACTATACCATGGACGATGGTGCCGATCTGGTATCGACCCTGCATTCGGAGCGATCCGAGCTAATCGAATTTGTAGAAGGTGGCACCGAAGAAACCACCACAGGCGTCATCCGGCTCAAAAGTATGGCCGCCGATCATGTCTTGCGGTATCCCATTATCGCCGTCAACGATGCCAAGACCAAACATTTTTTTGACAATCGCTATGGAACCGGCCAAAGCACCATGGACGGTATTGTTCGCGCCACCAACCGCTTGGTAGCCGGATCCACTTTCGTTGTCTGCGGCTATGGCTGGTGTGGCCGCGGCTTGGCCATGCGCGCCAGGGGCATGGGCGCCCATGTCGTTGTGACGGAGGTGGATGAATTGGCGGCCCTCGAAGCGATCATGGATGGTTTTTCAGTCTCACCGATAAATAAAGCTGCCAGAGTCGGTGATTTTTTCTGTACGGTCACCGGCAACATCAACGTTATTCGCAAAGAACACTTCGCAGTCATGAAAGATGGTGCCATTGTCGCCAATTCCGGCCACTTCAATGTGGAATTGGATCTTGACTCATTGGGCAAGATGGCCAAAAGCAAACGGTCGATCCGCCCATTTGTGGAAGAATATCAATTGGAAAATGGTCGGCGTATCAATGTGCTGGGTGAAGGCCGATTGATTAACCTGGCTGCGGCGGAAGGTCATCCCTCCAGTGTCATGGATATGAGCTTTGCCAATCAAGCACTGTGTCTTGAATATATGATTAAAAATGCCGACACACTGGAACTGAATGTACATTCAGTCCCGGAAAAAATAGATACGGCGATCGCCAAAGAAAAACTGGCCGCCATGGGCATTAAAATCGACAAGCTGACCCGAGAACAGCGACGTTATTTGGCTTCTTGGAATTTGGGGACCTAACAAAAAGGGTTCGAGGGTTCAATGGACCCGGGGTTCGAGGGAAAGATCGTCAGCTCTGAGCGAATAGCTATTTGTCCCTGCAAATTTACGAAGGGCCAAGAGCTATTAGCAGACCCTTGACCCCTGGAATCCTGGAATCCTTGAACCCTTATTGCTTTGAGTTTTTTTCAATAAAATCGAGACGTTCAAATCCCATCTCGACTTCTTTGCGCTGCTCTTCACTCCGGGCCAAGGTTTTGGCTTTTTCCATCAGGTTGCGCCCCTGAACCAAATCACCCTGCATGCCGTACACGATTCCAAGCCCCACGTATGCCGGGGCATAGCTCGGATCTAGCTCGATGGCGCGTTTAAATTCACGCACGGCGGCTTCTGATTTAGCATAAGCCATCAGTTTATACCCATTGTCTACGTGATGTGAGGGCGAGTCCAAGCTGGGCCGCAACAAAATGGTTTCCGGTCCGCACGCCGCTAAAAACAGCAAACAAAGTAAAGACAAAAACCGCAAATTGGCAGGAGACATCATGCACCCTCCACGTTAGTCAGTGACAATGATAACCCGGCACTGCTTTAAAAATGCGAGGTTCTCAGACTTGCTCAGAAGCCTGGAAGCATCGGTATTGCTTATGACGACCGTTGAGCGATCCGTGCCTTCGGCACGCAGGCCCTTAACCACCAAAGGATTTTTTCCAATAATCGGATTTTTTAATGCTGATTCTGTATTGGTCATATATCGACAAAGGCCCTGTTGCACGGCAAACTCTCGGCTCACAAACGCGGGTCCATAAACTTGTTTGCCATTTTCATTTATAATCGCTGGAACCATGGCCGGCAAGGCCTGGGTACCGATGGCATCCACCACAAGTCCTGTAAAATGGTTGGCCACCGCTTCGGGCGCTGGCACGGAATCCGTAGCCGTATTTTCTGGCTTTCCGGCGGATACGGTTTTGATGGCTTCGATCTGTTCGATTTCCTTGGGAAGAATCAATTGGGAAAAACCGCCATACATATTCATACGGATTTGAATTTCAACGGTACCGTCGGAAAGATACTCCTGCTTGACCACTTTGGATGCGTTAATGAGGCTTTCGACCTTTGCCATTACATGATCATTCTTGGACGCAATATCGCGAACGGATGAATCAGCATTAATACGCGTGGCCATCACCAGCGCCACCATATTCTTTAGAGCCTGTGTCCGGGACGAATTCAGTGCTTTTTTTCTATCATGATCATTGTGGACAATTTTTTTTGCAGGTGGCTCCCCAATGCCTTTCGTTAAAAAAGCACCGGAACACCAGTCGATGCGTCCGGGTCCTAAAATTTCGAAATAGGTTGCTTTTTCATCAGCAACCGCATACCCGAAAAGCAAGCAAACAGCGACGGCAATCATCCACATCAAGCGGAACTTCATTAACCCTCCGGATAGCACAATGCAATACCTCGCATGCGTTCTTATCATATTTATCTAATTTTGTTGACCTTTTTAGACTATATAGTGTAAGATTTTTTATGTCAACCATTGAGGTTTTCGAAAACAGATAAAACGCATTCCAAAATCCAACCAACGATGGAGATCCATGCAACGCGTTATCGGTTCAGTCGGCAGGCAAGCGCTGGCATCACTCAACCAAATAGCCACGCAGCTCACCTTTGCATATAAAATCTTACGCCTCTTGACCTTTCCGTCCAAACCTGGCAGGGCCCTGGTTCGCCGTATAACCATGGAACAAGTCTATTTTACGGCTGTCCAGGCCCTCCCCATTATTATACCGATCGCCATCCTCATCGGCGGCATGATTATTATTCAATTTTCACGATTCTCAGGGCAATACGATCTTGGCAAAATCACCGTTCTCATTATTGTCAGAGAACTGGGGCCCATTCTGACGGCATTTTTAATCATCCTTCGTTCGGCCACGGCCGTAACCATTGAAGTCGGCTATATGAATGTCTTGCATGAGGTGGATGCCCTCGAGATGTCGGGCATCGATCCGCTTTGGATCGTGTGCGTGCCGAGGCTGGTGGGAATAACCTCCGCCATTGTGTGTCTTTTCATTGTTTTTGATCTCGTCGCCATCGTGGGGGGCTATGCCTTGGTTTGGATTATCACCTACATCCACATGAGCGAATTTTTACTCCAGATTGCCAATGCCATTTCGGTGGCAGACATCACCGTAGGACTCATCAAGGCGGTCCTTTTCGGAATCACAATCACCGTAACCTGTCTCTATCATGGATTTAAAACCCAACGACATATTACCCAAATTCCAGTGGCAGCATCCCGGGCATCGGTGCAGTGCTTTATTTATTGTCTCAGCATCAGTGCGGCGATTTCCGTACTATTCTATCTCTAAAATGACCATGATTGAACTGTCCAATTTTTCATTTGAATCCAAGAAAACGGGCCGGGCCTTCCAGCCGTTTGATTTTTCATTGGCCCCCGGTGACGTCGTTTCCATATCCACGGACTCGGCCGAAGACGCCCTGACCTTTTTAAAAACATTGGCAACCTTGGTCCCGCCCATCCACGGGTCCTATCGATTTTTGGGAAATAACCTGAACTTTTCCAATCGCCAAGACCTCCTTGAAGCCAAAAAACATATCGGATTTGTGACTTCCCATGCCGCTCTGATCAGTAATCGCAGCGTCCGTGAAAACCTGCTGCTACAGCGTGCTTATTTCACAAATTCGCTCTCGGCCAAGCTGGACCCAAACACACGTAGGCTGTGTAAGCTTTTCGCCTTGGAAAACAAGCTCGACCTAAGGCCAGCTGCCTTGACCGAACATGATTACCGCTGTGTTGTAACCGTGCGGGAATTGATTAAGAGACCGGTGATATTGCTGATGGAATACCCCGAGAAATATATCGGCATCACCAAATTGAACGCAATTAACGATATTTTATTCAATCTGGTAGGGGATGAATTGGGGATTGTTTTTTTATCGGAATATAAATATTTTATCGAAACTTTCTCCAAAAGAGATCTTGTGATATCCAATGGGACATTACAGGCATAACACTGGGAAGCGCATGGACCTAAGCTATAGCAGAAAAGAAAAAATTGTCGGCCTGTTTTTTATTGCCATCGGCTTGTTGTTATTATCGACGGTCATCATCCTGGGCCGCGGTAAAAACTGGTTTGCCGATCACAACATCTATTACACCACATTCGACGAAAGCTATAACCTCAAGGTCGGTGCCGATGTAAAACTGTTTAAAACCAATATCGGAAAGGTTAAAGCCATTTCCGTAGAAGAAAAAGTACGTATCAAACTCGCTATTTTACAGAAATATGAATCCCGCATCCGTGAAGATACAGTCGTAACCGTGGAAAGCCCCACTTTTGTGGGATCCGAATATGTATCCATCATTCCCGGCTCTGCCGATACGCCCCTCATGCCCCAGGAAGGTGAACTTCCTTCCAAAGCCAAGAAATCAATTGACGATATATTGGCCGAGTTCGAAGTGGAAAAAACCGCCAAGAAATTGGTTCAGGCCATTCAGAACATCGGTGATCTGACCCAAATGCTCAAAGACCCCCAAGGCCCCTTATTTGCTTCCCTGGAAAATATCAACCAGGCCTCCCAATATATCAACCAAGCCTCCCAACATATCAATCAGGCCACCCGAGATATCGCGGACATCACCGCCGGTATGGAAACAGGAGAAGGCACCATCGGCAACCTGTTGACATCGACCCAGGTTTTAGACGTTATTCTAAAGCGTCTCGAAAAGGTGGGTGAGATTCTGGCTGATATTTCGCAAGCTACTGCCAAAACACCAGAAACGATGGATCTGGTGCAAAGCAGACTTACAGATTTCCAGGCGGTTTCCAGCGGTTTGGTTGAAAGCGTGGCTGTACTCAAGAACATATTCGTGGAATTGGAAAAGAACCTGCCAACCATAGCTGCCATTTTGAACAATGCCGAAAAAGGCAGTCGCGATGTCCCTGAAATAACGACGTCTGTGACCCGTACGATTCAGGAAACCCGCGAAGGAATCGAAAACGTGGATAAAGTCATCCAGTCCCTGCAGAACAATTTCCTCATCAAACCCAACCTGCCACCGGAACCCGTGGGCGAAAACACGGATGCGGGTCTGCGGCGTTAGAACCTAACAGCAGGATTCAAGGAGCCCAGGATCCAAGAGTTCAAGAGAGGCTTAAAGCTTTGTGCACTGGGCTTTTAAAATTCTTTGTTTGATCGCCGAAACAACTATTAAGCAGCGCCTCGAATTACAAATCCCCAAAATCGCAATCCCTCCATCCTTGGTGTATTTGAATAGGCTTTTTGGATTCTTTTATATACTGGGAGGCTGATAATTTCTGGCTTTTAGCGTGAAAACCGTTTGTCATCCTCATGAAAATGGGGATCCAGAGATAGGCACCAAGCGGACAGCTTTTTGCATCACTCGAACCCTCGAATCCTGGACCCCTTGAATCCTTTTAGGTTATAATACGTATTTTAAGATTGTTTGACGAGCATTGCATGAAGGTACAAGATTGGCTAACGGCTAGACCCGCGAGCCACTCCAACGCAGCTTCGTTTTCAACAAATCAAAATAGTCATCATGGTCCGGCAGGGTAATCACCTGGATTGGATGGGACCCCTTGCGAATGGTGATGATATCCTGGTCGCTTATGGCCCGACCCACTTGCCCGTCAAAGGTCACATTGGCATTGGAGGATTTCTCGGCCAGTTGAATTTTGATCTCCACATTATCGGGGACGATCAAAGGGCGATTTGTCAGTGTAAACGGACAAATCGGTGTAAGCACGATACTGTTGACCCCCGGGTGAACAATCGGGCCACCGGCGGCCAATGAATAGGCCGTGGAACCCGTGGGTGTCGACACAATCAAGCCGTCGGCCCGGTACTCCGTTAAAAAATGGGCATCGATATAGGTTCGTATATGGGCCAAACCGGCCGAGGCACCCCGGTTGATGACCACATCGTTGAGCACGGTTTCCTGGCATATCTGCTCACCCTCACGAATGAGGGCCACCCTAAGGCGCATGCGCGGCTTGATCTTAAATTGGCCCTTCAAGACAGCGCCCCCCACCGTTAGGAGGCTTTTGTCGTCGGTTTCGGCCAGAAATCCCAATTCACCAAACTTGACGCCCAGAATCGGAATATCCTGATCGCCGATCCAGCGGACCGCACTCAGAAAAGTACCGTCGCCGCCCAATACAAAAACACAGTACAGGTCAGAAGGTGCCGCGTTGTTCGTAATCGCACGCTCTGACTCGGCCTGCCAGTCAATCGTTTGACGAACGACGGCAGCGCCCTGGCCCTGTAGCCATTTTTCAAAGGTATCGGCCTGTTTGCGTGCTTCCACATCCGCTTTTACGATCAGCCCGATTTTATTCAAGATGCCTCGCTCCTTTGCTGTTGATCGATTCGGTGATTGGGGATTGCCCTGTTTGGAGCTTCTTTTCAGACAAAACCCATATGTTGTGTTTTCTTACCGGGATAGCGGCCAAACAGCAATAATTTTTATCAAATTCTTGATCTTTGGTCGGAAACATGCTTGAGTCGGATGGTTCATATCTGTTTTAGCTTGACTCAGCGCTTCTGGGCGTTTATAAAATTTTACTTTGTTAGGGTAACACATCTTACTAACGTATAAGGAGGGAATGTAATGATGAAAAATCACGTTCGGAAAACACTTGCCATTGCAGCTGCTAGCTTGTTTCTCTGCCTAACCCTTTCTGGTCTGGGAATGGCTGACACAATCAAACTGGGCGTTGCCGGCCCGCATAGTGGCGACCTGGCATCCTACGGCATCCCGACCATCAAGGCTGCCGAACTGGTGGTTAAAGAAGTTAACGCCAACGGCGGCGTTTTGGGCAAAGAGGTTGAACTTATCGTAGAAGACGATGTCTGCAAGCCCGAAGTGGCAACCAATACCGCTACCAAGCTGGTGGGCGAAGGCGTCCATGCCGTCTTGGGGCATATCTGCAGTGGCGCCACCAAAGCAGCTCTCGGAATTTACAACAGTTCCAAGATTGTTGCCATGTCTCCTTCGGCCACCAATCCGGCCCTGACCCAAAGTGGTGACTATCCCAACTTTTACCGCACCATCGCCTCGGATGATGCCCAGGCTCGCCTGGAAGTCGATTTTGCCCTGGATATTCTAAAGCTGAAAAAAATTGCCGTCCTGCACGACAAAGGCGATTACGGCAAGGGACTGGCCGAGTTTGCCAAAGCCTTCCTGGAAGCCGACCCCAGGGCCGAAGTCGTTCTGTACGAGGGGATCACGCCTGGTGCCGTCAGCTATGGTGCCGTGGTTCAAAAAATCAAACGCCGAGGCGCCGAAGCTGTGATTTTTGGCGGCTACCATCCCGAAGCTTCAAAGATCGTTATGGAGATGCGCAGAAAAAAAATGAAAACCATCTTCATCTCTGATGACGGCGTCAAGGACGATACCTTTATCAAGGTCGCCGGCGTCTATGCCGAAGGCGTGTATGCCACCGGCCCCAAAGATGTATCCTCAAATCCAATGGCTGTGGCAGCCAATGAAGCCCACGTGGCCGCCTATGGTGAAGATCCGGGCGCATTTTTCCTGAATGCCTATGCCGCCGCCTTGGCACTGTTGAACGCCATTGAACAGGCCGGATCCACGGACTATGACGCCATCTCCAATGCCTTGAAAACCAAGAACGTGGACACGCCGCTAGGCAGCGTCCGTTTTGACGAAAGAGGCGATGCGCTCGGGGTCGGCTTCTCCATGTACCGCGTCAAAAACGGTGCCTATTACGAAGTAAAATAACTCATTGTGATTATTACACGTCGGGGGGCAGGCTAATTGAGCCTGGCCCCTGACTTTTTATTTGACTGTCATAGGTTCAAGGATTCGATGGATTATTTTTTAGAACTGTTTCTGGGAGGCCTAACGCGCGGGAGCATCTATGCCCTGATCGCCCTGGGGTACACCATGGTATACGGCATCATCAAGCTGATCAATTTCGCCCATGGTGAAATTTACATGATCGGAGCCTTTACGGCCCTGATCGTTGCCGGCATTTTGTCCATGTTAGGCTGGAACCAGGTACTCATTCTGGTCATCGCCTGCATCGTTGCAGTGATTTATTCTTCTGCCTATGGGTTTACTATCGAAAAAATTGCCTACAAGCCTTTGCGGCAGGCGCCGCGGCTCTCAGCCCTTATCAGTGCCATCGGCATGTCCATGTTCCTGCAATATTACGTGTTGCTGGCGCAGACATCCAACTTTCTGCCCTTTCCCAATTTAATACCGGATTTCAAGTTTTTAGAACCGGTGGAACATATTGTACGTTCCTCCGAAATCGTGATCTATACGGTAACCGCCATTGTCATGGTGCTGCTAACCTTTCTGATCAAATTCACCAAAATCGGCAAGGCCATGCGGGCCACCTCCCAGGACCGGGACATGGCCATGCTGGTGGGCGTGGATGTCAACAAGGTCATCTCGGTTACTTTCTTGGTGGGATCAGCCACGGCGGCAATCGGCGGCGTCCTGATTGCTTCGCATACCGGCCAGATCAATTATTACATCGGATTTATTGCCGGTATCAAAGCCTTTGTGGCGGCGGTCCTGGGCGGCATCGGCAGCATGCCGGGCGCTGTTCTGGGCAGCCTGGTACTGGGCATGTCGGAAAGTTTTTTCACCGGGTATATTTCAAGTGATTACGAGGATGTGTTTGCCTTTTTATTTCTAGTTTTTACCCTGATATTCCGGCCGTCTGGGATTCTGGGAAGAGACGATACCGAGAAAGTATAATATCACAACCGTTTTAGGTTTTACGTGTTCCGTTTTAGGTGGGACGCATAGCAAACTGCCGACATAAAACCTAAAACCCAAAACTTTGGTTACTATGTTTAGTTTCAATGAAATCAAAAAATCATTTTTGGTGGCCTTGTGGTTCATGTTTCTGACCTTTCCCATTATGGTAATCCGGGTCAACACCATATACAAGACCATCGAATGGCGTTGGGAGCGCATGCTGATGGTGGGAATCGGGGCATTTTTTCTGTCTTTCCTGTGGCGCTATTTGCGCAAAAGGCAAGAAGCCGGTCAGAAAAAGGCAGAGCCCGGAGAAACCGAGAGCCTGCCCCTGACCCAGCGCCTCATTACGGACAAACGCTTTAGCGTTCCGGGTATTGTTGCCGTATCCCTTTTTGCGCTTGCCTTTCCGTTTGTCTTTTCCATGTACCAGACCAATATAATGACCACAGCCCTAATCTATGTAGTTGTGGGCCTGGGCCTTAATATCGTGGTGGGGCTGGCCGGGCTGCTGGACTTGGGCTATGTGGCCTTTTACCTGGTGGGCGCCTATACCTATGCGCTGCTGAATCTGCACTTTGGGTTGGGATTCTGGACGGTTTTGCCCATCGGTGCCCTGTTTGCTTTTCTATTCGGCATCATCCTGGGCTTCCCGGTACTACGGCTGCGAGGCGACTACCTGGCCATTGTCACCCTGGGTTTTGGTGAGATCCTTCGTCTTATCATGGAAAACTGGAACGAGTTCTCCTCTGGCCCCAGTGGCATTGCCAATATACCCCGTCCGGGATTCTTCGGTATCGAGCTGTCACTGCATCAAAATATTATCTGGGTCTATTTCGTGATGCTGGCCATGGCCGTTTTCACCATCTTCGTGGTCAGGCGATTGCAGGACTCGCGCCTGGGGCGCGCCTGGATTGCCCTGCGGGAGGACGAAATTGCCTGTCAGGCCATGGGTATCGACAAACGCAGAACCAAGCTCAGCGCCTTTGGGCTGGGTGCCATGTGGGCCGGTATGGGTGGGGCCGTTTTTGCTGCCAAAACCACGTTTATCAATCCTGCCAGTTTCACCCTCTGGGAATCCATCATTATTCTATGCGTGGTCGTGCTGGGCGGAATGGGTTCTATTTTGGGCGTCATTTGCGGTGCCATGGTTCTGATTCTGCTGCCGGAATATTTGCGGGCATTTTCAGAATATCGCATGCTCTTGTTCGGGGCCATTCTGGTGATTATGATGGTTTTCCGCCCGGGCGGCATGATCACCGCGGTTCGCAAAACGCACCAGTTTAAAGGATTAAAAGACCAGCAATCAACAAATTAAGTATATGAAACCGATTCTTGAAGTAACCAACCTGACCAAAGATTTCGGCGGTCTGCGCGCCCTGGACGATATCAGTTTGACGGTGGCTCAGGGCGAAATCGTGGCCCTCATTGGACCCAACGGCGCCGGCAAAACCACCTTTTTCAACTGTATCACCGGCATTTATCCTGCCACCAAAGGGGACATGAATGTCTACCCATCCGATGGCAAAAAAAAGCAGCTCAATGGGCTCAAACCCAATCTGGTGACCGAGGCCGGTCTGGCGCGCACCTTTCAGAACATTCGCCTTTTTCAGAATATGACCGTACTGGAAAACGTCATGATTGGCCGCCATTGCCGCATGCATGCCGGTATTCCCGGCGCTGTTTTTCGCAATCCGGCCACTGTCCGGGAAGAAAATCAGGTTGTGGAAGACAGTTATGCCATGCTGCAAAAAATCGGCCTGGAACAATTCGTGAATGAATATGCCAAGAATTTACCCTACGGCGCCCAGCGCCGGCTTGAAATCGCCCGGGCCATGGCCACGGAGCCCATCGTCCTGCTATTGGACGAACCGGCAGCGGGTATGAATGCACGGGAAACCAAGGAACTCGACGATCTGATTGTGCGCATACGCGATCAGGAGAAGATCTCTATTTTGTTGATCGAGCATGATATGAAACTTGTCATGAGCCTGTCCGATCGAATATATGTGGTGGACTACGGCAAAAAGATCGCCGAGGGCACGCCTGAAGAAATTAAAAACAATCCGGCAGTTATCAAAGCATATCTGGGAGAAGATTTGGATGCTTGAGGTTCAGAACATCAAAACCTATTACGGTAACATCCAGGCCATCAAGGGAATCAGCCTGGAAATATCCGAAGGTGAGATCATCACCCTCATCGGTGCCAACGGTGCCGGCAAAACCACCACCCTGATGTCCATTTCCGGTATTGTACCCCCCAAAGCCGGTGAGATCCTTTTCATGGGAAAACCGCTTCAAGATCTGACGCCCAATCAGATTGTGGCCCAGGGCATCAGCCAGGTACCCGAAGGCCGCCGCATTTTTCCGTTTCTGACGGTCGCCGAGAATCTGGACATGGGCGCCTTCTTGCGCAATGACACCAGTGAAGTTCAAAAGGATCTGGAATACGTATATGAGTTGTTTCCCATCCTGGCGAACCGGCGTCATCAGACAGGAGGAACCCTCAGTGGCGGTGAACAGCAGATGCTGGCCGTGGGAAGGGCCTTGATGGCCAAACCGCGGCTGTTGCTCCTTGACGAACCCTCTCTGGGCTTGGCACCGCTGATTGTAAAACAAATATTTGAAATTATAAGAAAAATTAACCTTGAAAACAAAACGACCATTTTTCTGGTGGAACAAAATGCCAACCTGGCGCTACAGGTTGCCCATCGGGGTTATGTCATGGAGAATGGCCGTATTATCCTAGCCGATACCAGCCAGAATCTACTCGCCAATGAGGATGTCAAGAAGGCCTATCTGGGAATATAAATTTGTAGAACTACTTGGCTTGCGATATACCCCCCATGCGCTTCAATATACATCGCACCGCTTCAAATCTCAAATTCGAATATCGAAATTCGAAACGGTTCGACAAGGTCACCACCCTGAGTAACATCGAAGGGCAATTCCAAAATTCAAATGTTCAAATGATCCAACACGCGAATTCTGAATTTACGCTCACGTCTCGTTTTGAGCATTTCAATTTGACTAGGTCCTTCAAACGATACTACTTTTCGAAAAAACCTGGCCATTCGGAAAGGGGATCAGTAGACTTCACCAAATGCATCCCGGCGGATTGAAAGCCTTCGTAGGCTTCATCCGCCGAATCTGTGTAATCAATTACGCCGGGAATCACAACCGGGGAGGTACAATCGGTGAGCAAATAAATCTTATGGGCCAGGGAAGGATCGCGCGCTTCGATTTCGGCCCATAGATCGGCAACGGTATAGGCCACACAGTGGCTTTTTGCCTGCCCCGCAATGATAAGGGCATCAAAAGATAATAGTTTTTCTATCAAATCTCGATTTTTCGGCGCAATTACCTCACCGTTCACACCCCGCATAATTTCGGGCTTCAATACCGAGTAGTTTTCCGTCAAGGTATGATTCCCTTTGATCTGAATATCAGGTTGACGATAGCGGCAAACCGTATGAAAGAAGACGGCCTCTTCCACCGCCGACACCATGGCATGGCCAATTCCGCCCAGCATGGCATGATAGGGCCAGATGGTTAGATCGTACTTTCCCCCGGCTTTCAATTGCCTGCCATAATACCTTAGATAAGCATCTGCCTCATCGACCTCGATTGATCTGGTGAGCGCCGGATTAATACGCCACACGCCCTGTTCGAGGTCCTCGGCGGATATCAGCGTATAAGGCTCCGGGTGCTTGCCCTTTGCATCAACCAGGAAAATGCTATGAAATATCTGGACAGCCTGATGCGTATCCATGGTAGCGCAAATTTGGGTTATGGATGCCAAGTTCCTATAAATAAATTTCGTCAACCGTTGATTGTCTTCAACAGCCCCATCGCCACTGCGGCCGCCCACATAGAGTTCAAAGTCCGGAAGGCAAAACGTATTTTGAACGTCCACCAGCACCAGGCAGGTTCTCTTACCATCCATAGAACTCGGCTGAATATGATGGGTTTCACGCCAAGCTTGGGCATCTGCCGCCCGCTCCTGGTACGGCACCCGCCAGACATCTTTCACCCGCGCATCATCATAGAAACCGGGTAGGGGTGATTCTCGGAAACTCATTGCACCTCCTGTACCTGCTTTAGCTTTTCACTCAGGCAGACTGGGAATCGATGGGATTCGTGTATTGATTTGTAGCGGTCTCCCAGAGCATTAAAATTCAATTTAAAGTTTTTCTGAATGTCTCGTAAACGAGGGTGGTCTTGCACAAGCTCACCCCGCCGCATAACGGGCGCGAGCAATGGCTGGGAGTCTGCGATGCTCTCATCCCGCAAACCGATGGTGTCGACGCTCATTATCCCTTGCGCATCCAGTTTTCGGAATACCTGTTTCTCGCCGGCCAGGGTTTGTTTACCGGGGCTCAACTTGCGAATATTGCGGTTATTGAATCTGACCAGTTTGTAAACGATATCCAAATTGGGGGCGTCGGCGGAAGTGCCCACCGCCGTCCCCACCCCGAAGGCATCGATACGAGCACCCTTTTTGAGCAGCTTTTCGATTTCAAACTCGTCCAAGCCACCACTGGCAAAAATAAGCGCATTCGCAAGACCGGCCGCATCTAAAATTTCGCGTACTTGTTTGCTCAAGGCAACCAAGTCGCCGCTGTCAAGACGCACACCCTTGAGCATATGCCCCTGCTGATTCATCTCCTGACCCACACGTGCTGCTTTCTGTGCGCCGGCAATGGTTTCGTAGGTGTCAATAAGGAAAACAACATCGTCCGGGAAAACGTCCGCATACGCTCGAAAGGCATCGATTTCGTTCTCAAAAGTGCTTACATATGAATGTGCCATGGTACCGGAAACGGGAATCCCAAATACCTTTCCGGCCTGCACGTTGCTGGTGGCGGCAAATCCGGTGATGTAAGTACTGCGTGCAACGCGCAGACCCGCATCCTGCCCCTGGGTTCGGCGTAAGGAAAAGTCGACCAGCGGACACCCCTGAGAGACGTGCAAACAGCGGGCACCTTTGGTGGCAAATAGCGTGTTGGATCCAAGGATGTTCAGCAGCAAGGTTTCCACGAGCTGCGCCTCGATAATGGGCGCCGTGATTTCCATCACTGGCTCATCTCCGAAAAAAACCGTCCCTTCGGGCATGGCCACAACATCGCCCCTAAAACGGAACTGACTTAAAAATTGAATAAAATTGTCCGAGAAGAGATTGGTTTTCTTTAAATAGTCGCAGGCTATATCCGTAAAATCAAAAGCTGAAAGTTCATCCAAAGCCGTTTCTAAACCAGCCGCCACATAGAAATTTCTGTTCTCATTGGGTCGCACAAACAGGGAAAAGGTCGCCTTCGCCTGCACATTATTCTGAAAATAGGCGGCCGCCATGGTTAACTCATATAAATCCGTAAATAAGGGACCGATTCGGTGTGGTTTCTGCATATTGATTCCCCGTTTCGCTGATGGGTGCCTGTTTGAAAGAATAGTAATTCATTCGTTGGATTTCAAGTAAGGAATTAACACCAAAGGTGGACAGAAATGCCCTTTCAACGCTTGGCAGCCCGGCAAATGTAAATCCCTAAACACATCGAATTTAAACAAAACAATTAAAGTTTAGTGCCTTGTAGGTCGATAGCGTTCAGCGAGGGGGATCAAACAGTTCGGCCTGGTTTACCAAGTCGTCTCTTTCAGACTTTTTTTCAAGAATTACATCCATGCGGTGCGCACAATCCATATATTGTAATCCGCAACATTATAAATCAGGGAATACCGCAGGAGTTACTTAAATGCTGATTAAAAATAGATGGTTTTCTGTCGGTGAATTGGTTTTGGTTTGTTGGCTCAATGGTTTTGCCGGGTACTTCATAGCTGAATTCACTACCACGTCCATGCGACTACTTGCCCTTATGTTGCTTGGAATTCTGGACATCGCCATCATTATATTCATGGGTCATATCTGGCTCAAACAGCAAAACCGGCTCAGCTATCTGCGGAACACCCTTGGTTGGATTAAAAAATCCCTCACCTACAAAAACATCCGGTTTGAACAGCATATGGCGCCGGAAGCCGCACACATGCTGCAAAAATTCACGGATCGACTTCAGATCGCACTGCAGCACCAGCAAGATCCTGAATCGGAATGGAAGCAGCATTTGAAACAATTGCACAGCGTTTCCGATAAGTTTATCGTTGTCACCCAGGATCTGGAGGCCGTCAGCGCCCATAACAGAGATACCCTCAATCAATTGAATCGGGCCGGTCAATTGGCCGAAGGTGCTCTCGTAAAGGCCGATGAAGGTAAAAGTGTTCTGGCTGAAAGCGTCCAGGCGGTGGGGGCCATTACCGATAGTTTTCAAAAAATTACCGACATTATCGCCGTTATCGATAAGATTGCCTACCAAACAAACCTGTTGGCGTTGAATGCCTCCATCGAGGCTGCCCGGGCCGGCCAGGCGGGTGCTGGATTCGCCGTTGTGGCCGATGAAGTTCGCACTTTAGCCCGCAGCACGGCCAAGGAAGCCAGCGACACCCAAGACTTGGTGCAGGAAACACTGCAGCGCGTATCCCATGGCGAAAAATTAATGCGCAACACCCAGACAGCGTTCCAGGGGCTTTCAACGGCTTCGGTTGAAATGGCGCAAATCGTCAGCTCAGTTCGACAGGACAGCTTTTCACAAGCACATCGACTGGATCGAAACAATTATGCCATTATGAAAACCACTGCCGACATGCAGGCAATCATAAAACCGTATAACCGCGCAAGTTCCCGATTTGATAGGGGGGAAGTGAAACAACTTCCGAGATTCCGATTTCGCCCCCAATGGGTTCCCCAAAGCCAGTTTGCCGGCTACTACGTGGCCCATGAACTCGGGTTTTACCGTGACAATGGCATTGAGATTGAAATGCTCGATGGCGGACCCGATACCAATCCCATGTCTGAACTTGTTAAGGGACAGATCGAATTTGGAACTACCTGGTTGGCCCCTTCCATGATAATGGCCAGTCAAGGCGCCGATCTCGTTTTACTGTCTCAAATAATTCAGCGGAACGGACTACTGCTGGTAACCCTGAAGGAAAAAGGCTTTCAGTCCGTTGAAGATCTTAAAGGTAAGCGGGTGGGCGTCTGGGGAGGAGAATTTAACTATCCGGTCCAGGCCCTTGACCGGGAACTTGGATTGGGACTCATTCTGGTCCAACAGGGATTCGAAATGTCAGAGCTATTGCACGAAGAGGTTGATGCCGCTCTTTGTATGAGTTTTAATGAAATGTTCAGCTTTGATGATCAAGGTGTTGATAGGGATTCGCTTAAAATTTTTCGTTTTGATGAGTTGGGTCTCCAGTTTCCGGAAGATGGTATCTATACCTCCCGGCGGGTAGCCCGGAAATATCCCCAAGTTTGCAAGGCCTTTGCAAAAGCATCCATGCAAGGCTGGCAATATACCGCCGCACATCCTGACGAGGCCTTGGATATCGTTATGAAACAGGCCAAACGCTCGCCATTTCCAACCACCCGGGAACACCAGGAACGGATGCTCACTGAAATCCTGCAAATGGTCACAGGCGGCAGCGAAAACGGCGAACTCAAACAGTCTGATTTTAACAGTATATCCAGGTCGTTGGAAGCCATCGGACAAATTGACCAGGCGGTGGAATATAATCAATTCTACCGGCGTGATCTGGTAGCCTAATCCAGAAAATAAAATCGTGTCCTACGATTTTATTTTCTAAAAAAGATCAAACGAACCAAAAAAACGCCTAGTGCCAAAACGCCCACTAAGACTGAAAAGGCAATCCAAGTAACTTTATTCCCACCTTTAAGCAAATAATAGGGACTCCAGGATGCAGCCATCACATTGCGCCCCAATTGCTGCCTGTATTTTTCGGGAATGTTCGCAATGCCGTCACCATCTGTGTCTGCAAAGCTTCGAATATATGCCATGACACCCTGCCATTCCTTGAGCTCTTGTATGCCGGCAGCCTGACTGTCTGCATCGACGCGTACAGATTTGAGATCCGTTATCGGTTGCCCATGGCGATCTTTGGGTACGATATCGAGAATGTGCCAAGTAAAATCGCCCACAACCTTCAGGAAGGTGGCATTGTAAATGTCCGCCGCTACGCGCACCAGGTTGTTGTTTCCCGAAGAATAGTCCAGCGACGTATAGCCATCTTCCTCGTTACCAATTTCTATATGCGTCACCCGGTCAAATATCATGCGGTTGGGATTGGTGATGATTCGGGCACCCGAAAACTGCAGAAAATAGTCGCTGCCTTTGAGGGGATAGATACTGGTTAAAATTTCAAAGGCTTTTTTCAATTCAGCCGGGTAAATGTAAAAAGCAACCAATGCATACCCCATTGTATCGGATTCATCAAAACCAATGCCCAGCGGAATCGCTCGGAATACATCGCTGACCGAAACTGCGCCATTCTTGTCGCCGGTGATGGGATCCCGAATTACGCCGTTAGAAATAAAAGCAACCTGGACCGGTTGCCGGCCGGCAGCCGGGTCTGAATCGGTTTGGTTGATATACCAGCGGATCGAATCCGCAATCAGATTGCCGAGATTGGATTCCCGCGTCTCGATACCCAGTTCAAATTCAGTTTGGGCCACCACCTGATCAAATCCGAGATTGAGCTCCGACAGAACCCGCCGTTCGATTTGGTCCCGAGCCGCCTGAATCTGCTCAATTATCTGGACGTCTCCGGGGATCTTGTCGTCGATTCGGATGGTTTGATACTGACGGGGCTTGGCTTTGCCATCATCCAGTGTGACATCCAGTACCCCCACCTGTTTGCTGTAGGCCCAAGCCTGGACAATCAGCGTATGGCCC
>Ga0180435_10000949_pt1 | contig 30615 bp, 24 predicted proteins | sample SS_ome_3_FD_132467 | JGI IMG/M metagenome (GOLD analysis project Ga0180435, IMG submission 132467) | Hypersaline lake sediment archaeal communities from the Salton Sea, California, USA - SS_3_S_1 metaG | ecosystem: Environmental > Aquatic > Non-marine Saline and Alkaline > Hypersaline >... | reverse complement strand
GCTATTTTATTTGGCGTAATTATGGCGGTGACGGGACAACTGGGAGATTTGTTGGAGTCGATGCTCAAACGTGATGCCTTAAGTAAAGATTCCGGTCGATTGGTGCCGGAGTTCGGGGGGGTGCTGGACATGCTGGATTCGCCGCTGGTGGCGGGTCCGTTTGCGTATTGGTTTTTTGTGTATTTGAATTTGAATCATTAACCAAACCAGAAGCAGGAAGATCGTTGGAACTAACAATAACGCTGGAGAATCCGGAAGACCGCGTAGGCTTGTTCGGAGCGGCCGACGCGAATTTGCGATTGTTGCGTGAGGCATTCGACGTGCATATAACAGCGCGGGACGGCCGGGTGCAATTAACCGGCAAAAAAGATTCTGTCAGAAAAGCGGCGACGTTGCTGGATCGTATGCAGAAGCACCTGAAGCGATCTCGTCATGTGAATATAAGCGACATGGGGCGATTCATTCAGGAGATTAGTTCGGGTATGGGGCGGTCCGACAATGATAACGAGGTCGAGGTATATGGCCGATCGATTGTCGCGCGAACGGAAGGTCAGCAAAGCTATATCGAAGCTATTCAAAAAAATGATATGGTTTTTTGCGTAGGGCCGGCGGGAACGGGCAAGACTTATCTGGCGGTTGCCAACGCGGTGGCCATGCTGAAACGAAACGTGATAAGACGATTGATTCTGGCACGGCCGGCGGTTGAGGCGGGGGAAAAGCTTGGATTTCTTCCGGGTGATATGCAGGCCAAAGTGAATCCTTACCTTCGCCCCTTATTCGACGCCCTGGGAGATATGATGGATTACACCCAGGTCAAGAAGTTTATGTATAATGATCTTATCGAAGTGGTGCCCCTGGCGTTTATGCGCGGGCGTACACTCAACGGGGCGGTGGTGATACTGGACGAGGCGCAAAATACGACGGTGTCACAAATGATGATGTTTCTGACCAGGCTGGGGCATGATTCGAAAATGATTATTACGGGAGATGACAGTCAGTCTGATCTGGAAGACGAGAGCAAATCCGGTTTGCGGGACGCGTTGCGACGGCTTGGCGGTATCAAAGGGATAAAATTTATCCGTCTGACGGAACGAGATATCGTTCGCCATCGTCTGGTACAGAATATCGTGAAAGCATATGGAAATATTAAGAGCACCTAACCCGGCAAGGGCCGGGAACCAAATAGAGTTTCATGGAGCCTTGCCCCATTGTCAGGATTTTTTTAATCATTTTGCGCAAGATTTCAATGTTAAGATACTAACCAACGTGATGATTATATACCCATCGGGTATGAAAATTCCCGGCAGGGCCAGACGTAATTGTTTTTCCGGCAAGTAAATACATAATATGAAAACGGGAAGACTCGATCGCGGTGATTATAAATGGCAAAGAAAAAATCAAAAAGAGTGGATGCCCGGCGTGCGAAAGAGGGTGAACTGGCGGCGAAGCGACAACGTTTTTACGATTCGGGAGCCCCGGTGTCTATTTTGCTGTTAATGGTATATGTCATATTTTTGAGTATTATTCTGTCGGTGGGCAATAATACTTCGGCGCGCGAAAGTGATACTTCCTGGCCCAGTCTGCGGTCGGTACTGACGATCGGCATCATCTTATTTACGGTGAGTATAGCGATGGGTTTGTATGTCTATTCTTATGCTCGGCGTATAGTAAAAAATCATCTGCGGGGGAGTGTGCTGCTGGCGACGCTTTTGATTATGCTGGCAGCGATACGCATGTCGGTGATTTATGGTTTGTCACCATACTGGGTGGTGGTTCCGGTCGTGCTGACCGGGATTACTATGACGATTGCTTATTCGCAGCGATTCGCCCTGGGGATCAGCGGTTATCTGATTCTGGTCGGCGCCGTGGCCATTGCGGATGCAACAGGCACACTGCGAGAAGGCTTGGGAGTGTTATTGGCGTGCGGCTGTGGAGTGGGGATCGCGATACTGTCACTAAAGAAGATTCGGACGAGGACGAAGCTGATCGAAGTTTGCGCCGGGGCGGGCGGATCGGTGTTTTTGATTATTTTGGTGGCGGGATTATGGCAGGGCAAGCCGTGGAGAGAGATTCTGCCGGACGGGCTGAGAGGGGCGGGCGGTATGCTGGCGGTGGGCTTTATTATCCAGGGCTTATTGCCCCTGATCGAGCGAATATTTCGGACGGCGACGGATATGACGCTGCTGGATTATGGGGAAGCGACTACGCCGTTGTTGAAACGTTTGGCGGTGGAGGCGCCGGGGACATTCAATCACAGTTGGCAGATCGGTATGCTTTCGGAAGCGGCGGCGGAAGCGATCGGTGCCAACGGTCTGCTGTGCCGGGTGGGCAGTTACTATCATGATGTGGGTAAGTTAATCAAGCCCCGGTATTTTGTGGAAAATCAGGCGGAGAATTTTAATCAGCATAAAGAGCTTTCTCCGACGATGAGCAGGATGATAATTGTGGGCCATGTCAAGGACGGTCTGGAGTTGCTGCGAGAATATAAAATTCCCCGGGTACTGCACCAGTTCAGCGCCACGCATCATGGAACGACGCTGGTAGAGTATTTTTATCGGGAAGCTACCAGGCAAGAATCCGATTCGGATCAGCTGGTGCGGGAGACGGAATTTCGGTATCCCGGCCCCAAGCCGGCGAGCAAGGAATCGGCGATTACGATGCTGGCGGACGCGGTAGAGAGCGCGTCGCGGACTCTCAAGGAGCCGACCCCCAGCCGTATCGAAGCCCTGGTGCACAGTATCGCGATGAAACGACTTCAGGACGGTCAATTCAACGAGTGTGATCTGACCATGCGTGAACTGGAGCTTATCGAGCAGAGTCTGGTAAAGAGTTTGTGTGGGATGTATCATGCCCGAATCGCGTATCCCAAAGTGGAAAAGCAAATGAAGAGAAATGGTGAAAAAGCCAAAGTCAACTGAAATTGAGATTATAAATAAACAAGAGGCGATGCCGATAGACCGGGAGCAGTTACAGCGGACGGTGGCATATATATTGCGTCGGTTCCGCGTGGAGGATGGATCGGTCAGTATCGCGGTGGTGGATAACGACTGCATGCGGGAACTGAAGAGGCGTTACTATGGCGAGGAGATGATTACGGATGTGCTCAGTTTTGATTTGCGGGACGAGGGGGAGACAGAGCAAAGATGCGATTGTGAGATTGTGGTGAATGCGGAGCAGGCGGGCACGGTGGCGCAGAAGCGGTCGTCGGAGCCTGAGGGGGAATTGAATTTGTATATTGTGCACGGTTTGCTGCATCAACTGGGATATGACGATCAGGAGCCCAAAGAGGCAGAGGTGATGCACGCTAAAGAAGACGAGCTTTTAAATGAATTGGGTTTTGGCAAGGTGTTTGGGGGATGAGGCAGATATATATGGATGAGCCCGGCTGGTGTTATTTTTTAGTTGAGCCGATATTTCAGGTAAAACTTTTAGCCAACACCGTTGACATTGAAGGATGGTGGTGTTGGTGGATTTCGTTGATATGCGTGTTTCTGGCGACTTTTTTTTCGGCGATCCATGTTTCTTTACGTCATATTTCATGGGTGAAGCTGGAGGAGGGTTTCGCAAACCGGGGGCAGGAGGACCGGATCGAAGTAATACGCAAACGTTTGGCGCGGATGCAGTCGAGTATGGCGACGCTACGGATGATGGCGAATCTGGGATTGCTGGTGGGAGTGGTGAGTTATTTTACGCTGGTACAGGGCGTCAAGCCGGTAAATTCTTTAATGTTGTTTTTGGAAGCATTTCTGATATCCGCGTTGGTATTGAGTGTTTTTTCGGTGGCGATCCCGCAGGCGTGGGGTAAGTACGCGGGGACATCCCTGTTGGTATATTGTTACCCGATGGTGAGGTTCTGGGAGGTTCTCAGTTGGCCTTTGACGTCGGTGTTATATTTTGTCGATCCGATAATCCGGCGACTGGCGGGGGTGTCGGGCTCGAACGGCAACGGCAGTCTGGACGAGAAGCAGGAAGAACTGCTAAACGTAGTTGAAGAAGGTCGTAAAGAAGGTGTGGTCGATGAAGAAGAACGGGAGATGATCGCGTCGGTTCTGGAATTTCGCGATACGACGGCCGGGGAAATAATGACGCCACGGACGGAAGTGGCTGGAATCGAAGCGGATGTGAAACTGAAAGAAGCAGTCGATGTCATAATCCGGGAAGGTCACTCTCGTTATCCTGTTTACGAAGGATCGATCGATAAGATTATCGGTTTGCTGTATGCCAAAGACCTGCTGCAGGACCTGGACGATTATCAGGGCGAAAAGGGAGTGCGGCATCGCTTGCGAGAACCATATTTTGTGCCGGAGTCTAAAAGCCTGCGGGATTTATTGCATGATTTTCAGAATCAAAAAGTGCATATTGCGGTGGTGCTGGATGAGTATGGCGGGACGGCGGGAGTGGTAACGATAGAAGACACGCTGGAGGAGTTGGTGGGAGAGATTGTGGATGAGTATGAGCCGCCGCAAGACAAGCCCCTTAAGAAAATTGACGAGTGGACATTCGAAATCGATGCCCGTTGCAAAGTGGAAGAACTAAACGAAGAGATTGGTTTGGCGATTCCGGAAGAAGATGATTATGAAACCATAGGGGGGTTCGCCTTTTCGCGGCTGGGGTGTATTCCGGTGGCGAGCCAGAGCTTCAAATATGACAATCTTCAGTTTACCGTAATCGACGCGGAAAAGCGAAAGATCAACCGGTTGCGGATGGTGATTACACCCCGGCAAGAAGCAGCAGAAGACGGTAGAAATGGTTTTGAGCCAAGCACGGAATAGTGCGTTTTCGCACTTTTCCCGGCGTAAAATATTTACGCAACGGAATTCTTAAGAATTGAAACCACGGATTACACGGATTTTAAATTTATACTCATCGCGATTGAGTTTTCCCGTTTTTTTATTATGTATATACTTACCCAGATAACATTTACATTGGGCCCTGCCAGGAATTATCATACCCGATGGGTATAATGAAAACATTTCTCGAATAAATGTTTGGGAGCGGCTGTCAGAGAGCGAATTCCGGGACAGCAGCCGATTAGTCAAGAGGCTCTGTTGAAAAGGAAAATGGGACGGAGCAAAAGAACAACCAAATTTTGATGAGAATGACATGGCGTTGATCAAAGATTACGCGATTTGTATCCGGCATCAGGATTATTCCGAGAGCAGCCAAATTGTGACATTATTCGGGCGGCAGTCGGGGAAGATTCGGGCTCTTGCCAAGGGTAGTCGGCGTCCCCGGAGCAAGTTCGAAGGTGGGATCGATTTACTGACGGCGGGGGAAGTGTTGTTTTCGACGGGGCGGAGCGAGAGCAGTTTGGCGACTTTAACGGAATTTCATTTGCAGGAGTCCTGGGCGGGTTTGCGAGGGAAGCTGGTGGCATTGCACTGCGGTCAGTTTATGGGAGATTTGATGTCTCAGTTTACCGAAGACTATGATCCTCATGAGGACTTGTTCGATATATTTGTAAAGGCGCTTGGTGATCTGCAAAAAGGGGGGCAGCCGGTGATGATTTTGGCTGTTTTCGAATTGGCGTTGCTGCGGGAAGTGGGGATGCAGCCGATATGGGATCGATGTTGCAGTTGTCGGGGCGGATTGGGAGAGCAGCAACGGATGTATTTCAGTAGTACCAGTGGGGGGATGCTCTGCCGCGATTGTGAAGGAGCGATAGCGGAGAAAAGGTATGTTAGGCCGGGGGTGGTATCTTTAGTGCAACAACCGGAAAAAATGAAAACAGGCAGAGAAAGGGATATCCTGGAAGCACATGAATTACTATGCTATCATATTCGTGAAATTCTTGGCAAGCAAAACCAGATGATGGCTTTTGTTAATCAACTGCTGTTTATGCCCCTGAAAGGACGCCAGATGTAATTGTTTTTAATGTAAAACGGGAGAATGCAATCGTAATGAGTATAACAGAATGTCCCGCCTGTAAGATGCCGATCGAGGAAGAAATGGACAGCTGCCCATACTGCGGAGATATTTTATATCGCTATATGAAAAATGGGATGTTTTCACCGAAGAAAGGGCCGCTGGTAAAGATTTTCGCGGCAGTGATAATTATTCTGGTAGTTTTGGCGGGATTGGGTTTGTTGCTCAGCCAAATTTTGCCAGGGTAAAACTGGGAGGGCCAAAATCACAATTATACCCATCGGGTATGAAAAATCCTGGCAGGGCCCGATGTAATTGTTTTCTGGTTAAGTATATACATAAATCGTACGAAAACAGAAAAAACTAATCGCGGTGGTGATAAAACGCTACGGGAGAAAAAAAGAAGCCCGCCAGTGTGGTTCGGTCGGTTAAAGAAGGGATTTTTACCAGCGGGCTATTTTATTATAGTTTAACTAATCAAGTCTGGTCAAGTATTCATTTTATTTTTTTAAAAATAAATATTCAGGTAAAATCCTCAAGTATTCATTTCTGGTAAAACCCCATGGGCATAAAGGATTTTTGGCAGGGCCAGATGTAGCCGCGCATATATTATCGGGCATATAGGGTAAATAAAAACCGGAACATTCTTTTAATCATTAAGCTAATCGCCAAAAAAACCGAAAAGTATGGTGACGTCTGACTTTGCACGCAGATAGTGCCAAGCTTTTTACACCGGACAGAGCAATATTGTAATGGATATTAAAAAGATACGAAATATTTTGAAGTATTGCACAAACGAAGAATTGCGGCAAGTTGAGGCTCTGATTCCATCGTTAGTCACATTGAATAACAGCAATATAGCCGGTACCGGGAATCAACGGTATCCTCGCAAAGAAGATCGATATAAAGCCAATTTAAAGGGGACCTTAAAAAGATTGTCCGATATCAAACCCGATGAGCGTAAAGAGTTTAGCGTAAACATTCTGGATATTTCCCGAAGCGGAATGCGAATCGGAGTCAAATCGGACTTTGTTCCTTCACATATAGTGCAAATTTCCTTCAAAGGGCCAAATGGGAAGATGAAAGAGTGCCTCGTGGAAGTTGTGCGAATCGAGAAAAAAAGCGGTCAGGCAGAGATGCCGCTGGAACTGGGCTGCCGCAGTGTGGATAATGAATATGTCAGGCGGTTAACCAAAAACAAGAAGGCCGCCGGCATGACCGAGTCTGTACTTGATCAAAAGGGAGTGCTAATTCTAATTGTAGGAACCGATACCGCTGCGTTGGAAAGAAAATTTCTTTCACGAACAAATACCAGGAATTTTAATATTCGTTGTGTTGCTAATATTCCAGACGCTATAGAAAAAGCAAAAAAGCTTTCAGCTAATTTAGCCATATTTTATCAAGGAACAGCCCTGCTTCATGTTCCGGAATTACTGGCAGTAATTAAAAGCAAGCCTTCCGGTCTTGCCACTTTGGCTATTATAGAAAACGACGCAGACAGATTTCCTTTGTTGGATGCGGGCATCGATGAATGTCTTACCAAACAGGGTTATGACAGTTATTTATTGAAAGCCATGGAAAGGACGCTATTAATACATGAAGGCAGGCGAAAACGGAAGTCCGTTTTGAATCGACGAGCTTTAATATTCAATTTTAATAAATCAAATCTTAATCCATTAAGCATCTATTTGAAAGATATGGATTACAGCAGTCTGGTAATATCCGACCTGGACATTGCCCAACGCTGCGATCCAAGTCAATATGATATAGTTCTGGCGGATTATGGCCTGGAAAATCGGGAGGGATTTAAAAAGCTGTTGTCCGTTTTTCATAATCTTCCCATGGTGGCGTTATGCAAAGATTCGAATTATGAGCGTGAACAGGCGATGGCCGACGGGGCAAGTAAATGTCTAAGCGAATCATTCGACGATGAAGATGTGCGTACGCTGCTGAATTATGAAAATATGGTCATGTCCGCCCCGTAAATTCTATCTGCACGGAAGAGTATAATCAGCATTTCTCTATCAAAGGTTATTCGCATAACAAGATCTGGTGTGAAAGCCGGTGCTTGGTCGCGATGGATCCACAACGTCCGATAATATATATTATGTTACATTCAGTATACGAAAACGGGAAAATTCAATCGGAAGCAGTATAAGTCAATAATTCAGTTTTTATTGTTATTTATTTTGCTGCTTTGTGTATTTGGGTAATTATGCGGTCCGCCAGAAGTTCTGCCGTTTCGTCCGCGGCAATGTCAAACCAGTTTACGTCGGCAAAACTGCGATACCAGGTTCGTTGACTCTTGGCGAAGCGACGGGTATTGATTTTAATCTTCTCCACTGCTTTATCAAAATCGCAATTACCCTTTAGATGGTCGATTATTTCCGCATACCCCACTGCCTGGGCCGCCTGGGGACTTAGGCCATCCGGTTCGGCCAACAAAGAAATAACTTCATCCCGCAAGCCTTGATCAACCATTTGTTTTACCCTTTGGTTAATGCGATGATTATTGTCTTCTTTATCCCGCCTTAATCCTATCAGTTTCCAGTTATAACGATAATTGCCACTGTGAAACTGTTTCTGAAACGAGGATATCGGTTTACCGGCTATCTCAAAAACCTCCAGAGCACGGATAATCCTTTTCTGGTCATTAGGATGAATCTTTATCGCGGCCTGCGGGTCAATCCGCATCAATTTGTCATACAAAACCGACAAGCCTTCAATGTCAGATTGTTTTTTCAGCCGTTCCCGAATTACTTTATTAGCCGGTGGGCCGTCGAAAATCCCTTCCAGTAAACCCCTGATATAAAGAGCCGTCCCCCTACCGCAATTATCGGACTATGAATTTTTCGTATATCGGCAATGGTCTGGTCGGCCAGGTCGATGTACCGACCTAAACTGAACGACTCGCTGGGCTCGACAATATCCAACAGGTGATGCTTGATCTCTTCGCGGGCTTTGTGAGATGGCTTAGCGGTACCGATATCCATTCTTCGATACACTTTCATGGAATCAACACTAAGTATCTGCCCCCCCCACCGACGAGCGAGTTCCCAGGCCAGCTTTCCTTTTCCACAGGCAGTACAACCTAAAATTAAAAACATATCATGAAGTTGAGAAAGCATATTATATACTGGGAATAGTTTCGAATACGAACCTTGACAAATAATTTTCAATTATGATAATACCAATAATGATTATAAAAACATAATCCGAACACGGGAGAACTCAATTGCAATGAGTATAGTTTAGCAAAAGGCCCGGTACGATGAAGAAATGGGCCGCAAAAGCAGTGGAAGTTAACAACATTAAAGTTTTTAAACATATTTTTCTGAAGGAGCTTCTCATGCGTAAAAATTATATCTCATTATGTTCTATTTTAGTTATATTATTTTTAACTGGCTGTGTAAATGTTCGGGTTGATGAACCTCTGGTGGAGGCGGGGCTGGATAGTCCTTCCAGCCAGGCCGGCGATACGGCGGCTGATTCCGCATCATCGTCCGGCCGGGAAAAACAACTATTAAAGGATGTGAAACGATACCGCTCCCTCTGGAAATACGAAAAAGAGAAAAGCGAAAAATTGTCCGACGAAAATGACCGTCTCGAAGACAAAATCGATGACCTGGAAGAAACCATCGAACAACTAAAAGAAAAAGACTAATTCCGGGTGTCTCCGCTGTTGCCATCTGAGGAATTCTCTGTAACATTCGAGTTGTCGTTTTCGGGAGTGTCCGCGGTCGGAACCGTTTCCGCGTCATTTTCGACCGTCTCTGCTTCATCCTCGACCGTTTTTTCTACTGCTTCATCTTCTGTTTTTTCGACCGGCAGATATTTAATGGCTTCGTTTTCCGCCGCCACCGCCTTGTTGCCGTATTCTTTGTACAAGGTTTTTACGATCGTCTGGATTTCCCTGATACCTGTCATGGTCTCCAGTTCCAAAACAGCCGCCGTCTTATTATAAAAACCGGACGCATTTCGCCAAAGCAGACCTAAGTCGGTTGCTGCTGTTTTTTCCAGATTCCGGGCGTACTTTCGGTTGCCGGTGGAGGAAATTTTCGATGCTTTTTTATAAGATTCGATGGCCTGGAGATACGTTTTCACTGCTTTGGTTAACAATTCATTAAACTGACTCTCGGCGTTTTTCATTTCATCCAGTCGTTCCCCCAGTTGTGAAAGCAGTTGACTTTTCCGCTTTTGGCTTTGGCGGAGAGCGATATCGAGATTGGTAGTATATTCCGGATTCTTCTCCATGTTTTCGATGGTTTTCGCCGTTTGGTCAATAGCATGAGTAATTTGCTGATGAAGCATTTTCTGATAATGCAAATGCTGATTTATCGCATCCAGTCTGCTTTGCAGCTTTTCTTGTTCGGTTTCGTAATAAATCCCCCCTTTTTGTTTATCGTCTCCCTGGCGTAAATGATAGGCTTGTTGCTGCAGTTTATATCGTTCCGGGCCGGGATTTCCGTTGGCTTTTTCCAATAGTGCCAAATACTGCAGATTGATGTTTTTGGCTTTGTGACTGTTTGTTTCCACCTGATTTTGCAGTTCAGTCTGTCTGGTGGCGGTTGTCGAGATGGCTTTGTCAACATCAGCGGCGTTTTGGCGCAACTTAACGAGACGTTGTTTTAGCTGGTCGATTGTTTTCGAGGAATGTTTGGTGGAAATTTGATGAAGCTTCATATCTTCCAGAGAAATCTGAATTGCCAAATGACATAGTTTTCTTTGAATAGCATGAAGTTTCAGTTCCTGGTCTGCCAGAGGTTTTTCCGCATTATGCGCCTGTGACAGATAAAGCGTACCCAGCATCAGTTCCGGCCCCAGACGAAGATCACGTTCACCACCCTGGCCGGCCTTGCGTAATATTTGTTCGGCCCTCTGTAACCTCTGCTGGTTTACCTGGTGAGCCGAACTGTTTATCTTTTCATACTGAGAAATCAGATTTTCACTGGCCTGCAGCAAAATATTGCAATACTGATGAATGATTTCCTTATCACCCTGGTCCAGTTTTTCTCTGATTTTACCGATTTCTTCCTGATGCTGGGCAAAAACGCTGAAATCAACTCCTTTTTCCATACGATTAACAATTTTTTCCGCCAGCTTTTCGCGTTGGTTTTGAGAGAGCTTTTTGCCTTCCCCTGTTTTGTCGCCGATCAACTCTATTTCGCTATTGGTCAGATGAATATTCTGACGGCTGGCCCGGATCATTCGTTGCGATTCACTGACATTTTGCATGACCTGTTTATTGGCACTGGACTTTGCGTCTTCCTCGCAACCACAGAGAAGCCCTGTTGCTGAGATTACGCCCCCTATCAAAGCAACACGAAACCATCTGCCGGTTATTTTTCTTTTTTGATTATCCATATCATTTTCCTTACTATATGGAAGCAGGTTTGACTGATTTTAGCCCCACAGAAGCTATAATCTCATACCCAGGGGGTATGAGAATCCCTGACTGGGCCCGATGTAATTGTTTTCCGGATAAGTAAATATATAATACAAAAACGGAAAAACTCAATCGCGATGAGTGTAACACAGTTAATGCTTATTGTCAATGGATTGAATTACAGGTTAAAGAGAATTCCTGGCTGGGCCCGGGATGCCACGGAGTACCCTTTTGCCGGGCAGAGGCGGCCGTAAGTGGTTTTCGGCAATGTGTTTAAGAAATCGATTTCATGGCGTTTTCAGGTGGGTCAGGTAAAAATGTTTTCCGGATAAGTATACCCCCTGGGTATGAGAATTCCTGGCCGGGCCAGATGTAATTGTTTTTCTGGAAGAACTGCGAAGGTTAATATAAATATGTTTATTGCTTTTTTAAGTAGGTCTGCCGGAGCTTTCCATAAACATTGTCGTGGATATCTGCCGATATTAATGGGGTAGATTAGTGATACGGATATATTGTTTCTATGGATAAAAAAGGTTAAATTCTTTGTACTAGTACTGCGTAAGGCTAAATTTGCGGGATGCATGTATTTCCTAAGTATACCCATTGGGTATGAGAATTCCTGGCAGGGTCCGATGTAATTGTTTTTGTGATAAGTAAATACACAACACAAAAACGGGAAAACTCAATCGCGATGAGTATAACAGCAATGGCGAGCTTTGCTCGCGGATAGTACCCGGCTTTTAACGCAGGACAGAGCAGTAGAGGAAATTTGATGCTGGAATCATTGTTAATTCCGAAAAAAGTAGCGGTAATCGGTGCTTCACGAACACCGGGAAAAGTAGGTTATGAAATTCTATCGAATCTGATCGAAGGTGGTTTTCAAGGAGAAATCATCCCTATAAATCCTTCCGCCGACGAGGTTCTCGGTTTGAAATGCTTTCCCGATCTCAAGTCATACGGCGGAAAAATAGACATGGCGGTTGTTTCTATTCCCACCAAATATGTCATGGAAGCTGCGAAAAGCGGCATCGAAGCCGGTGCCGGCTCCCTCATTGTAATCACCGCCGGATTTAAGGAGGTAGGCCCCGAAGGAGGCAAGCTGGAAAATGAACTGGCAAATTATTGTCGCGCGCGGGGCGTTCGTCTGATGGGGCCTAACTGTCTGGGTCTAATCAATACCCATCATAAAATGAACGCTTCTTTTGCTAAAAAAATGCCAAAAGTCAGCGATATTTCCGTTCTTTCCCAGTCCGGGGCTCTGGCCACCGCTATTTTGGATTGGATAGTCGCCCGTAATTTAGGCCTAGGCAAGATCCTCAGTATCGGCAATAAAGCCGATCTTGACGAAACCGATTTCATTCAGGCCCTGGCCGAAGATGAGCACACCAATGTTATCGTAGGTTATCTGGAAAGCATCAATGATGGCGATGAATTTATAAAAGTCGCCGAAGCCGCAGCCGCCATTAAACCCATAATTATCTATAAAGCCGGCACCACCGCCGCCGGCAGTAAAGCCGCCTCCTCTCATACCGGAAGTTTGGCCGGTGCTGATATCGCTTATGGCTCCGCGTTTAAACGCTCGGGAGTGATTCGGGCCGGGACGTTTGAGGAAATTTTCGATTATGCCACCGCCTTTGCAATGGAACCACTGCCCCAGGGCCGAAGAGTCGCCATTATCACCAATGCCGGCGGTCCCGGTATCATGGCCGCCGATGCCGTTGAAAATGCCAATCTCACCATAGCTTCCATTACCGAGGAGATTGCTCAGGCCCTCAAGAAAAAACTACCCCCCGCTGCCAGCGTCGGTAATCCCATAGATGTTTTGGGAGACGCCGAGCCCGAACGTTACGCCTTGGCCGTGGAAGCCGCCCAAAAAGATACCGCCGTCGATGCCATAATCGTTATTTTGACCCCCCAGGCAATGACCGACTCTCGTGGGACCGTCCAAGCCGTCAAGGCCTGTCTGGATGGCACTAAACCGGTGCTTTCCTGTTTCATGGGAGGCGACGATGTTGCTCCGGGTCGGGACGAATTAATCAAGGAAGATATGCCCGATTATCCTTCACCGGAACGAGCGGTTGCCGCATTGAAAGCCATGTGTGATTACGTTGAATGGAAAAATCGTCCCCCGCGTATCGTTACCCGCTTTCCGGTCAATCGGCGTCGGGCGGATCGCATTATCGCCCGTCATATTCGGTCGGGACAATTGCAGGTAGGCGAAGCGAAAGCCAAAGAAATCCTTCGCGCCTATAATTTCAATGTTCCTCCGGGCGCGGTAGCGATGAACTGTGAAGAAGCAGTCGATGTCGCCGAGCGTATCGGATACCGGGTCGCCATGAAAATTGTTTCTCCGGACATTCTGCACAAATCGGACATGGGGGGCGTTAAACTCAACCTCGGCAATGCCGGTGCCGTCCGGGACGCCTATGATCTGATGATGTTACGTATTAAACAGAAAATGCCCGAAGCACGACTTGAAGGTGTCTATGTTGAAAAGATGTGTGATCGTGGCCGTGAGGTAATTCTGGGTATGACCCGAGATCCTCAGTTTGGTCCCATGCTGATGTTCGGCCTGGGCGGGATATTCGTGGAAGTTATGAAAGATGTCACATTTTACCTCGCTCCCATCACCGAAGAAGAAGCTATGCAGATGCTGCAGGGCACTCGTTCCTATTCGCTTTTAACCGGTGTGCGCGGGCAGGCCGGAGTCGATCTCCGAGCCATTGGTCAGGGGCTTCAGAGAATCAGTCAGCTTGTAACCGACTTCCCGCAAATCATGGAAATGGATATAAATCCTTTTATTGTAGGGCCCATAGGTATTGAAGCAGTTGCCGCGGACGCGAGAATAACCTTAAAAGCATAACTGCGAAAGTTAACTTAACTTTTATATTCAGGATTAGACAATGACAGATCAACCAAGTTATGACGTAAACTGGCAGGAAAAGTATAAAAACATGATCGCCTCCCCCAATTTGGCCGTGAAACAGATCAATCCGGGCCAACGTGTTTTTATCGGTACGGGCAGTGCTCAACCTCAGGATTTGGTTCAGGCCATGGCCGATCGCGCGGAAATGCTCGCCGATGTCGAGGTGGTGCATTTATTAACAATGGGAGAGGCGCCCTATGCGGAAAAGCAGTTAGCCGATAATTTTCGCGTCAACAGTTTTTTTATTGCCGAAAATGTTCGCGATGCCATCCAGGAGGGCTATGGTGATTACACGCCCATCTTTCTTTCCGATATCCCCAGACTTTTCAGTACCGGCCAATTACCTCTCGATGTTGCGTTAATCCAGGTATCTCCGCCCGATCAAAGAGGTATGTGCAGCTTCGGTATCTCCGTCGATATTGTAAAAAGTGCCGCCGCCAATGCCACCCTCGTCATTGCCGAAGTGAATCGCCAGATGCCCCGCACGCTGGGCGATTGCATTATACATGTCAATGATATCGACACTCTGGTGCCGGTGGACAGGCCGATACTGGAGTATCAGCAGATTCAACCCACGGAAGTTACTCGTAAAATCGGCGAACATGTCGCATCTCTCGTTGAAGACGGTTCAACCATCGAACTGGGAATCGGACGGGTACCCCAGGCGGTTTTGGAATTTCTCCGAGATAAAAAGGAATTGGGCATTCATACCGAAATGTTCACCGATGCCATGATCGATATGATCAAATCCGGCGCTATTACCGGCAACCGCAAATCGGTCGATCGGGGGAAAGTCGTTGCCAGTTTCTGTCTGGGAACCGAAAAATTATATAAGTATATCGACAACAATCCGCTTTTCTCTTTTCGGCCCACCGAATATGTCAACGATCCTTTTGTGATCGGAAAACAAAATAAAATGGTAGCCATTAATGTTGCCCTGCAAGTAGATTTAACCGGGCAAATTTGTGCCGATTCTCTGGGGACGAAATTTTTCTCCGGCATCGGGGGGCAGGTGGACTTTATTCGCGGGGCAGCGCGTTCCAAAGGCGGAAAAGCCATTATTGCCTTTCCCTCGACCGCGAACGACGAAACGATTTCCCGCATTACGACACAGTTGAGCCCCGGTGCCGGTGTGGTTACCACTCGGGGAGATGTACAATATGTGGTAACCGAATACGGGGTCGCTTATTTGCATGGGAAAAACATACAGGAACGGGCTTTGGCGTTAATAAGTATCGCCCATCCCAAATTCAGAGAACAGCTTCTTAAGGAAGCCATTGAAGCCAAATATATTCGCCGGGAAATGCAGGAAATAGAAGGGAAAATTCACGTTGGCTCTTCGGAACTGAGTACCCATTATATACTCGATGATGGAACGGAAATCAAGTTCCGTCCTATCCACCCCACGGATGAGCACGGCATGAAAGACCTCTTTTACGCGCTTTCCCAGGAAACCATCTATTACCGATTTATGCAGGAGATCAAAAAAATCCCCCAGAAACAAGTACGGGATTTCGTTTACATCGATCATCGCAATGAGGTAGCCATTGTGGCGACTGTCCCCGAAGCCCATGGCGAAGATATAATCGCCATCGGGCGTTATTACCTGGACACCAAAACCAATCGCGCCGAAGTTGCCTTTGTCGTCCGTGATCAATGGCAAAACAAGGGGATCGGCACTTTTTTACTGAGAACTTTGATGACTATTGCCAAAAGAAATGGTATTGGCGGTTTCACCGCCGAGGTGCTACGCGAGAACAAAGCCATGCAGAACGTATTCAATAACTGCGGCTGTCATGTTAAAAGCGTACTCAATGAGGGAGTTTACAGTTTCGAGATTATGTTCGATTAAGCCCCCTGTTACGCTCAGCGCCATACTCGAAAAAACTCGCTACTATACCCATCGGGTATGATAATTCCTGGCAGGGCCCAATGTAAATGTTTTCTGGATGAGTATATACATCATGCGAAAACGGGAAAATTCAATCGTAAGCAGTATAACCGCAGTAAAGAAACCGAAAGGGTTTGCGCCCCTTTCGACTCAATAAAAAAACTTGCCGATTCAATACCTGAACCGGCAAGAAAGAATGAAGCGCTGTTCGTGTGTTGTTTCCTATGGATCAAGGTATGCCTTGGACTAAAAGGATTTTTGCCTCCAAAGCTCTCCTGCCAAAAACAGTACACGAGCAACGATAAAGCATATAATTACCTGGTCAGCCCAATGGTTCGAAATACACTACACTCTTCGCCCTTTTGCTGGCCACCGGTAATTAAATCCTGTTCCCACTTATTTTTTTCCGTGACTCATGGTCCTATAACCGAAAACTCTATTTATATTCTATCACGTTTTTTCGAAAAGTCACGGAAAGTACCCGTTTTTTTTTAGATTTTTATCCGGGATGACTTTTTGTTTTTTATCCGCCAAGAAATATCGTGGGATTTTATATAAAATCGTTGGTATCAGTGGTGGGAAAACTGTACCAATAGGCCGCAATTACCGCTAAGGTACCCAGGCCAATATATTGCACCGGTAAAATGGCAGCCGCGGTAAACGAGGATAAAATAAAGGGACTCGACAAATCGACAAATGGCTCAAAAGTCCCCCGGGAACCATGAAAGGCCGCGTAGAGATAAAAAATCACCCCAACAAAGAAAGGCGCTAAGATTAAAAGGTTCAACGGAACCTTAAACAACTTCCGGGTCACCCATGTCGCCAGCCAAAAAGAAAGAAGCACTCCGCACACAATTTGCCCCTGGGCCGGGATGGTCGCCGATTTTACGATTTTCTGATTGCTTAAAACGACATCGGCCGTACCGGATTGGATAATTATTCTTAACAGGATAAATGCAATAACAACAACTAAAATCACACCTTGCGTGTGAATTAGATATTCTTTCTGTTGCTTTTGCGGGCCGTCAGATTTATTTTGGGCCAAGCGAGCAACACTCGGTTCGATGATCTCCGGCCCTGACGGGGTACTGATACTTTTTCGTGATAGTAATTTCCGAGAAATAATCCGAACAGCCCACATGCCCCCATAAAGAATCAAAAACCATAAAACCATATCTGCCAAAAGGTAATAAAATATATTTTTCCCCTCTACCAGTTCCCGGTGATTGAGCAATATTCCATCGATTCGGTTGGTGAGAACCGCCCAGACAGACATTCCGATCGGCAAGGCCGCCGGTCCGATAAAATGAGCCTGCCTCCCCCCTATCACCACCGCCAAAGCAACAGCAGCCCCCCCCAATAACAAAGTCGCTAGCACCGAACGAATAGGCTGCTGGTGCAAAACGAGCGTTAGTGTTTCTGTCGGATCAATTGGTTTGACCATTGACCAACCCACAGCCCCGAAAAGAATCAGACTTGCCAAAAAAACCAATATAATCTTTATTTTAACCAAAAGTGACATTTCCATAGTGGGAGTATAACAAAATATTTGTTTGGGGAAAAGAGATATTCTGGCCGGTAGTTATACCCATTGGGTATGAGGATTCCTGGCAGGGCCCGATGTAATTGTTTTTTTGCTAAGTAAATACACAATGAAAAACGGGAAAACTCAATCGCGATGTGTATATACCCATTGGGTATCGTTTTACCTGACAGGATCGATTATAAACGTTTGCCGAAAAATTGAGTTACGAAATCATTCACATGGCATTTTCATGTGGGATAGGTATAATATCCCGATACGGATATAATATCCCAATAAGGATTGAATTTATGACTTCTCGGGAAAGAGAAATGGGTTTGTTTGGCCCTTTGGCTTCTACCAACCAATGTGGAAAAAATGCCACTGTTGCCCAGCAAGGATTGGTTTCCCCAGATGATGCTGTTTTGGTACGGATAGCATTCGAAAAAGGGGGCGACCGTCTCTATGACTATGCCCTGGCGGATGATATTCGGGCAAAGGTAAAACCGGGCCAGCGGGTTCGAGCGCCTTTCGGCCCCCGAAATCGGCAACAGGAGGGTTTTTGTGTGGCATTACCCGCTAGAACATCTGTCACGCAGCTTAAAACCATTTCGGAAATAATTGACGCATCCCCCCTGCTCAGTGGCGAAATGATGGAATTGGCTCAATGGACAGCCCGGTATTACTGTTGTCCTTTAGGGTCGGTACTTTCCGCTATGGTTCCTGCCGCTGTGAAAAAACAGATCGGTATGATTTCCCGTACCTATATTAGATTGACCGAGCTGGGCCGGCTTTACTCGTCGAAACAGAAACAATCCCCCCGGCTCAGCAGTAAGGGCCAAGCTATTATCTCTTTTCTCCAGAACCATACCAATTCCAATGACGAAACTGTTCGCCTGGATCGATTAACTCAACAATTGCATTGTACGAAAAGTCCCTTCCAGACTCTCAGGCGAGAAGGGCTCATCGAACTATTCTCTCGTCGCGAATTGGCGCAACCGCCCCAAGCCGCCGGCACCTCGTCGCAGGGTAAACATTTTGAGCTGAATGAGGACCAGATCGAAGTGTTACGAGAGACGGAAAAAATCATCGATGAGGGAACTTTTCAGGCCCTGCTTCTCCACGGAGTAACCGGCAGTGGTAAGACGGAAGTCTATATCCGCGCCATTGAAAAAGTAATCGAACAGGGCAAACAAGCCCTCCTGCTGGTGCCGGAAATTGCTTTGACGCCCCAGACTGTGGATCGCTTTTTATCCCGGTTTCTCCACGTCGCGGTTTTGCATTCCGGGCTTTCCCAACGGCAGCGTCATCAGCAATGGCGCTGGATTGCCCAGGGGGGAGCCGATGTGGTCGTGGGTGCTCGTTCGGCGGTTTTTGCTCCTTTAAAACGACTGGGATTAATTGTGGTCGATGAAGAACACGAACCGGGTTACAAACAGGACAAACAGCCGCGCTATCATGGCCGGGACGTAGCCATCAAGCGAGCTCAATTGAAAAACATCACCATCATTCTCGGCTCGGCCACCCCCAGTCTGGAAACTCTCCACAACAGCCGGACCAGAAAACATTTTCACCTGTTGAAGCTGCCCCGCAGAGTCCTGGATTTACCTATGCCGAAGGTAACCATTGTGGATATGCGTTTGGAGGCGTCGCAGCACCGGAAAGATCAATTACTCAGCCGGATACTGGAAGCCGAGTTGACTAAATGTCTCAACGCGGAACGCCAGGCGATTTTACTGCTCAATCGACGAGGATACAGCAATTTTGTTTATTGTCCTTCCTGCCGGCACATCCTTACCTGCCCTAATTGTGATGTCAGTCTTACCTATCATCGGACCCAAAGGGATTTTGCATCTCAACAGCGTAATTGGATCATGTGCCATTACTGCCTTCATAGCAGCCGAGTTCCCCGATTATGTCCTCTTTGCTCACGGAAAATGATACTTATAGGCCCGGGCACCCAAAAAGCCGTGGAAGAATTGCAGCGAAAAATCCCACACGCTCGCGTCCAGCGTGCCGATAGCGACTCCATCAAACCGGGAGAATATGATAAAATCCTTTCCGATTTCGGCGCCGGCCATATTGATATCCTGCTCGGAACCCAGATGATCGGCAAAGGGCTTGACTTTCCCAATGTGGCTTTAGTGGGGGTGCTCAATGCCGACACTTCGTTATTTTTCCCTGACTTTCGCAGTTCCGAACGAACCTTCCAGTTAATTGCCCAGGTGGCGGGCCGCTGTGGCCGGGCCTGTGATTCCGGCAGGGTAATTGTGCAAACTTTTCTACCAGATGAACCCGCGGTGGAAATGGCTTGCAGGCATGATTATGACAACTTCGCTCGCCATGAATTAACCATCCGCCGCCACTGTCAAATGCCCCCCTTCCAGCGTCAGGCCCGAATTATCCTGCGTGATTCGAAACTGGAAAAAACAGAAACCGCTGCCCGGCAACTGCGTGGAAACATCGATCATTTATGTGCCGAGATGAACTTACCTCTCCAGCTGCGCGGCCCCGTCCCGGCGGTTATTGCCCGGGTGGAAAATTATCATCGCTGGGAGATACTCATCCAGTCAGGTTCCGCCGAGCACATCCAGGTTCTGCTTACCGTTTTACGCCAAAAATATTTACCCGCCCTGGCGGTGCAGGCAGTTGTGGATGTGGACCCGATCAGTCTGATGTAGAAAAGGATCGAGCCATGTTCTGAAACCGAAACCCCGCGCTGATTATTATTTGGTTTGACTTTCCAGAGCAATCGTCTGGGGTATTTCAGTGGCATCGACTAAATATTGCGCCTTTAAGCACAATACCGCCATTCTCAGTTGCGGATCGCTTTGCAGAATATCTTCGGCTGTGTATAGTTCCCACTTTCGGGCTTCGGGGAGCAGGTCGTCACGATGAAGGATCTCAGAATCCCTTTGTACCCGGTATAACTTTTCCAGTTGTTTACCCGTCATTTCTAATTCTATATCGGGCATCACGCCATAATCTTCATTGCTTTTATCTTTGGGGTCCCGGTGTACGCGACGGCCGCTCGGCAAATAATAGTACGCCACCGTCATTTTCATTTGAGCGTCATTGCTTTGCAAAGATTGTATCGTCTGGACGCTGCCTTTACCGAAAGTCCGGGTTCCGATCAGTAAAGCGCGGTGATTGTCCTTCAACGCCCCCGAGACAATCTCGGAAGCGCTGGCGGAAAGCGAATTAATTAAAACGACCAGCGGCAGATTGTTGTCATATGTTCCGTAACTGGTCGCCTTTTTCACATCTTCCTGGTCCGGGTTGCGATAACGGGAACTGACAATCGATCCGGCGTCGATAAAAGCATCCGCGATAGAAACGGCGTGGCTGAGATAACCCCCGCTATTATTACGCAGGTCAAGAATTAAACTTTTCATGTTCTGCTTTTTCAGCTTTTCCAGCTTCTTCACCAAAGCGCCGGGAACATCTACCCCGGAAAAACTTCTCAGGCGGACATAAGCGATTCCGTTGTGAGGGTCGAGAAAATGTTTCCAGTTACCATTGACGTCCCTACGATAGCCTTCTATCGAATCGACCTCGATTTGCCCTCGGATAACCGTGAAATCGCGCGGCTTGCCGAATCCTTCCCTGTCTATCGTAAGCACCACTTTCGACTCCCGGGGGCCCGTTATCAACCGCACGGCTTTTTCCAGAGTAATGGGTTTGGTGTCCTGGCCGTCGACCGCCAGAATCGTGTCTCCCGCGTCCAGGCCCGCCCGATATGCCGGAGTGTCGTAGCTCAATAACGAATTGATCTTCAATTTGCCTTTGACCTTTTCGATCCGCACCCCGATCCCCGAAAATTCATTGGTCATTTCTTTGCGAAATTCAGCTACATTCGTCGGCCAAACCACATAGGTATAAGAATCCAGAGCCGTATAGGCGCCGTCGGTGAATTCCGCGATCAACACTTCGTCCGGAAACTGAAGGGTTTTTTTATTTATTTCCATCGCCTTGGTCAGGCTGCCCAGTAACTGGATTGTATAGAATTTTTCCCTCTCGAAACTGTTTACCATATCACGCAAAGCGATTATGGCATTACGATATTCATCCAGCGTTTTCCGGTCACCGAGTTTTTCGAAAGTTTCATTCAATTTATCCGTTTCCGCCATCAAAAGGCAGGCCTGGAGCCCCTTTACCGCCATTTCCTGAAAGTTCGCTTCTGTTACATAGGCCGCTTCCGTCACCGCGAAAGCGTTCGCAACAATCTCCAGGGAGATATTATCCCGCCTTTCTTCCCAACCGATTCCGTTGTGATTGGGATCCGGGACATACATTGCCGACATCATCGCCTGGCGTTTGAGACGCCAGAGAAGTTCGTCGTATTGGTACTTTTCCTTATCCAGCCCCGAAAGATAAACGTAAACTTTGTTGTAGGCTTCCAGACCCTCGTCCTGTTCTATAAATTCGTCGGCGATTTCCAGGCCGTGACGGATAATATCTTCTCGAACCTCATCGGAAACGACCTCCTGTATATGAACCTTCTCCGCCAAATAATGACTGACGCTCAGTTCCCGCAGGGCATCTAGCCAATGGACCTGAATATCGTCGAGCAACCTGTCCGCGAACTGATCTTTTTCCGCGGAATTGGGGTCATAGTCCATAATCATTTCATACAATTGCTCGGCCTGTTGAGCTGTATGTACCAACTCATTAATGGCCTCGATATGCTGCTGGTATGCCTTTTTACGGTCCGCGAGGATTTCTTTCATTAAGCCGTCGTATTCACCCAGCACCGACTCCAGTTTTGTTGTCAACTCGAAGGGAGGCGTGCTTTTTTTAAGTTGGATGATTTTTTCCCGGGCCGGCTCGAAATTTCCTCGAGCCATTTCGCGGGCGGCGCTGATGGCAATATCATAATCAGAAAAGTTTTTCAGTGCTGTTGAGTTTTCCTGACCCGAAATGGTTTGAACCGTTGTCAGGAAAAAAAACAACGGGAATATAATGCCGGCCGGCACGCTGTTTTTAATTGTCTTTGTCATTTCTTGTCCTACCGTGAATATATGATAAAACGGCATCCTGTTAAATGGGCAGGCACAGACTTGTCCTTATCCGACATCGATGCCCATTTAGTATCTTTTTGCACGACAGAGCTGTTAATAAGCACATGCCCAAATATAGTTGCAAATAACGCTTATGGTATTTTCAGGTGGGATAGGTATGCATCGCGCCCCGCCGGAAAAACCCTTGCCACCGGGGTGTCCAAACGCAGCCTTGAAACCTCGCCCCCTAAAGGGTCTGCCGGAAAATCGATTATGCCCCCACCCGTGGTTAAATTACCAGTTCCAGTCCAGGCCGCCCCGGAGAGGACGGTCTTTTTTCTTTTTCGTCTCCATTGCCCGATCTTCCCTGGAAGAGGTTTCTTCCTCTTGCTGGTCTTGACCGGTATCGGCGATACCTTTCATTGTTAAAGAAATACGTCGGTTGTCCGTCTCTACCTGCAATATTTTTACCTGTACCTCCTGACCTTCTTTAACCACATCTTCGGCTCTTTTAACGTGCTTGTCGGATAATTCCGAAATGTGGATCAATCCATCCACTCCCGGCTCCAGAGTGACAAACGCGCCGAAATCGGTAACCCTGGCTACGGTCCCTTTATACATATGGTCCAAAAGGTATTTCTCGGTGATGTTAGCCCAGGGATTTTCCTGCAGACTTTTCATGCTCAACGAAATACGCCGTTTCTGAATATCGACACTGAGCACTTCCACTTCGACCAATCCTCCCGGCTGCACTACCTCCGAAGGATGCCTGATTCGCCCTGCCCAGGACATTTGGCCGATCGGGATAAGGCCTTCCACTCCCGATTCCAGTTCCGCAAAGGCCCCGAAATCAACCACGTTGCTGATTTGCACTTGATGGCGGGAACCCACGGGGTATTTATGCTCGACCGTACTCCAGGGATCGCCTCCCGCTTGACGAAGGCTCAAAGAAATTCGCTTATGTTCTGTATCCACACCGATAACCAGGACGTCAATTTCCTGGCCAACGGATAGAATATCCCGGGGATGTTTTATCCGGGCCCAACTCATTTCCCGGATATGCAGCAAACCGTCAGCTCCCCCTAAATCAATAAACGCGCCGTAATCCATGATGGATCGAACCGTGCCATGACGCGTTTGCCCTGGGTCTAACTCAGCCCAGAGTTTTTCGCTGAGCTCCTGTTCTTCTTTTTTCAAAACGTTACGTCGGCTCAAAACAATATTTTTATCGCCCCGTTCCACCTGAAGAACTTCACATACAAACTTCTCGCCGACTAAATGATCGAAAGTTTCTACTCGGACCAGATCGATTTGAGAGGCCGGCATAAATGCTTTCAAACCTTTTATGTCCAGTTCCAAACCGCCTTTGTTTGAGCCCGTAACCCGGGCTTCGACCAGGGTACCTTCACGTAAATTTCGTCGCAGTAATTGCTGGTCAGCGGTTTTTTTGGAGAGAATCACCAGCCCGTCTCGACTGTCGTAACGGATAACCGCGACATTCAACACCTTGCCTATTTGCGTTTCTTCCCCTTCTTCGAGTTCTTCCTTCGGCAGAAAACCCTGTGATTTTCCGCCTAAATCGATAAATATTCCCTCGCCGGAGATGCCTACCACTTTACCGTGGGTAACACCCGGAATTGTCTCCGAGGATGGTTGGGGTAAATTGTCGCTAACGTTCGATTCCAACTTTGGCTCTTCTTTATCCGTACTTAACATATCTATCAGACTGACATCACCCAGGGCATCTGCTATTTCTTTCTCCAGTTCCTCGTCATCTTCGGGGCCCGGCAATTCGACTTTGTTTGCCGCTTCAGGTCTGACTCGGACTGGTCTTGCCGGCTCATTGTGAATATTATTGGTTTCGGATGGATGGGCAGATGAAGACGGCTCCTGAACAGGTGGTTTTGTTTCCGCTGCGGATTCGGGTGCCGGATTTAACTTTTTTGCCTCTGTTCCCGAAGGCTCACGCCTGGGAAGGATTTGCTCCTGGGAACTATTTTCAGTTTGTTTATCCGGTTGATTTTCGCTGTTATTTACTTCCGTCATTTCGATCTCTTTTATTTAACCTAAAATATAGTGCGCCTGCCAACTCAACAGGCAAATGATTAATTCTAACCAAACAAATTCACTTTGTCTATAAAGATGTCGATAATCTTATATTGGTCACCATTTGGTGAGCCAGACGAGCAGGTTCCGGAATCCGATATCGATGACAGCATCGTAAAACAATTCGCACCGCTTCGTCAAGAATAACTTTATGTCCTACCGAAACATAAAGACATTTAACCCCGGATCGGCTCCGTAAAGCTTTACCTACCACCTCCCCCTCGTGAATAAGCTGGCAGCGGCATCCTTTCCGCTGTCCCACCGGTCTATGGGTACCAATCAAACGGCTTTTGGCACAGCCGATGGTTGACCAACCCAATTCCAGCCCTACATGGCAGGCCAGACCAAATCGACGAGGATGAGCTCGTCCCTGTCCGTCCAGAATCAATATATCGGGCTTTTGCGATAGCTTTTTCGCTGCCGCCAGCACTGCCGGAGCCTCACGAAACGACAATAGCCCCGGAATATATGGAAAATCCAACCGACATTTGGCCTGAACTTTCTCCAGAACCGCCATCTCCGGATATTTCATATGGACAATACCGGCGATACATTCCTGGCCGTCCGCTGTAAATGCGACATCCGCTCCCGCAATCGTACGTATGGGCCCCACCAACGCCTCTTCGCAAACCCTGTCGGCCCATTTCTTCTGTAATTCCTTTAACTCCACGATGTTATGTGTTTTTGCCATAGTTAGCCATCCTCTCTGCCAATGAAATATTCATAAAATCAACTACCTGCTCTGTCCAGGATTTTACGCCGGACAGAGCATTAGTGCGAAATCACGACTTGACAAAAATAAAAATTATTGTAAACTATTGAATTATATATACTCATAGCGATTGAGCTTTCCCGTTTTTGTTTTGTGTATTTACTTATCACAAAAACAATTACATCGGGCCCTGCCAGGAATTCTCATACCCGGTGGGTATATTCGTTGATAGTGTTTGTCTATGAACTGTATCTGAAATACACGGACGAAAAAAGGAACATTATGGCGGCTAGAAATTTCGTCATTTTTAACTTGTTGGCTTTGTTGGCAATGGGTACCCAAGTGATCCGTACATCCACCGCGGCTCCAAAACCCGCTTTCGTACCGCCTGAAGGGACTTGGCAACTGGATTTGGAACTTCATGGCCCACCTCAGAAAATCACTGTTGCCCTGCCCGGAAACCCTGAACCAAAACGTTTTTGGTATCTACTCTATACTATCAGCAATCATACTGGCCGGGATGTGGAGTTTTTTCCCAAAATAGACCTGATTACCGATACTTTACTGCTCCATCACGCCGGTGAGCATGTGCGGCAACCTGTCTTTGAGGCTGTCCGGAAAAGATATGCCAAAACCATTCCTTTTCTGGAACCGGAAGAAAAGGTTGCCGGTTTAATTCTCCAAACCCGGGATAATGCCCGTGACACGGTCGCTATCTTCGAAGATTTTGATCCCAACGCCACCGAAGCGAACATCTTTATCTCTGGATTGTCCAACGAAACGATCGCCTTAGAGCTTCCTTTCGTAGAGAACAAAACCGCTCCGACGAAAAAAAAAGTCTTGCTTCAAAAAAGTTTAATGCTAAAGTATTCCATTTCCGGGGACCGCTATCACCCCGAAGACCGGATCATGCTTTATAAAGAGCGTGACTGGATAATGAGATAATCTGTCGATATGCCCTACGGGCAAGAGGATTACTGGCAAAGCCAGTTGTAACTGGTTTTCTGGCCTTATATATACATGAAAAACGAAAAAACTCTACAGCTAATATTATAAAAAGGCAATTTCGCCTTGGGCAATCTGTTTGAGAGGTAAAAATGGCACATAAAAAGGGACAAGGATCTTCGCGAAACGGACGCGACAGCAATCCACAGTTTCGTGGTATCAAAGCTTATGGCGGACAACGGGTAAAAGCCGGTTCCATTATAGTTCGTCAGTGTGGTACTAAGTTCAAACCCGGTCGCAATGTGGGCCAGGGAAAAGATTATACCCTGTTTGCTCTTTGTGATGGCGTGGTTTCCTTTATAACCGGAAGACGTATTTGCGTAGAACCGTAGCGACCTTCCAGCGGCAGCGACGATACGAAATCAGGGAGAGTGGCATTATGCGCGGCTCTCCTTTTTTTGTGGCTTGTTTATGTTCATAGACCAGGTGGAATTATTTGTCAAGGCCGGCGATGGCGGGAACGGATGCGTCAGCTTCCGCCGGGAAAAGTATATCCCCAAAGGCGGCCCGGATGGCGGGGATGGTGGCGACGGCGGGAGCGTTTATTTCCAGGCGCTGGACAGTGTTGACACCCTGCTGGATTTCAAGGGTTGCAAAGAGTGGCTTGCCCAGAGAGGCCGTGACGGCATGGGCAAAAACATGTTCGGAAAAAAAGGCGACGACCTCATTATCCCCGTACCCACCGGCACCACCATCTATGACAGAGACCACGATATCGAAATAAAGGATTTAAGTACTGCGGACCAGATGATATGTGTCGCCCGCGGGGGACGAGGCGGCAAGGGCAATAAGAATTTCGCGACTTCTTCCAATCAAACGCCTCGTTTTGCCGAAAACGGCAAACCGGGCCAACAAAGAAATCTCAGACTGGAATTGAAACTTATTGCCGATATCGGTCTGGTCGGACTCCCTAATGCCGGCAAAAGCACCCTCCTTTCCCGCATCTCCGCGGCAAGGCCTAAAATTGCTTCTTATCCCTTTACCACCCTGCAGCCTCAGTTGGGGATCGTCGAATTATCTGATTTCCGCCGTTTTGTCGTAGCTGATATCCCCGGCCTGATTGAAGGTTCCCATTCCGGCCTGGGCCTGGGCCATGATTTTCTGCGCCATATCGAACGCACTCGCATTATCGTTCATCTGGTGGATGTCGCCGCGATTGATGGGAGTGATCCTCTCGAAAATTACCATACTATCCGTAGCGAATTGGCTCAGTATAGCGAATTGCTGGCTCATAAGCCGGAAATTGTCGTAGTTTCCAAAATGGACCTCGATCCCGAAGAGGATAAAATAAATGAATTTCAAAAAAAACTAGGCCGGGAAGTATTGGCCATTTCTTCGGTCACTGGCAGTCGGCTGAATATACTCAACGAAAAGCTCTGGAGAGAAGTCCAGAAATTAAAGGACACCTCTAAAAATAAGGAAGTTGAGATGTAGCTTATGGATATTATCGCTATGGATATCGGTAACAGTCGTGTTTCTTTGGCGGTTTTCGCCCAGGGAGAACTCAAACAAACGGAACATTTCGATATTGACGCCCTTGATGCCTTAAAAGATTGTCTGTGCAAATTCCGTCAGTTATGTGGCCCCCAGCCCCTCGGTGCCCAAACCGTCCCGGTAGTGGCCTGTTCGGTTAACAGCGATATCCTTGCCGATGTGGAACGTATTGTCACCTCGGCTCTCGATCAAAGAGTTTTGCTGGTGGGCAGAGAATTCCCTCTGGACATGAAGGTTGCTCTCGATAACGTCGAAGCCGTAGGCAGCGACCGGCTGGTAACAGCCTTTGCCGCTTATGAGGTTATCCAGTCGGCCGTTCTGGTTGCCGATTTTGGCTCCGCTACTACTATGGATTGTGTCAGCGATAGTGGGATATTTCTTGGCGGGGTAATCGTCCCGGGCTTGAATCTTTCGGCCCGGGCCCTGGGTGATTACACCTCCGCTCTGCCCGAAGTCCAGCCGGACCTGCCCCGGGGAGCCTATGGCACCAATACCGTCGTGGCCATTCAAAATGGTATATATTATGCCGCTCTCGGTTCGCTCCGTGAAATGGCGGAACGTTATGCCGAAGAACTCGGACAATGGCCCCAGGTAGTTGCCACCGGAGGCTATTGCAATCTCATCGCCCGGAATTGTGAATTCATTGATTCGGTGGTTCCCGATCTATGCCTCAACGGCCTTTATCTGGCCTATCGAAATTATCGTGAATCGAAGCAAGCTACGGAGTAAAGATGACTTGTCGCGCTGCATTACTCACACCATTGGGTTTGGGCGGCATAGCTGCGGTTCAGTTGTTCGGTCCCGACAGCCGTTCCGTCATCGAAAAAATATTTCGATCACAAAATCCCTCCGCGTCATCCTTCCGGGACCATGATTTGCTCCTGGGAACCATTGAGGATGACGCCGAGACAATCGACCAGGTTATCGTAACCGTTGATTCCAGAAACCAGACGGTTGATATCAATTGTCATGGTGGCCCCCGTATCGTGCAGCGCCTTTTAATGCTCTTGCAAAAACAAAATGTTCAGATTGTAACCTGGGATCAGTTGATCCCCGCCGAGTCAATTGAGCAGGAGATCGCCGTGACCCTGCCCCGCGCTCAAACCCGCACCGCCGCCCTGGCCATTGCGGCTCAGAATCCCGGCGGCCTGCACCGCTGGTTGACCGAAGCCATAAAATCTCTGCAAAACGATACCTTTGATATCTCTTGTCTCCGCTCGGAAATAGAAAAACTTCTGGCCACCTATCCCTTAGCCCAAAAACTTCTCCATCCATCCACCGTGGTATTAACCGGCCCCGTCAATGTCGGCAAAAGCACCCTCGCCAACGCTCTGACCGGCCGAACCCAGAGCATCATTGCCGATCTGCCCGGTACTACCCGTGACTGGACCACCCAATTAACCGGCATCCGTGGCCTTCCCGTAAATTTAATCGATACCGCTGGACGCCGTTTTTCCACCGACCTTCTCGAAAAGCAATCCCACGTTCAAGCCGATGAACAAATCAGTCGTGCCGATTTGATTCTTTTAATCGTCACCGCCAACGGACGCGAATCAGAACAAGTCAAACAGCAGCTCCCCTTTTTGCCCCCCCAGGCGAAACCTCTGCTGGTCGTTAACAAAGTCGATCTCTCGCTTTCATCCGATCTCACGCTGGACGCGGTTTCCGTATCCGCTCTGACCGGCCATAATCTTGATCAGTTAAGACTGGCCATTGTCCGTCGCCTCGGCTTTTCGTCCTTCAAAACGACAAACCCCCTCGTTTTCACTCCCCGACAAATCAAACTGCTCCGGGACGCTTTGAACGCTCCAACCAATCAAGACATGATTTCATATCTTAACGAAATTATATATACCCATCGGGTATGAAAATTCCCGGCAGAGACAGATGCAATTGTTTTTCGGGCAAAAAAAGCATAACACGAAAATGAGGAAAATCAGTCGCGATAAGTGCCATATCCTAAACAACGCTAATGTGCGACTACCTTTCCCGGTACTTTGCTACGCTTCACGCCGCATTTTTTCTCGGGTGAAAATGAAGCCCAATGAGCTGACCGTCGCTCATTAAACAAGACGACCGAGCCGATGTGAAAAGTGCTCAAAAACACGAAAAAACGGATATTTTTTGAAAATTTGTCCAAAAAACACCGTTTTTTCAAGAACACCATAACCTGTTGCCATAAATAGACATACAAAAATATTTCGTGAAAACAGGTCGGTTTGAGGTATTATTGAATTAAACCCCCCTGGGTATTGATTTAGTCTAACAGTTTTTTTACATCCTCCTGAGTGATGCGAGATGCTTTTTTGTTTAGTTTATCACTAAGCCAACTCATCACTCCGGGGGTATATGGAATTTCACCTTTAGAGAGTATATTCCGTATGTCCACTTCGCGACGCTCCTGAGCGAGGGATTTCTGTACGGAATTTTCCCGACGGGTCAATATCTGGTTTTTTTGACGTTTATTTAATCGGTCACGTCTTCGGCCCATGATTATAAATCTCCAATATCTAAACAGTTACAAATATCTCCGTTTTGCGCGAAGAGGATATTATAGCGATATAATTAGATTTGTCAATGCCTGTGTCCTGACAAAAATTTAGTATCGTCCCAAAGTTTGTGGATTTCTTGAAAAAGGCTTGAGTTGTGATATTGTGTTTTCGACAAACAATACAGGTATCACAGGAGACTCAAGCCATGCAGAACAT
>Ga0180435_10000948_pt1 | contig 30628 bp, 19 predicted proteins | sample SS_ome_3_FD_132467 | JGI IMG/M metagenome (GOLD analysis project Ga0180435, IMG submission 132467) | Hypersaline lake sediment archaeal communities from the Salton Sea, California, USA - SS_3_S_1 metaG | ecosystem: Environmental > Aquatic > Non-marine Saline and Alkaline > Hypersaline >... | reverse complement strand
TGGCGTAGCGTTCGTGCTGCATCTCGAAAAAACTAAGTGATGTTCAGAAACTACCTCCTGGTTACCCTTCGGAACCTTTATAAAAACAAGGTATACGCCCTGATCAATATCCTGGGCCTTGGACTGGCACTGGCCATTTGCATTGTAGCCTACTTCAATCATATGTTTGGTTATGATTTTGACCGCTACCATGAAAACTTCGATGAGATTTACAGGGTTACCTCCGATCGGCAGATGCAGGATAGGGACCAGGAATTCGGGATAGTCCCCTTGCCACTGGGACCTGAGATAAAGAAGGACCTTCCGGCCATAAGCAAATCTGCAAGGCTGATGGGCTCCTATTCTCCGGTCAAAGTGGGCATTAATACCTTTAACCGTAGAGTTTCGTATGTGGACGAGGACTTCCTGGATATCTTTACAAGCCCGATGGTTACGGGCAATACGGAAGCTATACTGGATCCCAACAATGTACTGATCTCAGAAGAGATGGCCACAGCCCTGTTTGGAAAGGAGCAGGCAGTGGGTGAGTCGATCATCATATTTAACGATGATAACCAGGAATTTACTTATACGGTTGCGGGAATAATGAAAGATTTGCCGCAGAATTCAAGCTTCCGCATAGATATCCTGACCCATATTGAGAATTTCTTTACCATGTGGAAGATGGAGGATACCAACTGGGAACAGTTTGCCAGATTGCTCTTTCTGCAGATTCCTGACCCGGAGGCTGTTTTGAAGGTAAAGGAGGGCCTGGATAAGTATGTGCCGGCACAGAATAAGGCCAATGAGAGTTTTACCATCACTGGTTTTAACCTCATACCCATGGAGGAGGTCAATAAACGCTCACGGGAAACCTGGAACAACAGCCTGTATCCGGGACTGCATCCTGCAGCTGTTCTTGCACCCCTGCTCATGGCCCTGACCATGCTGCTTATTGCCAGCTTTAACTTTGCCAATACGGCCATTGCTTCAGCGGGGAAGCGTCTGATGGAAATCGGGATCCGGAAGATGGTTGGGGCTGACAGGAAACAGCTTCTTATTCAGTTTCTTATTGAAAACTACATTGTATGTTTTCTTGCCCTGCTGGTGGGCATAGCCGGCGCCACCATTCTGGTTCCGGCCTATGGAAGCATGTGGGAATACATGAACCTGACTCTATCTTTTTCCCAGTATCCAAGTTTCTGGTTGTTTTTGATCCTCCTGCTGCTTGTTACCGGTTTTGTGGCGGGTGCCTATCCGGCCTTGTACATCAGTTCCTTCAGGCCATTGAAAATACTGCAGTCAAGAACCAGGCTCGGGAAAGGGGGACCACTTGCCAAGGGCTTGCTTGGATTTCAGTTTACCATATCGGTTCTATCCATAGTATCAGGTGTGATCTTTTCAATGAATGCCATGTATCAGGAGACGGTGGATCTGGGATATGCCCGCAAGGAGTTGATGGTGGTCCAGATAAATCCAGAACACTTTACTTCCTATTATGATGCCGTAGTCCAGCATCCAAAGATTATCGAAGCAGCAGGAACCCAGGAGCATATCGGATTTGGCTGGTACAAGCGAAGCATTGAGGACGAGGACCAGGAACTGGAAGTGAATGTGATGGATGTGGGTCCAAGGTATCTGCATACCATGGGTCTGACCTTGTTGGATGGCAGGTTGTTTGAACCTGACAGGCTGGAAGCAGACCGGGGTGTATCCATCGTTGTAAATCAGATGATGGCAGATGCTTTCGGTTGGGATAATCCCGTGGGCCGGCAGGTGCGAATGGACGACACGATTATGTATGAGGTGGTAGGAGTAGTTAAAGATTTCTTCATGGGAGGAATGTGGACGAAGATTGAACCGATGCTATTGAAATTACCCATGGCCGACCACTACTATGGTCTGGCAGTCAGGGCAAACCAGGAGGACCTGCCCGAGGTTCTGGAATTTTTGCGCGAAACCTGGGTGGAGATGATTCCCAATTACCCTTTCGAGGGCATGTACCAGGAGGATACCCTGGAAGAAGAGAAAGCCATTAATCGCAGCATTAAGCAGCTCTATGTATTCCTGGCCATTGTTGCTACCATTCTTTCCATGATCGGACTGTATACACTGACCTCCCTGAGCATTTTAAACCGTACCAAGGAGATCGGGATCAGAAAGGTCATGGGATCGCCCATAGCGAGAATCTGGCTGGTGCTCAGCAAGGGCTTTCTTATTAATCTGCTCATATCCAGTATTATTGGCTGTGTAGGAGGCTACTACCTCTCCCTGATGATGCTGGACAGTATCTGGGACTACTGGTTGGATTTCAATGCATGGATCTATATCTATTCGGTTTTGATTATTCTTGTGGCCACGCTGATCACCATCACTGGCAAAGTATACCAGGCTGCCATGCAGAATCCGGTAGATTGCCTGAGGTATGAGTAAAAAAAACCGGATTACCTGTCACATGACATGAGCTTTTAACGTCATATAGCTGAACCACTTTCTAAGGCTGACCTGTTAGCTGAAATAGTTTGAGTTAAGAGTTTTAAATACCAACTAAACTATTTGCTATGATCAGAAGCTATATCCAGGTTGCACTCCGGAACCTCATAAAAAACAGAGGCTATGCCTCCATAAATATTGTTGGTTTAGCCATCGGGCTGGCCACCAGTATCTTTATTTTTCTCTATGTGATCAATGAGCTCACCTATGACCGTTTCCACGAAAAATCCGACCGAATATACAAGGCATGGATCTCCGGCATGATGCCCACCGGAGAGCTGCGTGATGCTGTTACCGCAGGCCCCATGGCCGCGGCATTGCTTGCAGATTACCCGGAGGTGGAGCAGGTGGTCAGGCTCAGACAGTATGGAAATTACCTGGTCAGAAGGGGGGACCGGGTTTTTAGTGAAACCCGGGAGGATTTCATGTTTACGGATTCCACTTTTTTCAATGTGTTCAGCTTCCGCTTGCTGAGGGGCGATCCGAAGACCTGCCTGAAAGAGCCCAGGAGTATTGTGCTTACCGAGGAGTATGCAAAAAAATACTTCGGCGATGAGGATCCCATCGGGCAAAGCCTGAATATTGAGCAGGATACAAATGTATCGGTGGTTACCGGAGTCATGCAGGACTTCCCGGAAAACTCCCATTTTCACTGCAAGATGCTGGGAACCATCAATACCCTTCCTGAGAACAGAGATAACCTAAGCTGGGTCAATCAGAATTTTCATACCTATTTGGTACTTGCGGAAGGGACCGATGTGGAAGCTTTCGAAGCCAGCCTTTACGACATGGTGGTGAAATATGTGGGACCCATTGTGCAGCAGGCCATGGGAATTGACCTGGAGCAGTTTGAGGCGGCGGGTAATTCCTATGGATATCGCTTGCTTCCCCTGGAAGATATTCACCTGAATACAGAACTTCGCTTCAATATCGAGCCTCCGGGTAATCCACTTTATGTTTATCTGTTCCTGGGTGCGGCGATCCTGGTCCTGGTTATTGCCGGGATCAATTTTATGAACATGGCCACAGCGCAATCTTCCAGCAGGGCATGCGAAGTGGGCCTGCGTAAAGTGGTGGGATCCAGGAAACCCCAGCTTGTTGCACAATTCCTGACAGAATCGGTGGTATTGAGCCTGATAGCTTTGATCTTTGCCATAGGGCTGGTGTATTTATTGATGCCTGCCTACAACAACCTTATTGATAAAAGTTTGGTATTTAATGTTTTAGAAAGATCATGGGTGCTTCCGCTCTTACTGGTTTTTGCCATTTTCATTGGAGTTTTTTCAGGTGGCTACCCGGCATTTGTCCTGGCTTCTTTCCGGCCCTCCGCCGTACTATCTTCCAACAAGAGTTCCGGAGGAGGTGGTAAAGCAACACTCAGGAAACTGCTCATCGTGACACAATTTACAACAACTATTATTATACTTCTGGGGACTGTAGTGGTTAACCGCCAGCTCAATTATATGCAGAAGAAAGATCCGGGATTCGGCCGTGAAAATGTACTGGTTGTTCATCGCTCTGAAGTCCTTGGAGTATCGATAGATGCCTTTAAGGAGCTGATCCAGGCCCATTCCAATGTGCTTGTAGCCTCCAGCTCTACCCATATTCCATCGGGAGGATTCTGGGGGAATGCCCACTGGATAGAAGGGAGAGGGCGTGATGATATCTTTACAATGGCTACCTACCGCACATCCTATGATTTTGAAAAAGCACTTGATCTGGAGTTGGTGCAGGGCCGCTTTTTCAGCCGGGATATGCCAAGCGATTCAGTTGGTGTGGTTGTCAACGAGTCGGCACTGAAAATACTGGGTATTGAAGATCCGTTGAATACCCGGTTCTTTCAGCCCAGCTATAAGGGCTATGAGGATGAGTTCATGCCCATAATCGGTGTAGTGAAGGATTTCCATTATGAATCCATGCAGAACGAGATCAAACCCATGGCCATACATTTTATGGATGAGGGCTTCCCCGGGAAACTGATCGTAAAGCTGGGGGAAGGAAAACGGGGACAAACCCTTGCTTTTATTCAGGATAAATGGGAGGAACTGAGCTCAGAACATCCCTTTGAATATACCTGGTTGGATGAAGAATTCGGCAAACTCTTCGATGACGAGAAGAACACGGGACAGTTACTGGCCATCTTTTCCATTTTGTCCATTGCAGTGACCTGCCTGGGCTTGCTTGGTCTGATATCTTATGCGACCTCTCAAAGAAGAAAGGAAATCGGTGTCAGAAAGATCATGGGAGCCTCCATTCAACTTATCATGAGTCTCTTTTCCAAAGAAACTTCCATCTTACTAGGAATCTCGACCCTTCTTTCCATCCCGGCCTATTTCGGGGTCAGGGCCTGGCTGCAGAAATTTGCCTACCACCTTAATTTACAATGGGGCCTGTATTTCCTGGTATTGCTTGGTGTATCGCTGGTGGTGCTCCTCCTGGCCCTGCTCACGGTGAGTTTTCATTCCTACCGGGCGGCGGCGGCCAATCCTGTTGATTCGCTGCGCTATGAGTAGCTAATTGATGACGCTGACCCAGATTGGGATAAAAACAGCCACCATTATGGCAATCATGGCCGGCTGGTAATAATTGGCTTCCCCTGAAAATATCCGGCAGGTGGATGAGAAAACTCCTCGTTTCCAGGACAATGTGGTTTTCATATGCGCAGGTGTTGAAAGTAAAAATAAATATTTTTCACTTATACTGTGACATTTTTGTTTCTTCACCGTCTTAAATGAAATTATTTCCAATGCTGAAAAATTACCTACTTGTTGCCCTGCGAAATTTGTGGAGACACAGGGGCTATACCCTGATTAATATATTCGGTCTGACCATTGGTATTGCCAGTACCATCTTCATCCTGCTCTATGTTATAAATGAGATGAGCTATGATCGCTTCCATGCAAAGTCTGATCAGATTTACAGGGTGTGGATTTCGGGAAGTATGCCAGCAACGGAGATGCGTCATGCTGTTTCTTCTGCACCCATGGCAGAGGCACTTCTGAACGATTACCCGGAAGTTGAGCAAAGTGTCAGGATCAGGCAGGCGGGTGGATGGATCGTGCGGCAGGGAGACAGAGTCTTCAATGAAAGTTCTGATGAATTCCTTTTTGCCGATTCGACCTTTTTTAATGTCTTTAGTTTTAAGCTCCTGAAAGGGGACCCAAAAACCTGTCTGAAAGACCCCCGCAGTATTGTACTTTCAGAGGAATACGCACAAAAATATTTCGGTAATGAAGATCCCATCGGGCAGTATCTGAAGATCGAACAGGACACCAATCTTTCAGTAATTACAGGCGTGATGGAAGATTTCCCTCAGAACTCACATTTCCATTGCAAGATGCTAGGTTCCATGAGCACCATAGGCGACAGCAGAAGCGATAACTGGCTTAGTCATAACTACTATACCTATGTAGTTCTGAAGGAAGGTTCCGATCCCGCGGAATTTGAATCCCAGCTACGGGGGATGCTGCTCAAATATGTCGGACCCATGCTGGAGCAATTTATGGGAGTGGATGTTGAGCAGTTTGAGGAGGCAGGGAATTCCTATGGTTATAAGGTTCAGAAACTGACTGATATTCACCTGCAATCCGACCTTCAGTATGAATTTGAGCCCAATGGAAATCCGCTCTATGTATATGTTTTCCTGGTTGCTGCCATCCTGATGCTGGCCATGGCAGGAGTGAACTTTATGAACCTGGCAACCGCCCGTTCCACCACACGTGCCAGGGAGGTGGGCTTACGAAAGGTGGTTGGTAGCAGGAGAAGGCAGCTGGTCATACAGTTTCTTACCGAATCAGTGCTCCTGAGCATTCTTGCCCTGATCGTAGCTGTGGCACTTGTTTACCTTTTTCTTCCTGCCTATAATAATATGATCCAGTTAAGACTTCAGTTCAATATTTTTGAACAGTCCTGGATCATCCCGGCACTCCTTGCTTTTGCAATACTGGTTGGGATTGCTGCCGGTTCCTATCCGGCCCTGATCCTGGCATCTTTTAAGCCTTCTGCAGTTTTTAGTTCTGAAAAGCTCAGTTCGGGAAGAAGCCTGCTCCGAAAGGTTTTGATTGTTCTGCAATTTACTGTAACCATTGTCATTCTGATGGGGACCATTGTGGTTACAAGGCAGCTGAACTTTATGCAGAGGAAGGACCCCGGTTTTACAAAGGAAAATCTTCTGCTAATAAATCGATCAGATCTACTGGGAGCCAGAATTGATGCATTCAAGGAGGAGATTGAACAACATTCCAATGTGCTCATAGCAGCCAATACGAATGCCATCCCCTCCGGATCATATTCGGATAATGGTCACGTTATGGAGGGGTGGGACCGTACTGATATTTTTACCCTGGCCACATTCAGGGTGAGTTATGATTTCGATAAGGCCATGGGCCTGGAGATGGCAAGTGGCAGGTTCTTCAGCCGGGAAATGCCAACCGATTCCTCCGCAGTCATTATTAATGAAGCTGCAGTTCGGGCACTTGGACTGGAGGATCCCCTTACAAACAGATTTGTGGATCTCACAGAGGATGGGAATGATGGTGGATTCGTACCCATTATCGGGGTGATCAAGGATTTCCATTTTGCTTCCATGCAGGCTGATATTGGCCCCATGGCTATCTACTTTATGCCAGGGAACTATGAGGGGCATATAACGATCAGACTGGGTGATGGCAGCAAGGCCGAGACCATCGCATTTCTGGAGCGGACCTGGAATGAATTCAAACAGAGTGCTCCCTTTGAATACTCATGGATGGATGAGGAGTTCGATCAAATGTTTGCCACAGAACGCCGTACCAGCCAGATTCTGCTGGTTTTTTCTTTCCTTTCCATCTTTATTACGTGCCTGGGCCTGCTGGGATTAATTTCCTACACCACCAATCAGCGAACCAGGGAGATAGGAATTCGGAAGATAATGGGTGCATCGGAACAGGTGGTGATGAGACTCCTGTCCAGGGAGGTTGGCAACCTACTGATTGTCAGTGGACTGATCTCCATACCTGCCTATTTTGGAGTGAAAGCATGGTTACAGAAGTTTGCCTATCATATCAATTTTGAGGTGGGGGTATATTTTCTGGTTCTTTTTCTGGTAAGTGCAGCAGTGCTCTTACTGGCCATGCTAACGGTGAGCTATCATTCCTATAAGGCCGCCACTGCCAATCCTGCCGAGAGCATCAGGAGCGAGTAAGATTGCGTAAAGTCAGGCTAAATCTCTATTTTTGGGTTTTTACATTAAAACCCCGAAGCATGAGAATCTTATTTCTGTTTAGTATCCTAGCTGCATCTTTCATGGCAGCCTGCTCTTCCAGCGAAGAACCGGAGCAACCCAATGTGATTGTTATCCTGACCGATGATCAGGGTTGGGGGGATCTGAGTGTTCACGGAAACAGCAATATATCCACACCGAACATTGATGAACTCTCTTCTTCGGGAGCCTCCCTGGAGAACTTTTATGTATGTGCAGTCTGTTCTCCCACGCGGGCTGAATTGCTGACCGGTCGCTATAACTTCAGGGGCGGTGTTTACAGTACCGGGGGTGGCGGAGAGCGCCTGGATATGGATGAGACCACCATTGCTGAGCTCTTTCAGGCTGCCGGATACCGCACAGCTGCCTATGGCAAATGGCATAACGGCATGCAATATCCCTATCATCCCAACGGACGTGGTTTTGAGGATTATTACGGCTTTTGTTCCGGACACTGGGGCAATTACCATTCCCCCATGCTCGAACACAATGGAGAAATTGTTCAGGGGGAGGGCTTTGTCATTGATGATTTTACCGATCATGGCCTGGCTTTTATGGAAGAGAACAGGGACGAGCCCTTCTTCCTCTACCTTCCTTTCAATACACCCCATACACCCTTTCAGGTACCTGAGGAGTACTGGGAACGATACAGGGAGAAAGACATTGATATGCTTTCTGAATCGGATAATGAAGATATCATGCAAACCCGGGCAGCCCTGGCCCTGTGTGAGAATATTGACTGGAATGTGGGGCGTATTGTGGAAAAGACCAGGGAACTTGGCATTGATGAGAATACCATAATCATCTATTTCTGTGACAATGGTCCCAATACCTGGCGATGGAACGGGGGGATGAAAGGAAAGAAGGGCGCGGTGGATGAAGGGGGAGTGCGTTCCCCCATGTTCATCAAGTGGCCGGAGCAGATTGAAGCAGGGCTGAAGGTGGAGCGCCTGGTATCCGTTATTGACCTGCTGCCAACCCTGGGTGACCTTTGCGGTATTTCCTATGATACGGAATTGCCCCTGGATGGGATCAGTGTTAAAAGCAGTCTCCTGGACAGGGAAGCTGAATGGGATGATCGCTACCTTCTGAACTACTGGCGCGGCCGTGTGAGTATCCGGACACAGAACTACAGGCTCGGTCCCAATGGCGGACTTTATGATATTGTCGCAGACCGTGGTCAGAAAAATGATCTGGGGGAGGAACTTCCAGAGATCAGGCAGGAGATGGAAGAGGTGGCTGACAGGTACCGCAAACAAATTGAGGAGGAACTGCCCAAAGAGGATATGCGTCCTTTTTACCTGGGTCACCCGGCCCTGAAGTACACCCAGATCCCTGCCCGGGACGGGAAAGAACATGGGAATATCAAACGTTCCAACCGTTATCCCAACTGCTCTTTCTTTACCAATTGGATCAGCCTGGAGGATAGCCTGAGCTGGCAGGTGGAGGTTCCTGAGAAAGGCAAATACAAGGTGCAACTTTACTATACCTGTGCGGAAGGTGATGAGGGTTCATTAATGCAGCTTTCAGTGGGTGAAAGTCAGCTGCAATCGAAAATCACAGAGGCTTTTGATCCGCCATTGCGGGGAATGGAGAAGGATCTTACGCCAAGGATAGAATCCTATATCAAGGACTGGAAGGTGCTGGAGATGGGTCATATTGATCTTAGCCCCGGAACCTTTAATATGTCACTGAAGGCTCTGGAAATGCCCGGCAGCAGCGTGATCGACTTCCGTCTGTTTCTGTTCGAACGCATGTAGATCTTATCTCACTCTTCTCAGTAATGCGTAAGTAATGCTTATGTGTGCCGCGTAATAGGTGGGCAGTATAAGGAAGTTCAGAGCACCGTAGGAGGTAAATTCATTCAGCGCGATGATGGTGTCGGAAAACAGAACCAGGGTAACTCCTGCAAAATAACTCCATTTCACTACCGGAGTAAGCCTGATCCCAAATGCGGCCCCCAGGGAGATGCAGGAGACCAGGAGGTATAAAAGCACTGCAATCAGCAGTACCGTATCGTCCAGGGCAGGGTAGAGCTTCACAAAGAAAAACAGGAGGTAGCCCGCCAGCACCAGGATGGTGAACAGCACATGGAGGCGACCGTTCTTCAGGGCAAAGCAGAGGTAGCCCAGATGGGCTAAAAGATAGAGACCTATCCCGGCCGAGAACATCATAAAACTGTCTCCCTTATTGGAAAGAAACCAGTCGCCCACAATGGAAAAGAGAAATGCAGCGACAATAAACCAGATATCCGGCAGGGATTTCAGTTGATTCCGGAACAGGAAAACCAGGATTAGGGCACAGCTTCCCGGTACGGCTGCTTTAAAGAAAAACCCGAGACCGGCTACTGCAAAAAATGCCAGTAGCAGTGGGATGATTAGCAGGAAATATGGTTTCTTGATGGACATGCTTATTGTTTTCGGATAAACAAATTAGGAAAATCAGTTGAATTGGATTGCACTTTCTATAACTTTAATGGATTCCACCGATTCTTTTCACATGGCATAAAAACAGATCACAATGAAACGAAGGAGTTTTCTCAGCAATTTGGTACTTACATCCGGTTCTCTTGCCCTTGGAGCGTCCTGCAGCAGGAAAATTGAACCCATTCCGGCAGCGTCCGGACCGAAGACAGCTGTTTCTGAACAAGGGAATACCATCCTGGAACCATCCAGGCAAATTCCCATTCTCGCTGAAACCGATGTCCTGGTGATCGGCGGAGGCCCGGCGGGCACAGCCGCCGCCATTGCTGCAAGCCGGACCGGGGCAGAAACCTACCTGGTGGAGCGGTATAATCATCTGGGGGGGCTGTGGACCGGTGGTCTGGTACTGCCTTTACTTTCAACACATGCTGTGGATAAAAAGCAAAGAACCAGACAGGTCATCTATGGGCTTGGAGGTGAAATGTCACAGAGGCTGAAGGACCTGGGTATGTCCATAAGCGAAGTGGATCCGGTGGTGGATCCGGAAGCAGCCAAGTACGTGCTGGATGAGATGATCCTTGAGTCAGGTGTAAAGATGCTGTATCACACCTGGGCCACCAATGTGATCATGGATGACAATATGGTAAAGGGTGTCTTTGTTGAAAGTAAATCCGGCAGAATGGCCATTCTCGCTAAAGTAGTTGTGGATTGCACAGGCGACGGCGATATCTTCCATTGGGCAGGGGAACAATACGATGAGATGCAATATCATATTGGACTGGTCCACCGATTGGGAAATATAGACCGGATCGATCCTGCAAAACCCGGGTATGTAGACAAGCATATTGGAGGTCCGACACCCATTCCAAGTGTAAACTGGGTGAATATGCACGGGCTGGACAATCAGGATGGCCTGGATGTGATCAATCTTTCCAGACTCCAGCAGGAATATCGCCGGGAGATCTGGGAAAGTGTAGAGGATCTCAGAAAGACTCCGGGCTACGAAAAGGTGTTTCTGCTGGACACGGCTTCACAGATAGGCGTTCGGATGTCGCGAATTGTGGATGCTGAATACAGACTGACCCTGGAGGATACCATGACCTATAAGGAATTTGATGATGCCATTGGGATCAGCGGTGCCTGGACCACCATGCTCTATAAAGGAAAAAGGATTCCACGGGAAGAACGCCCGCTCTGGCAGATACCCTACCGTTCTTTGCTTCCTAAGAAAACAGAAAACCTGTTAGTGGCCGGTCGTTGTTTTTGTTTTGAACGCGCTCTGGTTGAAGATACCCGCATCATCGGAACCTGCCTGATTACCGGGCATGGTGCCGGAGCGGCAGCCGGTCTTGCAGTTAGGGAAGGGCAAGAGCTGCGGAACCTGGACACAGGTAAATTAAAAGAACTGCTCTTGAAACAGGGTGCATGGCTTGGCTAAAACGACTTTTTAACAAAACAGATACCAGGAGCCTTTTCCTATTGCTGAGCATCCTGTTTGCGCTTCCACTGGGATGGGGGGCCATGTCGGGTATGAGCATATGGTTCAGCCCTTTTATTATGCTGAATTCTGTATTTGTTTTGAAATCAGCGGTATGGCTCAACATTCTTGCTGTAATTGTCCTGATATTGGCATTCTGGCGTAAAAGGTGGTTCTGCCGGAATATGTGTCCGCTTGGCTGGGGATGCGATCTGATCTCATCCAGCAGAAAGGGGAGGGGATATCCCATTAAAAAGATCCCCCCTCTGGGCAAATGGTTGGCCATTTCCTCTTTGGTAGCAGCACTTGCAGGGATCCCGATATTTATTCTGCTGGATCCAATGTCGATTTTCAATAGTTTCTTTGTGATCTTTTCACAGAAACTTGCTTTCCCAATCCTGCTCTCATTTTCAGGATTACCCCTTGTTTTAGCAATCAACCTCCCATTCCCTGGGATCTGGTGCAGCAAGTTATGCCCCCTGGGCGGATTGCAGGATGAGCTTATTTCGGTAAGGGATCTCATCCTTGGAAAACAGCGTCAGCCGAAAAGAATCCACTCCATCCGGTCCACGGGAAGACGCCTGTTTCTGGTTTCAGGAGCAGGTCTTCTTGCCGGCTTGCTTTTGCCTTCTTTTATAAAACCTGCAAAAAAGAGCTACTTGCAGCCCCCGGGATCACTGCCTGCAGATCGTTTTAATACCCTTTGTATCAGGTGTGGATCCTGTATTAAATCCTGTCCGACCGACATCCTGAAACATCATATGGATCCCTCGGAGCTACTATCGTGGATGGTCCCTGAAATTAGTTTCAAGGAGGGCTATTGTCTTGAAAATTGCAATGTCTGCAGTCAGGTTTGCCCAAGCGGAGCCATCATCCTGTTTGACAGGGAAGCCAAAAAACACTTGTTCATCGGTAGGGCTGAAATTGGCCTGAGCAGATGTCTTCTTTCTGAGAATAAGGAATGTGACCGCTGTAAAGCGGCCTGTTCCTATGATGCCATACTGATGGAACAGAATGAAGGCAGCCTTCAAACACTACCGGTAGTTATACCGGAAAAATGCGTAGGTTGCGGTGCCTGTGTCTTGATCTGTCCCCCGGGAGTGATTGAAATTGTTCCCTAGTTTTCGCCGTCCCAGCCAGCAATTCTGGCAAGCATATACCAAAGGGCATAGGCCTTCCGGTTGGCTGTGATATGCTGTGAATTATGGGCCCCGTAGGTGACCGAGCCTCCGGGTGAGGATCTGTTCTCGTAATAATCCTCTCCGAGGCTGTGACTGTTCTGCCAATCCGCATAAAAGTTGCCTCCTGTTGCAGAATTGCCATCGTCCCCCGCATCTTCCCAGTAGTTGCCATCCATGTCGTGGGTATCGATGCCATAATAATCAAGGCAATAGAAATTGTTCTCTTCGCAGTAGGCTATAATTAGTTCAGCCTGATTCTTTGGTAAGCCGTCTCCGACATTGTTGTTGCTTTCGGCATGACCGGTCATAAAGATAAAGGCAACCGGATGCTCTCTTTGCCCTGAGCCGGAGCCAATCTTGCTGCCGCCAACTCCATACTCATTAATGAGGGTTTGCATTCCTGGGAGGTAATTGCCTTCCACATCATGTCCGGAAATACTGCACCAGCTCCACATGACCACATTGATTTCTGAATGATCCGGATCATCAAGATAATTTCTGGTGGCCTGGATAAAGGCAGTTTCGTTACGGCTCAGGTCCGAGGCATCCTCTCCTGAGGCAGCATAAGAAGCCATGGCATAATCCCGGAAATCGAGCTTACCGGCCTGCGGGTCATTATTACTTATGGCAAATTTTATATCATCTCCGGCCTTATAGGAGGGCAATCCAAACATGCCATAGGAGACATGTGTACCGTGGGAGGTGTGCTGATATGCAATATGAAGATCATTGCGTGCCGCGTTGATATATTCCTCGGGTATGGCCCTGAGGATATCTTCGTGTGCTATGGTTTCGTTTGCAATCACTGTGGTACTTCCGGGAATAATATCAGGATTAAGGTCGTCTTTTTCGCAGGATGCCAATATGAATAATGAAAGGCAAACAAGGGCTGATAAACAGGCTTTTTTTTTCATGGCTGCTGAATTTTCATTGTTCTTACAATGATTATAACGGGAACAGCCACTTATTAGTTGCATGCCATTATTTAAGGCTCCGGGTCTTCAACGAAAATGGAAAGCCTCATTTTGCGTTCTTCCCAGCTTGACACATATTCCATCACTTTTTGTTCTCCTTCCCGAAGTGGATCTGCATCATCAAAAAGATAGTAGGTGCCCGCTTTAAACGCACCATATTCCTTTCTCAGGATCTCATTTCTGGCAGTGCTTATATAATAAACAAATTCAATACTGACAGGGGTTACGGGATGCAGCATCAGTTCACTGCCCCGGGTAATCTCATAAATTTCTTCTACAGCCTTCCGTTCTTCAAATTCATATCCTTTTGTCAATCTGTCCGGCAAAACAACCAGGTTGAAAAATATCCTCACAACGAGCAGAAGGATAATCAGTAATTCAAGCCGTATGTCCCTGAGTTTCCACATCAGATAATATACTGCAAGGGCCACCACCACAGTACAACAATAGATAAGCAAGGTTCTTCCTGAATCGGATATGCTGTGTTTCAGGAAATACCACGTTACGCCGACCAGGGCCATTCCGGATAAGATGAAAAATGCCTTCCAGATGATTTTATAGAAAGGGTCTTCCCGGGATAATTCAGAATAATAATTAAGCAGCAAAATAAGCAAGATGGGGTAGAGCATGAAAACATACCTGGGATGCGTTCCTACAGAAGTCCAGTATACCGGTATATTCACAATGAAAACCAGCGCCAGATATCCAAGGTATTTGGTTTCCCTTAGTTTGTTGTAAAATGATTTCCTGAAAAGAAACAGAAAGAATAAGGACCAGGGAAGTAAATGTATGGCCTGATCAAAGGGATAGTAAAATATATGCTTGACCGTGGTCCAGATTCCATGTTCAATGAAGGTCCTTTTTGTTGATTCTGACACCAATCTTCTGAAATATTCAGGGTCGCTGCTGTTTTCCCATAAAACATAATAATAACCGCCTACCACGATTATAAATACCAGCAGTCCGACCAGATGAGAGGGATGGAACAATTTTTTTATGGACCTGAAATAAGCAAACGCGGTCAGCAGGGTCAGTCCCTGGAATATCACTGCTGGTAATCCCTTCATTAAGAAGCTTATGGACAGGAGAAGGTAGCTTACCAAAAACAGGGAATAATACTTCTTTCTGCTCAGGAAGTAGTATATCAGGTAGAAGTTCAGAAAAACCACCATGGAAAAACTCAGGTCGATCAGACCTCTCATTGAATCGTAGAAAAGAACCCTTCCGCAGCTTATGAATAGCAGGGAACTCAGGAAGGCGACCCTGGCGCCCAGTTCCTTCCGTGTGGTAAGAAAAATGACCAGGCCAAAGAGGAGCAGCGAGAGTACAGCAGGCAAGCGTAAAACAAATTCGGAATACTGATTAAACAGATTGAAGAATCCCAGTAATATCCAGTTGTACAGTGGAGGCTTGTTATAGTAATGTTCTCCATGAATGGTAGGGACCATCAGGTTACCACTTCGAATCATTTCAAAGCTTACCACCCCCCTGGTGGCTTCATCAGTAATTAAAAGGGACAAGCCCAGGTTAATAAAAAGTGCCGGAATGAGAAGCAGGAGGATGATCCAGATCAGGTATCGATATTGTCCGGGGGTGATTTTATTCATGACTGAAGTGATAATTTATTTTCCGATACAAAAGTTCTTGAAGATGTTGCCCAGGACTTCGTCGGTGGTGACTTCACCGGTGATCTCGCCAAGGTAGTGCAATACCTCGCGAATATCCTGAGCCAGCAGGTCGGTGGACAGATCAGACTCAAGTCCCGCGGACGCACGCTGAAGCCCCTCTGAAGCCGCTTTAAGGGCATTGTAATGCCGGATGTTGGAGATGACCACATCCTGGTGTTTGATGCTGCCCAGGTTCACAAGCTCCAGAAGAATTTTGCTTAGTCCATCCATGTTTTTCCCCTGCTCGGCAGAAATGGATATGATTCTTTCATTCTCACCCAGGGTGATGCTTTGCTGCAGCTCAAGTTGCCGTTTCTCCGGCACCCGGTCCGATTTGTTTAAGACCACCACCAGCTGTTTGCCTCCGCTAAGCTGCTGGCGGATGGCTTCGATGGATTGCTTGATGACACCGGAATCATCTTCGGCTTCGGTCAGTAATAATACGATGGAAGCCTGCTCAATTTTCTGGTAGGTGCGCCTGATCCCGAGATTTTCAATGGTGTCGGCAGTTTCCCTGATTCCTGCAGTATCGATGAAACGAAAGTTGATTCCCTCCAGATTTATTGTATCTTCGATGGAATCGCGTGTGGTTCCCTCGATATCACTGACGATGGCACGTTCCTCTTTGAGAATGGCATTCAATAAGGTTGACTTGCCCACATTGGGTCTGCCGATAATGGCCACCGGAACCCCGTTTTTAAGCACATTTCCCAGCTGAAAGGAGCTGATAAGCTCATGGATCAGGCCGGAGATCTGATTCAGAAGATCCACCAGTTTGCTCCGGTCGGCAAACTCCACATCCTCCTCGCTGAAATCCAGCTCCAGCTCTATCAGGGAGATAAAGTGAAGGAGTTGTTCCCTCAGTGATTTCAGTCGCTCTGAGAATCCGCCCCTGAGCTGCTGCAGGGCTACCCTGTGGGCTCCCTCCGATTCGGCAGCAATCAGATCGGCCACTGCTTCTGCCTGGCTCAGGTCCATCTTTCCATTCAGAAAGGCACGCTGGGTGAACTCGCCTGGTCTGGCTGCTTCCGCGCCCTGGCTTATCAATAGTTCCAGGATTTTTTGCTGGATATACGGGGAGCCGTGACAGGAGATTTCGATGGAGTCTTCACCGGTATAGGAGTGGGGAGCTTTAAACAGGCTTACCAGGACCTCATCTATGATCTCGTCCTGATCCCTGATGGTTCCAAAATGGATGGTGTTGGGTGCCTGATCCGCCAGCTTTTTATCAGGAGTGGCGGCCTGAAAAATGCCCTGGGTGATTTCGATGGCACTGGGACCACTTACACGGATCACAGCGATGGCTCCGTTTCCAGGTGTGGCCAGGGCACATATGGTGGAATAAACCGACATCCTGCAAACCTACATAATAAAAATTATAAGTGGGTTCCGGGAGGCTATTTCATGCAAGTAATAGTGCGAAAGTTTCTATTATTCTTTTTCAAGGTAGGTCACGGTGAAATAGGATGGATCGGTGTCTGCAACCGCGATCTGCTCCATCCGCATTTCTGAACTTCGTTTGTTCTGGTGGTTCAGGGCCTTCATTCCGGTCACCATATACCTGCCTCTCTCCTTATCCAGTTCCTTGAAATCGCTGTTGCTTATGGTTTTAAACAGATCGCCATCGAAATCAGCGTAATGGATCTGGTAAACCAGATAGGTGTTTTCATCTATCCATGAGACCGATTTCAGATAGCCATATTCATCCTCCAGATCCGAATTCAGGGGTCTGGATTCAATCATGTAACAGCTCTTGCCCTGGTACTCCTCTATCCCGAGCAGGGTATAGGTGAAATCATCCAGTCCGGGTGCAGTCATATTGGCATTGGAAAACTCACTGCCCATAAAGCTCTTGCTCTTCTCCTTGCTTACAATGCGCCTTGTTTTCCGAAGAGCCGGAAGGTAGATCCACATATCATCACTTTTTTCCGGGTAATCAAAGATCAGTATACCGGTTCCGCTCACATCGGCAGGGGATGTGAATTTGATAATTCTCTTCTCTGTTCCATTGGGAAGCGACATGGAGGCCATGGCGCTTTTCCGGACACGGGTATTCCCTTTGGCATCGGTGATGGTCAGGGTGGACAGCGCCTCAAATGAACTGACCTTTACCACGTCAAGGCTGTTCTTGACAATTTGCCTGGCATCCTGGGCGCTGGTACTGATGGAAAGCAGCAAGGCCAGGAGAAATCCCATTGCGACTCTCCTGAGGGTTCTTTTACCACCGAATTTCCGGATTTTCACATCCTCACCCAGGGGCTCCAGGAAGCGGAACCTGAATCGGAGAACCAGGGCAGGCAGAATGACCAGGGCACCCACGAGGCAGCTCAGTATGGAGACCACTACCAGCGCACCGAAAAAACGGATGGGGGTAAAGGAAGAGATCATCAATACAGAGAACCCGACTATCACAGAAAGTGCATTGAATATGATCCCGCGTCCGGTGGTGGTTATGGTGGTAATCACCGCTTCGCTGGGAGGCCTGTTTTGTCTGCGTTCCTCCCTGTATCGCCAGAGGAAATGGATGGTGTAATCGACTCCTACGCCTATCATGATGGATGAGAGCAGGGCAGTGGCCACATCCAGCCTGATTCCCAGAAGGCCCATCAGCCCAAATAGTACCACCACCGAGACGGATAGGGGTACGATCCCCAGGAGGCCCGCTTTGAAGGACCGGAAGATGGCTGAAAGCAGTACGAAGATGATGAGCAAGGCTATGCCCAGGGAATAATAAGTTCCTACAAGCACTTTAGTAGCCAGCTCTGACCTGATATAGCCATAACCTCCGATAACTTCCACAGCGGGATCACCTTCTGTGATAGCAGTCAGACGGTCCATGATCCCGTTTACAGTCTCCACACTGGCATCATTGATCCGGATCATCAGGTGGGCATGTTCATAGTTGAAGTCCACGATTTGCTCCAGCTCCTCGGGATCACCGCTCATGGAGTAGAGTTCCATGTATTGGGCCACAGCCTCCCTGCTGGGAGGGATCTTGTCGTACAGGGGTTCACCGGGGTCGTTCAGTGCCTTGCTGATTTCCCTGATCACCTGTGAAAATCCCATGCTGTAGTCCACCGCTTCCATCTTCTCCATTTCCGCTGCATAGCCTTCCATCCGCTGTAAAAGTTCGGGCGAGAGTATATCGCCGCTAAACAAAATTGATATACTCTCGGAGCCCCCGAACTTACTGTTAATAATATTTGCACCCTGCTTAACCTCATGACGTTCCGGGAAGAAATTTTCCTCGTTGGAATCCACCTTCAGGAAGAAGATCCCGGAGGCAAGAAATAGGGTAAATACAAGTGCCATCAGAGGGATTCGCTGCTTGTTTTTTACAACGAAAAAAGAAAACTTTCCCAGTAAGGTCCTGGCATTTGATTTTCCTGGTTCTGTTATAGTTGGGATGTAGCTTGATTTGGGAAGCATGGAGAGCAGGGCAGGAAGCAGCACCAGGCTGAAGAATATGGCAAGAAGGATGCCGATGCTTGCCACCAGGGCCATTTGACGTGCCGGTATCATGGTATGGGCCCAGAGGGCTGAGATACCTGCAATGGTCGTTAATCCCGTCAGCAGGATGGGCCTCCAGAGGTCACGTGTAATCTGTATGGCCTTCTCCTTCATACTCGCAGCGGATCCGGAAGCATTTAATTCCTGGTATCTCGCGATCATATGGATTCCGTAATCATTGGCTACAGCTATGAGCAGGATGGGAACCAGGAGGGTGATCACATAAAATTTCCAGCCCAGGATGGGTATCATGGCAATGCCCACCAGGGCCGACATAACCACGACCATAAAGGGCAACCAGACTCCTTTCCATTCACGGAATACCAGGAAAAGAAACACCATCATCAACAGCAGAGCTATGGGAACCAGAACCAATGCATCTCTTGTGATATCCTTATCTATGGCCTGGTAGAGATAGGGGAGCCCTCCGAAATGAATCTTTTCCTCCCCCGGGTATTCCCGGAGGACCTCACGTATGTCTGCAAAAATCACTTCTTCCACGATGTCATGCTCCAGGGAAATGACCATGGCTGTTGCTCTGAAGTCGTCCGATACCATCACCTTGTAAACCAGCTCATTTCCCTTGATTGTTTTTCGCAGTTCTTCCCGCTTTGCTTCATTACGCGGAATGCGCTCTACCGTTGGCTCCACATACATGACCCCCTCTTCGCCATAGATGTGATTGGACCCGAACAGGGAGGAAGTACGCTTAACTCCGTCCAGACGTTTCACTGCTTTTTCAACATCTTTCACACGTTTCAGCGTGCTTTCATTCAGGACATCGTCTGTCTCAAATACCATGATAATCATATCCTGGTTGCCGAATACTTCCTCAATCCTGTCCGTATTTACCATGGATTCCATGGTATCGGGAAAGTAATGTGTAAGATCCGGATCAACTTCAAGTTTGAGGAGTGCCATGGAGATGCCCGCAGTAAAGAGCAGGGAAGCTGCAATGATCCACCAGCGGTATTTGATTATTTTTGAATTCATGCTATATATTTAAAATGTCAGTGTCATAGCAACAAAACCGGCATTCAGCACCGGTCCAACCAGATCATACAGGGAATTTTCAACTCCCCAAAGTCCACTGAATCCGGCTTTGATGCGCAGTCCATCTGCCGGCATCCAGGTGATGGAGGGCTGGGCAATCCATTCTTCAGTGGTGATATTGTATATTATTGGAAGTGAAAGCTCCAGTGCACTGTGAAGGAAATCCCCCTTCAGTACCAGGAAAGTTGAATGATAATATTCTTCCAGCTGGTAATTATAAAGCCTGTTAAAGGCTGAAACCTGTTCCTTAACTGCGGCATCCACCAGGTCGTAGCTCAGCTCCATTCCTCCCTCCATCAGAGGGAGAAACTGCTCCTGTTCTGCTGAGAGAACAGGGGCTGCCATGGCCGGACTATAATCCAGAATATATTTTCCGTAGTAGCCCGCAATCACAGTGAGCCAGGATGCATGTTTTTCAATCTCGGCTGTGTAGGATATTTCGGGAAAAGGCAGGTATTCCACCCCTTCATGATTCTCCCGTGCTTCAAACCATGCCCCCTCGGCAGTAAATATCCAGGAGCCCACGGGAATTGAGAAATCCAGTCCAGCCATTCTGATGCGGTAGGCTTTTTCCAGGATATTCAGTGCCACAGGCTCCATGCTAAGTGTATCCATGATGAAGGAGTCGTATGCGATTCCCGGCCAGCTGTGGTATCCGTCGAACCAGTAAAGCGCAGCATCCAGTGCAGGTGCGTGGAGGTCCAGGTTGATTCCGTAACTGCCTTCATCCAGCTCCACACCCGGATAGTCGGGATCAAGGAAGTTGACATAGTCCGGCATTGGAATGGGGTCAATAAGGAGCTTGCCTGCTTGGTAAAGCGGATTCCAGGTCGCGCTTAGCTTCAGGTAAGATCCCATATTAATACTTCCCTGCAGGGCCCAGATGCCCAGATTCATATCATCTGAATCGGGCGATCGGGTGGTGGGATCCATGGGGGTGATTTTATTAGTGGGATTGAACAGAGTGCCCTTGCCCCAGGGTGAGATCAGTTTTCCAAGCTTGAATCCCACGGGTCCTGTTTGCAGATCCACATAGGCCTCCCGAAGCTGTATTTCTGAAATATTTTGCTGCCACTCGGTACCATATCTGAATCTTATATCGGCAACTGCGGTGGCCCAGGTTCCGGCTTTTGCCTTCATATAAATACCGGCCTGTCCATACGCACTCTGGAGGTAGAGATCCTCTTTCTCAGGTGTGTTTCCCACATAGACTGCCGAGCGAATAAAACCTCCTATGGTCAGGGCCTCATTTCCGCCTGCATCTGCTCCTTCACCCAGGGAAGATTCAAAAAGCCCCTGCCCGGACAGACTTGTCAGGCCCACTGCTAACAATAATATAAATGGCAATCTCGTGGTCATGGAAATAAAACTACTTAGCCTGTTTGTCTTGATCGTCCGGATTGTGCGGTCCGGACCACCGGAGCCGGATTATGTGGTTCAATCCGACAAGTCTGAACCTTTTGACCGATTAATTGCTAATTTTGGATCCATGAAGGAATTGATTGCAAGCCAGCGTAAGTACTTCCTGGAAGGGAATACCCGGCCTGTTTCTGAAAGGAAGAAGAACCTGCGTAAACTGCACGATCTTTTATTGGAGAATGAAGCCCTGCTGACAGAGGCTATTTACAAGGATTTCAGAAAACCTGTCCATCTCACCGTTGAGAATGAACTCAGTCTTCCCTATGGTGAAATTAACAGAGCCATCCGGCAACTGAAGAGATGGTCCCGGTTCAGGTGGCACCTGACCAATCTTTCCAATTTTCCGGCCCGCACAAGAACCCATCCGGTCCCCTATGGTGTGACCCTGGTGATCGGGCCCTGGAACTATCCCTTTATGCTATCCCTGATCCCCCTGATCTCGTCTCTGGCTGCAGGTAATACAGTTATTCTGAAACCCAGTGAGATTACCACCCATTCGTCGGCAGCAATGGCGGAAATAATCAATTCCAATTTTCCAAAAGAGCTTCTGCACGTGGTTGAAGGGGGCGTGGATGAAACCACCGAGCTTCTCAGGCAGAAATTTGATAAGATCTTTTTTACAGGAAGTACACAGGTGGGACGGATTGTGATGCGTGCGGCTGCAGAACATCTTACCCCTGTAACACTGGAGCTTGGTGGAAAGAATCCGGTCATTGTGATGCCCGATTGCAATCTGAAACGTACGGCTCAGCGGATCGCCTGGGGCAAGCTCCATAATAACGGACAGGCCTGTGTTTCTCCTGACCATCTCTATGTCCATGAGTCCATAAAGGACAGGCTTGTTCAGGAAATCGGAAAGCAATTGGAACGCATTACGGCTTCCAATCCAGAGCAGAGCCCCATGCTGCCCCGCATTGTAAATGAAAGGAATTTTGACAGGGTCATGAGTTTGATAGATCCTTCAAAAGTGGTTTATGGAGGCTCCGGCGATCGCTCGGAACGATTCATAGAACCAACCATCATGGACGGCATTACACCGGACGACCGGGTGATGCAGGAAGAGATATTTGGCCCACTGCTTCCGGTTCTGACATACAGTGACCTGGATGAGCTTGTGGAATCTCTTAAGTTACAGGCCGCTCCTCTTGTGCTCTATATTTTCACAGGCAAACGGCGATTGGCGGAAAAGATTATGAAGCAGGTCGCCTCAGGAGGAGGCATGATTAACGAGGTTGTGATGCATTTCATTAATATGAATGCACCCTTTGGAGGTGTTGGTGCTTCAGGTATGGGAAGCTATCATGGCAGAGCAGGATTTAAGGATTTCAGTCACCACAAAACCATTATGATCAAACCCATGTGGTTCGAGCTTTTTCTGAAATATCCTCCGCATCGAAAGTTCCACCTTCGTCTTTACCGGTCTGTCCTGGGAAGATCATTCAGGAATTTCTGGCATTGAGTCCGGAGAGATATTCGCTTGGCGTCTGACCTGTTTTTTCCTTAAAAATAGTATTGAAGCTGGATTTGGAATTGAAGCCCGAGTCATAAGCAATGGCCAGAATGGTCAGGTGCTTGAATTCATCGCTTTTCATTCTCTCTTTCACTTCATTAATCCTGTATTCATTGACCAGTGTATAGAAGTTCATCCCCATGTGTTCATTGATCACCTCGGAAAGCACATGCCTGGAGATTTTTAGCTGAGCGCTCAGGTCGTAAATGCTCAGCTCCCTGTTCAGGTAAGGCTTTTCGATAATCATGTATTTTCTGACCTTATTTACAAGTTCGCTTGCATCATCCTGTTTAAGCCCTGATCGCTGGTATTTTTTTTTGCCCGGTTCGATCTCCAGAAGCTCCAGATGGTCCTGGGGTCTGACCACCTCCTCAAAAATACCAGGCTGGTGAAATCCAAATACACTGAAAAGAAAAGAAAGGAGGGTCAGACTGATAAAGGAGAGCTCATAGGGATCAAAGGGCATAAATCCCACCATAATGTCGATTCCTCCGAAAATAAACATGATTACATAGCCTGTATAGAAAGTGATGGAAAGGCCCAGGAGCCATCGGAGAGTGATCTTTTCAGAGGAGTAGCTAAGCAGTTGTTTCAAACGCTTTTGATGCCTGTGGATGACTACGAATGTTGCCACAGAATAGGCGCTTATTGACATAAAAAAAGTGGAGGCGTAGACAATCCTGAAGGGTATGAAGCGATCCCTCACAAGAAATCCATCGGTGCCATGCATGACCCGTTCATTTATAAAAATCAGCGAGGCAATAAGGAAGATGAAAAATGGAGCGAAATGCCACAGGTAACGCGGATTCCATTGGGGATTTTCTGTAGTTATGAATTTTGCATAAAGTAGTAAAAGAGGACCATAGGTAAATGGAAGAATTTTGACAGAGTAAAGCTCCATGAGAGTCAGGTTGAGCAGTACAATGATCATCTCCATACAGATGATAAACAGCCAGGCTGCAAGGATCTGATTGGCATATATTCTGGGCTTTTTTACTGCAATAAGAATGCCGGCAAAGAGGGTCTGTGAGATGCCGATATAGAGGATTTCTTCCATGTCGAAATGTACAAAATTTTACTTACATTTGAGTTTCAGTCAGAACCTAAAACATAGCATTTAATGAGTGTATTATTGACTAAAGAATCCAGGGTGATTGTCCAGGGATTTACCGGCAGCGAGGGGACCTTTCACGCAGAGCAAATGATAGACTATGGCACCACGCTGGTAGGGGGTGTGACCCCGGGAAAGGGGGGGCAGGAACATCTGGGCAAACCTGTATTTAATACGGTCCAGGAAGCTGTTGAAAAAGCAGGGGCAGATACATCAGTGATTTTTGTGCCGCCACCATTTGCAGCAGACGCCATCATGGAAGCTGCTGCTGCCGGAATAAAACTGGTGGTTTGTATTACCGAGGGCATCCCCACTGCGGATATGATTAAGGTGAAGGCCTACCTGGAGAACAGGGATACCCGTCTGGTGGGACCAAATTGTCCCGGGGTGATCACTCCCGGTGAGGCCAAGGTTGGGATTATGCCGGGCTTCATCCATCAGAAGGGAGTCATTGGCATCGTATCTCGCTCGGGGACTCTGACTTATGAGGCTGTGGACCAGATTACCAAGACAGGGCTGGGTCAATCCACCTGCATAGGGATCGGTGGTGATCCGATTATCGGAACCACCACCCTGGATGCCATCAAACTGCTGATGGCTGATGAGCAGACCAAGGGCATTATTATGATAGGGGAGATTGGCGGAAGCATGGAAGCGGAAGCGGCTTACTGGATCAAGGAACATGGAACAAAGCCGGTGGTTGGATTCATTGCAGGTCAGACAGCTCCGAAAGGGAGAAGAATGGGGCATGCCGGAGCCATCATTGGAGGGAAGGCAGATACCGCTGAAGCAAAGATGAAGATCATGGAGGAGTGTGGGATCAGCGTGGTCGTTTCCCCGGCTGAGATAGGGGAGAAGATGGCATCCCTGATTAAATAGGCAGGTCCGGGATGTTCTTCATGGTCGGGTCTTATCTTTTTTAGTCTCACCGTTTTTTCATTTATTTGTATTGATTTTAAATACATAAATTTTCAACTAATCATGGATCTACTTAAAGGAAAAGTTGCAGTGGTTACCGGTGCTGCAAGAGGTATTGGAAGAATGATTGCTCTACGCTTTGCCCAGGAGGGTGCCGATGTTGCATTTACAGACCTCTCAAGGGATGAGAATATGGATACCCTGGAGAAAGAGCTCTCAGAACTTGGTGTTAAGGGCAAAGGCTATGTCAGTGATGCCAGCAGTTTTACTGAGGCACAAGAAACCATAGATCAGGTAATTGCGGATTTTGAAAAGGTGGATGTTCTGGTAAATAATGCCGGGATTACCCGTGATACACTCTTGATGCGAATGGACGAAGAGATGTGGGATCTTGTGATCAAGGTCAATCTTAAGTCGGTCTTCAATTTCACAAAAGCCGCCCAAAAATATATGCTGAAAGCCCGAACCGGCTCCATTATCAACATGAGTTCTGTGGTTGGTGTGAATGGCAATGCGGGACAATCCAACTACTCGGCGTCCAAAGCGGGGATTCTTGGATTTACCAAGTCTATTGCCAAGGAGTTGGGGGCGAGGAATGTAAGATGTAATGCAATTGCTCCCGGATTTATAATTACCGATATGACCGGGAAGCTTCCTGATAATGTCAAGGAGGAGTGGATAAAAAGCATACCACTTAAACGTGGCGGACTTCCGGAGGATGTGGCCAACGTAAGCCTCTTCCTGGCATCTGACCTGAGTTCTTATATGACCGGGCAGACCCTGCAGGTATGCGGTGGCATGAGTGTGTAATATCCTTAGGTAAAACTGAAAGGTGCTTAGCGTTCGCAGAAAGTCTCTCATTTGGATATTGCTGTTATCTCTTGTAATTCAGGGATGTGCCAGTACTTACAGCGTGGTCGAATTTGAAGTACTGGAACCAGCCAATGTAAGTTTTCCCCCTTCAGTGAACCAGCTTCTCTTTCTGAACAGGGCACCAATTACCCTGGATGTCTGGTCGGAACAAAATCAGATCGGGATGGATGTAAGGCAGCTGGTGCTGCTGGATACCCTCATTATCAATAACCTGTTCAGGGGAGTACAGGATGTGATGCGACTCTCACCCATTCAGACCTTTCATCATCCCATCTGGTTATCTGATCGAAGAGCTGACACAACCTTCCTTGAGGATAAGGTGCTTACCAAGAGGGAGGTCATGGAGATATGCGATACAATGGGCGGGGATGCTGTCATCAGCCTGGAATTGTATAAGATCGGCATGGATCAGCATTTTGATTATTATAAGGATGCTCCTGATGAGGTGCAGAACCAGTATTACGAGGTATTCAACTGTGTGAAATGGAACATCCATCTGCCTGCTCATCCCAGACCCTTTGATACTTACACCACCATTGACACGCTCTTTTTCCCGGCCATACTGAATGGTGAGATACTGGAGTTTGCCCCGGGAGTTGATATGATCCGGGAGCTTTTCTATGAAAGCGGATCCAAATATGGTTCCTACCTGGTACCCGTGTGGAACCCGACCTCCCGCATTCTGTTCCGGAAAGGTGATGATGCTTTAAAAGTGGCCATCGAGCTTACGGATGCGGGAGATTGGGAGGATGCATTTAGGATATGGAATAATCTGACAGAATCGGAAGACAGCACACTGGTGGCTAAGACCTATCATAATATGGCTGTTTATTATGAGCTGGAGGACAAGCTTGATTCTGCCAGCCTGATGCTCAATTTGTCCCTGGAACATGATAGCCTCAAACCGGTCCGCTTGTACCGCGAAGAGCTTGATATTAGGATATTGAACAGGAAGGATATTGAAAGCCAGGTAAGATTGCCTTAGTATAATGCCTGCGTAATAATTTAGAATTCAGAATAAGAGAAGGGAGAATCATAATGTATAATACGGTATTTGTCCTGTTGATTTCAGTTTTGGTATTTGGGTACGTGTTGGAGAGAATCCTTGATAAGCTAAACCTGGATCACACCCTCCCTGTGTTGCCTGAGGAATTAGAAGGTATTTTTGATGCCGAAGAGTATAAAAAAAGCCAGCTCTATAAACGGGATACTACCCGTTTCTCTTTTATCAGCAGTTCATTAAGCTTTGTGGTGATGCTGCTCCTCTTTATTTTTGGAGTATTTGGTTGGTACGATGGCCTGATAGATGGTGTAAGCAAGCATTACATTATTCATGTACTTCTTTTCTTTGGAAGCTTTGCCCTGGCCGGTGATCTGCTGACCACCCCCTTTGACCTCTACTCCACCTTTGTTCTGGAGGAACGCTATGGCTTTAACCGTACGACTGCCAGGACCTACGTGCTGGATAAACTCAAAGGATGGCTGATCGGAGCCATTCTGGGAGGGGGAATTCTGGCCCTGATCACCTGGATCTACATGCTCACCGGACCCTGGTTCTGGCTGATTGCCCTGGGCGTAATGACACTTATTTCCCTGTTTATGATGATGTTCTATTCCAACCTGATTGTCCCGCTCTTCAACAAACAGACTCCCCTGGAGGAGGGATCCCTGAGGAATAAAATTGAAGAATTTGCAGGGAAAGCCGGTTTCAGGCTGGATAACATCTATGTGATGGATGGCTCAAAACGCTCCAGCAAAGCCAATGCCTACTTTACCGGACTGGGCCCTAAGAAGCGGATTGTTCTATTCGATACCCTGATTGAGGATCTGGAAGAAGAAGAGATTGTGGCCGTACTGGCACATGAGGTGGGCCACTATAAGAAGAAACATACTACGACCGGACTCATCCTGGCCACTTTGCAGTCGGCGGTCATGTTCTATCTTTTCTCTCTTTTTGTGGGTGCAGATAGTTTTGCTTTGGCTCTGGGAGGATCAGAGGCATCCTTTCACCTTGGCCTGATCGCCTTTGGTGTATTGTATTCCCCTATCTCCATGCTTATTGGACTCGGCAGCAATGCTTTGTCCCGTCACAATGAATTTCAGGCTGATCACTTTGCAAGAGAGAACTATAAGGCCAGCAGGCTGGTTTCCTCCCTGAAAAAACTCTCCAAAAACAATCTCAGCAACCTCACACCGCATCCTGTATATGTATTCTTTCACTACTCACATCCTCCCTTGCTAAGGAGAATCAGGGCTCTGGAAAATTAAGGGCTCAATTGAATTATTGAGTATCTTTATTGGTCTACACCAAAACGCCATCCCAGATCACATGGGATTCGAAAAAAAGATTAACATAAAGCGAAGAACATTTCTGGCCAGCCTGGCATCTGTTCCTATTCTTGGAAGCTCACTGGAGAGCAGAGAAATGGCCAGGGCATCGCAGGGGAAGTTACTTGATCACAAAAGCGACCCGTTTCGAATCGGCATGATCGGTTATGGTAAAAGGGGAGGAGAGCTCCTCACTGCACTGAATCAGACAAATCTGAATGTGGAAGTCCATGGCATATGTGAGATCTGTGAGCAGCGTATGGAGCATGGACTGGCTCAGGCTGGATCCAATGCCAGGGGCTTTAAAAATTACCTGGACCTGCTTGGAGAAGAACAGATTGATGCAGTGATCATTGCTACTCCGGATCACTGGCATGCCTCTATGGCCATCGAGGCCTCAAGAAGGGGAAAGCATGTTTATCTGGAGAAATGCATGACACGCACCCCCGATGAGGCCAGAGCCCTAAGGGATGTAATAAAGACCAGCGGTGTGGTATTTCAGCTGGGGCACCAGGGAAGACAACGCGATTTGAATATAAAGGCGCGGGATCTCATTGACAAAGATACTCTTGGGAACATCACACTGATTGAGACAACCACCAACTTGAATGAGCCGGGCGATGGCTGGAAATCTGAGTGGGAAGATATGGCTGGCAGCGCTACCATTGACTGGGATCTTTTCCAGGGGCCCGGCATTGAAAAGCAGGCTTTCAGTCCGGAAAGATATTTTGGATGGAGAAATTACTGGGCCTACGGGACAGGCATGTCCGGTGATTTGTTTAGCAACGAATACGATGTTGTAAATTCCATTCTGGATCTGGGCATCCCTGCATCGGCCATAGCTACAGGAGGTAACTATTCCCATCTTGAAGGAAGAGAAGTGCCGGATGTATTCCAGGCTGCTTTTGAGTACCCCGACCGGGCACTGACACTGCTTTACAGCGGCACCCTGGCAAGTGGTGTACCCAGGGGCACCTTGATTATGGGACGGGATGCCACCCTGGAACTGGGAAGATTATTATCGGTATGGGTCGATAAGCAGTCCATCAAATATAAGAGCCGGATCGAAGCCGGGATCATCGATCCCGCAGCACCCTTTGTGAATTATATGAAGGATCCGAACCGTGTGGATGGAATTTCTTCGGCCACATCGAGGTATTATGCCGACAGGGGACTTGATTTTACCTATACCGAAGGAAGACAGGTTAGTACAAGCGCGCTGCATCTTGCAGAATGGCTAAAGTGCACCCGGAATGGCAGGGAAACAAGCTGTAATATTGACAGGGGATTTGAAGAAGCCATAACAGCACATATGGCCACCCTTTCTTATCGTGAAGGGAGAAGGGTGGGATGGGACCCTGAAACGGAAACTATTGTTTGACAATTATTCACATAAAGCACTATCTACTATGAACACTCCCGGTAACATGAACAGACGTAAATTTTTACAGAACGCAGCAGTCGGCACAGCCGCTGTTGGTTTCTCCTCCCCGGCCATGAAAATGATGGCGGGTGACAGACTTAAAAAAGGAGCCGGAAAGGTTGGCCTTTACAGCATTACGTATTTAGGGGTGTGGTACAAAGGCGATGCCCTTACCCTGGATGATATGATGATCAGGGCCAAGAAATTTGGCTACGATGGAATTGAAATTGATGGGAAGAGGCCACACGGCAATCCCCTGGATATGCCCACGGCACGATGCAAGGAGCTTAAAGCAAAAGCCAGCGACCTGGGACTGGATATTTACGCAGTCTCGGGGAACAATGATTTCAGCAGTCCGGTTCCGGAATACCGCGAGTGTCAGATCGTGTATCTTCGGGAGCTGATGCGAATGACCTCCGATCTGGAGGTGGAACCCCTCAGGGTTTTCCTTGCTTGGCCAGGAGTCACACTGCATCCGACGGGTGGCAGATATGATATTGCAAGGGATAACTGGAACCATGCCCATTACCAGTTTGAGCCCGAGCAGATCTGGGACTGGTGCAGGGAAGGTTTAATTGAGAGTGCCAAATATGCTGAAGATTATGGTGTTACGCTTGCTCTGCAAAATCACAAACCTGTCATTCACGACTGGAAGGATATGATGCGGATGATCAATGAGGTGGATTCTCCTGCCCTAAAAGCCTGTCTGGATGCACCTATTATGGAGGAAAAAAATCCTGAGAATATCCGGGAAGCTGCTCAGGCAGTGAAGGGAATACAGATGTTAACACATTTTGGAGGTGAATTTGACAAAGATCCTGCCACCGGGAGAATTCTTGATACCCAGGATCACAGCGATCATGGTGACAAAGCAGGAGAACAGCTAGCTGAGAGCTATCTGCCGGAATTTGTGAAAAACATGAATGAGATCGGGTATGAAGGTTATTACAGCTATGAGCTGTGTCACCCGCTTCCACTGGTTAACGGAGAGAAGGTTGGTATAGATTTCGTGGATAAAAATGCAAAGCTGGCCTGTGAAATGATGAAGGG
>Ga0180435_10000947_pt1 | contig 30630 bp, 25 predicted proteins | sample SS_ome_3_FD_132467 | JGI IMG/M metagenome (GOLD analysis project Ga0180435, IMG submission 132467) | Hypersaline lake sediment archaeal communities from the Salton Sea, California, USA - SS_3_S_1 metaG | ecosystem: Environmental > Aquatic > Non-marine Saline and Alkaline > Hypersaline >... | reverse complement strand
GATAATGATCAACACCTCAGAGAAACTCAACTTCCTGAGGTTTCCTTAAAAATATTACGGCCAGTACGCCCGGAATCAGCCGATCATGTTTGCTCCGACGGCACAATTATTTTATGTAAAACATAAAATATCTCTCGCAAAAAGTTCTGACCGGATAAAAGACCCCTGTTCAAATGTTACTGGTACGTTTCTTGGTGGCACCTTCATGCAATAATAGGGACGCTCGCCGGTAACGATTCATCATGTATTCGGACGCGGCATTCAAAACGGCCAAAGTTCGAACATGTCGCAACAAGATTTAACCCAGGGTTCAGTGCCGGTATCACTGGCCAAGCTGACAGCCCCCATGGTGATGGGGGTGTCGTCCAGTATTCTCGTGCAGACTCTGGAGCTTGGATTTATCGGTCAACTCGGCACTGCATACATCGCCGCGGTTACCTTCACTTTTCCATTGGCTATGGTACTCACCAGTATCGCCCTGGGTATCAGTATCGGCACATCTTCGGTTATCGCGCGCAGTGTCGGAGGGGGTAGCGGCGAGGACGAACGCCAACTGGGTACCCACAGCCTGTTACTGGTGGGAGGCCTCATGATTGTGCTGTCTTTCATCGCATGGTTGTCGATAGACCCCCTCTTCAGCATGTTAGGGGCCAGTGATGATGTATTGATCCTGATACACAGCTACCTGGACATCTATCTGCCCGGTACCGTGCTTTTCACCCTGAGCATGATTGCCGGCAGCATCATGCGCGCCAATGGCAGCGCTAACATTCCCGGTACAGTTATGACCGTGGGTGCATTTCTCAATCTGGCGATTGATCCCATTCTTATTTTTGGCTTGTTTGGTTTTCCGAGAATGGAGCTGGCCGGAGCAGCGACCGCCATGACCATTGCCCGCGGGCTGACCACCGCAGCGCTGTTTTACTACGTATTCAAAGGCGACATGATTCAGATCAGTTCTGTCTTTCGCGGCTTTTTTAAATCTTCCAAGCGCATCATGCACATCGGCCTGCCAGCTATGGCCACACAACTGATAGGCCCTGTAACCGCTGCCATGATCACCGGAATGCTGGCAAAACATGGAGAAACCGTGGTTGCCGGTTTTGGCGTTGCGAGTCGCATCGAAGCCGTAGCTGCGATGTTGCTGTTCGCCCTGTCTGGTTCTATCGGTCCATTTGTTGGCCAGAACTGGGGGGCCCGCCGCTTTGGCAGAGTGCGTGATGGCGTCAAAGCCAGTTATCAGTTCTCAATCGCCTGGGGGTTTATTGCTGCCTTAATCCTGTTTCTGTTCGGTGCAACGATCGCCTCATGGATTGATGAGTCCCCTACCGTTATCAGTGTTGCAGCTTTTTACCTTGCCCTTGTGCCCTGGGGTTATGGTATGTGGGGTGTTCTGATGATGGCCAGCGCCAGCTTTAACGCTCTGGGTAAACCCCTGCCCAGCACCGCTTTAAGTTTTTTGCGGATGTTTGTGGTGTACCTGCCTCTGGCCATTTTACTGAACACTGCTTATGGCTATCAGGGTATTTTTGTAGCCACCCTGATCAGCAATGTGACTTTAGGCATCGCTGGTTGGTTATGGTTTAAAGTACGCCTTGTGAAAATGAGCAAAACAGCCTGAATGCTGATCCGGAGGCTGGTCAGCCTGACCATTTTGTACGTATTGGCGTTCAGCCTCTACGCTATGGCGCCGATGCTTATTGTGATGGCGCTGTGTCTTTCTTTGGCCAAGCAGTTTCGCACGCTGCCGCACGCACTGCTGTTCGCGTTAGGCTTCCTGTTTTACGAATGTGTTGGTGTACTTAAATTATTCTGGCTCTGGTGTCGCTACCGCAACAGGCCTGATTATCTGGCGCGCAATCAACAGGTTCAGTATTGGTGGGCAAATGGCTTACTGCAGCTGGGCATTCGCATCTACAATCTGCAGATTACAGTCAGCGGCAAGGAGGCGCTTGAAGGACCCAGCGCTTTGATGATTGTGCGACACACCAGCATCGCGGATACAGTGCTGCCCATGTTGTACTTCGCCAGAGTCCGCAACGAAGGCATGCGCTACATTCTGAAAAAAGAACTCGCTGCCATGCCCTGCCTGGACATCGCTGGCCACCGCTTACCCAATTTGTTTGTCGACCGTTCCGGCACTGATACTGAAAAGGAGTTGAGCGCGATCAAAGCATTGACGGCAACCGCGGGGCCTGAGGAATCTGTTCTGGTTTACCCTGAAGGCACTCGTTTTACTTTACAGAAACAGGCCCGATTGCTCGCGACAAAGCCGGAACTAGCAGAACAACTGAGTCGTTGGCCCAGCTTGTTGCCACCACGCCTTGGTGGCGTGTCCGCCATGTTAGAGGCCAACCCGCAAAAAGACGTGGTGTTCCTGGCGCACGTTGGATTTGAAGGTTCTGCGTCTCTGCGTGATCTGATCAATGGCAGTTGGCGCCGCCAGCCGATATACCTGCATTTCTGGCGTATTCCTTACCAGGAGATAGACGCTGACACAGAGGCTTTCATTTTCGAAAACTGGGACAAAATGCAGGGATACATCGATACACTGACCCACGCGTAGGTGCTGGATCAAGAACAAACACCTGGCTTGTCTGACATTCGACAACGGGGTGATGGGCTGAAAATCGATTTGACCGCAAGACTAACCTCGGATATTGTCGGACAAGAACACTCCGGGAGAGGGGAGTGCTTCCTTAACCGGAAGTAAAGAAAAGGCCACCTCAGGGTGGCCTTTTTTTGGGCAGAATTCACCGTCTGGCCGGGTCCACATCCAACCAGTAACCCCCACCCTGCAAATGTTTCACGTGCCCTGCGGTTGGCGTTGCGAAGTGCGTGCCTATGATCAGAACATCCTGATCTACATATTTCTCCAACAGCTTTTCCCGTGTTTGCTGTCCTGCATTCTGATCAAAGTCTGCAGAACTGCACCAGTCGGTACGCGACATCTGCACAGGATGGTGAATACAGTCTCCAGTGATCAACGCATCCTCGCCTTTCGAACTGATATGCACGCTCACATGACCTGGTGTATGTCCTGGTGTCGGCTCGAGCTGAACCTCGGGACAGATCTGGAAGGTTTCGCTGACAAGATCCACAACACCAGCATCAACAACCGGTCGGACCGAGTCAGCAAGTATCGGGCCGTAAGTATCTTCATCTTCGTTAGCATCCCAATAACGCCATTCTTCCTCGGCAATGAGATAACGGGCGTTGGGAAAAGTAGGTATCCACTGTCCATCTACCAGCATGGTATTCCAACCGACATGATCAACATGCAGGTGTGTACACATGACCGTATCTATTGACTCCCGCGGATAACCTGCTTCTGCAAGATCCTCCAGAAATCGAGTCTGCAGGTTACTCCAGGCTGCGACGTTACGTTGTTTATCGTTACCGATACAGGTGTCCACGATGATGCGGCGACTACCCGTATCAACGATGAGCGCATGGATACTCATGATCAGGTTACCCTCGGCGTCCATAAAATGCGGTTGCATCCAATCATGCTCGAGACTGGCATCACGCGTTGCATCAGGCAGAATGAATTTTGTCCCCCCTGCAACTTCCATTTCCACGACCCGCGTGATTTTTACGTCACCTATCTGCCATTGATTCATTTTGTCCCCCCTGTTTGAACAACACTCATATCCCGTCAGCAGAGCACTTTATCACAGCGCTCAGCGGCGACGATAAAACCGACCTTTTGCATCGAACATACCACGCTGTGAACTGTGGCGGGACGGATGTTGGTCTAGTATGGTTCGCATAGAAGAATAATATGAGAATGTCATGGGCATCGTCGACGTCGTTTCCACCCTTACTCAAGTCCCCAGCCTGCTTAAACTGAAAAAAGGCCTTGTACCGCGTCCCGCGGATACCATCGACTGCTACGGCGCCAGGGTTCAGGCGAACGCAGAACGCTTTCCTGAACACAATGCCATCGTGTTTGAGGGCAAAGAGATAAACTGGCGTGACTTCAACGCCCTGGCCAACCAGTACGCCAATTATTTCAAAGCCGAGGGCTTACAACGTGGTGACTGCGTCAGTGTGATGATGGAAAACCGCATCGAATACCTGGCTTTGCTGGTTGGCTTGAACAAGATCGGTGTTACCGCAGGCCTGATCAACACAAACCTGACCGGTCGACCGCTCAGTCATTGCGTTAGTGTCACGCACTCCAAAAAATGTGTGTTTGGCAGCGAGGTGGGCGATGCAATCAGTGAGATCAGCAGCGAACTGGATCTGGATGAAGGTGAAGATTTTTACGTAGTCCCGGATGGAGCCAATCTCAATGGCTGCAATTGGGCGAAGAATCTAACCGAACAGGCTTCGTCTGCTGCAATAGACAACCCACCAGACACGCTCAGTACAACCCTCGGCGAAACCTGTTTATACATCTTTACGTCAGGCACAACCGGCCTGCCGAAAGCTGCAGTGCTCTCAAACAGACGCTACCTCACAGCTGCTGACTTATCTGCACAGGCAGGCTTGAAAGTCACTGAAAAAGATCGTTTGTACATCTGCTTACCCCTCTACCACGCTACCGGCCTGTTGCTTGGCGTCGGCTCATCTTTCTGCTCCGGCGCCAGCATGTTTATCCGGCGCAAGTTTTCAGCCAGCAACTTTTTACCCGAGGTCAGAGACAATAACTGTACAGGCTTCATCTACATCGGCGAACTGTGCCGCTACCTGACAAACTCAGAACCCAAACCAGATGACCACGATAATCCGATCAGAGTCATGATGGGCAACGGCCTGCGACCCGACATCTGGAAGTCGTTCAAGAAGCGCTATGGCATCAGCCGCATCACAGAGATTTACGGTGCTTCGGAAGGCAATGTGTCATTTGCCAACCTGTTGAACAAAGACTGCACGGTGGGCTTTACTTCGGTAGCAGTCACTCTGGTCAAATACGACGTCCATAACGATGAAATTGTCCGGGACGCCAATGGTTTCTGTATTCCCGTACCGGATGGTGAACCAGGACTGATGCTGGGGAAAATCACTGAAGATACCCTGTTTGAAGGCTACACAGATCCCGAAGCCACCGAAAAGAAGATCATTCGCAATGCACTGGAAACCGGCGATGCCTGGTTCAATTCAGGCGATCTGATGCGCGTTGTCGATGTCGGCTTCACGCTCGGCTATAACCACTATCAATTTGTCGACAGAGTTGGAGACACGTTCCGCTGGAGAAGCGAAAACGTCTCAACCAATGAGGTGGGAGAAATCATCAACGGCTTTGAGCAGGTTAAATTCTGCAACGTCTACGGTGTTGAGGTGCCGGGTGCTGAAGGACGTGCCGGTATGGCCGCCATTACTCTGGCAGATGGTGTAGACAGCCTCGATCTGGAAGCGTTTTCAAAATACGTCAGAAACGAGCTGCCCGCCTATGCGATTCCGGTGTTTCTGCGCATCCAGCCCGAAATAGAAGTGACCGGCACATTCAAGATGGTCAAAGGTGACCTGCGCGAAGAGGCGTACAACATAGATCAGATCTCAGATCCGGTATATGTCATGCCAAGCGGCAGCGAAAGCTATCAGGTGCTTGATGAAACAATGCTGGCTTCAATTCGTGCGGCAGAGGCAGGCTACTAAAGCCATTGCCCGGGCCAGGAAAAAGAACGGTTCGCTACAGCGTAGGGACGGGAGGGAGCTAATTCCCGAAACGGGAGCGAGCTGCTGTAGCGAACCTGATGAAGAAAGCCGGTACTGCTGGGTCCTGCTTCTCATCACAGTGCCTAATATAGTTCGTCCAAATGAACACAAACTGAACATCGGCCATCTCCTATGACAAAAGCAGTCCTCCTGGATCTTGGCAACGTCTGGCAGAAAGGTTTGAGGTGAACCTGAGCCGCGAACAGTGCCAAGAGGGATGGAACAGCCTGTGGACCGAACCTTTCCACAGCGTCATAGAACTGCTGCCTGCCGTTGCCAGCCACTACGATCTGTATGCATGCACCCATACAAACGACACGCATGCCCAATGCTGGCGGACTTTATAGGGGGCTGAGCTGACCCCTTTCGAGCACATTTTTGTGTCGTCAGCGCTGCTAGAGATGCAGGTCTGCAGGCACATCACGTCACCAGCGAAGACAAAGTTGTCCGCCATTTGCAGCGCCTGCTATAGAACCAGATAAATCGTTCGCAGCAACAGCGCCAGCAACACAAAACTACCTGCTGCAAAAACACCGAATCGCACAATGATGATATTGTCGGTTGCCTGTGACATTTTAGCTTCCCTGCGCAAGCTTGATTTGGCGCGCTCCAGACCCGGCGCTAAGTCTGGCGGAAGTTTTCATTCAGAATCCGTACTTCACGCTGAGGATACGGAATTTCCATTCCGTTCTCCTGGATAGAGCGCCAGATAGCATGCAACAGGTCTGCACCAACGCGATTTGGTCCGTCATCTACACCTTCCATCCAAAATTCAACCAGAATATCGATACCATTATCACCAAATCCGGCTATTTCAGCATCAGGCCGCTCTTCAATCGGCAGATCGTCACCGCTGATAACCTTTGGATGTTCTGCGCAGATCTGACGGATATTTTCAAACAGGAGATCAAGGTCTGTTGAGTAAGCCACCTGAAACTCCAGGGGGTAACGCTGCTTGATATTCTTATGTGTCCAGTTGGTATAGGACGTCGTTATGAACTGTTCGTTAGGTACAACAATATCTTTGCCGTCATAAGTCTCCAGCACGCCGAACCTCATATTCAGCTCCCGCAGCGTTCCACTGCGACCATCCTCAAGCTCAACGTGATCACCGATAGCGATCGAACGATCGAGTAGAATGATGATGCCTGACACAAAATTGGAAGCGATCTGCTGCAGGCCAAAGCCCAGACCGACACCAAGCGCACCACCAAACACGGCAAGTGCAGTCAGATTAATACCCATGATCTGCAGCAGTAGAAGGAAAATAACGACGAACAGTGCAATCTCAAACAATTTCGCAAACACTTCCCTAGTGCCGATGTCCATAGACTCTCGACTGCGAATCGCCTGCTTGCCGGCCGTATTGGAAATTCTCCCCAGCCAGAACAGAACGGCACCAAAGATGAGGGTGCGTATCAACGCATAGGCAGAGATCCGAATATCTCCGGCAGTCAGAGAAATACCATCCAGAAACCCGGTAACGTCATCCAGCACACCAAAAACATGCAGCGTTGCAATTGGCATACCCAACCAGATCAACAGTGTCTTGACGCCGCGGTTGCGGACAAATTTCGACGCCACGGTATAGATCAGAAAAATAACTGCGGCGCCCTGGGCCAGACGTATCAACCAGGCCTGCTGCCAGATTGAGTCACCCAGCGTGATTGCAACTTCGAGGAAAAATATATTCAGTACCGGAAACACAAACACCCGTAGCCGATGAAGGAACGAGGTGACGCCTGCAAATCGACTGCCAGCCGGCTCTCTGGCAAACATGGGAACAGATTTGCGAATAACTGCCGCCAACAGAAAGGCGATCAGTACCGCCCCGCCAATAGCGCCTACCTGCGCATAAAACTGCGGGCTTGTGGCCCAGTTTGCAGTTGCCTGCCAGGCTTCATTGATAAATTCCATCAGCGCCGCACTATCGAATTCCATCAGAATATTCCTCACACATGTGTGCTCTCTTCCAGGAACGTCAACGTTTGCAACGCTTCCTGCCGATTACTGCCGCAAACATCGAGCTCAGGTTTGAACTCAGCACAAACCAGCGGGCGGCGAGGATCACGCCACAGATCACAGGCAAAACTCTCATCAAGATGCGGGCAGCGTACCCCTGCGGCTTTGCCATCGGGCAGGCCAGGTATAGGCGACGAGATGGACGGTGCAATACAACAAGCACCACAGTTTGAGCGACAGTCCAAAATCGCTGTGCTTCAGCTGTTAAACTGATGTGCGATGCCAGCGTACTGCTCCACCAGCGGCAAAACAGTGTCTGCGTCAGCCGGCGGCAGGCCGAAGATCACGCGATTAAACCCATCATCAATCAATCCTTCAATAACCGAAGGATCGGGACCGACACCAAAAATACTGAAATCAGGCTCACCTTCACGCCCGGCTTCAGACCACGCGGCCCTGGTCTGTTCTATGCCTGCCTTGTAATCGACAGCGCCGCTTGCGGAAGCTCGAGCAGGGCTCTGGTAAATTGGAAACCAACCGTGACCGTATTCTGCGATGCGTTTATAAACATACTTGGTCGAAGCGCCCAGCAGAACAGGTGGCCCTCCTGCCTGTACAGGTTTCGGGTAAGACCAGAGTTTTTCGAAATCGACAAACTGGCCGTGGAACTCGGCTTCCTCCTCGGTCCAGATCTGCTGCATGGCCAGGACCCGCTCACGCAATATTTTCCAGCGATCGGAAAACTGCGTACCGTGATTCTCCATTTCTTCAGCATTCCACCCCGCCCCTACGCCCAGCAGTAGACGACCGTTGCTGAGATGATCCAGTGAGGCCACCTGCTTTGCCATCAGGATCGGATCTCGCTCAGTCACCAGCGCGATACCGGTGCCCACTTTCAAGTCGTGTGTAACGCTTGCAGCAGCACTCAGGGCCACAAAAGGATCGTGAGTGTGCCAATACTCTTTCGGCAGTTCCGGCCCACCAGGCCAGGGAGAGCGTCTGCTTGTCGGTATGTGGGTGTGTTCGGGAAAGAACAGGGATTCGAAGCCAAATGCTTCAGCTTCTCGCGCCAGGATATCGGGGCGAATGGCGTAATCCGCCGGAAACATTAACAAACCGAACTGTGTCATAACTTCCCCCTCATATTCACGCACAAGTCTACCGCGGCGGGTGATGTGAAGACGAGCCTCTTCCAGGTTGAGCGTCGCAGAAGAAATTAAAGAGCGGGGTTTGCCTCAATGCCGGGCGCTTCAAGGCTTGTCAGGTACCGGTCGATCTTTTTTACGTAGCGATTGGCTGCTTCATTGCGATGATCGCGCGCATAGGGTCCAACGTTGTACGCCGCCAGAGCGCAAGACATATCGCCTTCACAACGGTCAAGCATATGCGAGAGCACCTGTGCGCCACAGTAAACATTTTGTTCAGGGTCGTGCAGCTGGTCTCGAGCGCCACAGAAATCGCCCCAGTATTCAGGTCTGACCTGAGCGGGTCCAATTGCACCAACGTGGGATTGTACAGTTTTGCGAAAGGAGCTTTCTGTAACGACCAGGCTGGCCAACAGTTCCGGTTTGATGCCCTGACGTTCTGAAGCTTCCAGGATCCAATCAGCAAACTCGTTAGCTATGCTGCCTTGAATGCCAAACGCATCACTCACCCGGTTGCCGAAATGAGCCACTTCTTTTTGCCTGATCAGACGACTGGTCGCGGCAGGTGTTGCAAACACAATGCGCTCAAAACCCTGATGAGCGATAACATTGCCGACTGAAAAACTGATGAGTGCAAGCGTAACGATGGTCGCCGCAAACCCCGCAACCGACAAATAAACTGCCTTTGGCAATCTTGCACAGGCCTGACCTAACGCTGTATTCGCGATTACTCCCTTAACGAAGTGCAATCGGTCTGCGACAGTTACTGCATCGATTTGTTCTGAACGCTCATGCGTCATGAATAGATCCCTTGCATTCCCTATCCCGTGCTTGCGTGCCTGCGGGCCTTTCGAGCGGCGTTGGTGTCTTTGCACCGGGACATCTTGATCAACTGTGATGCGTGCCCACTTCAGCCTTGCTGTGCGGCGCGTATTCTATATGGCACACGTCACACTATGAACCTTATTTTAGTCGCTCTTGCGTGAATTACAGGTGAGTGGCTTGTAAGCGCCTTTTAAGTTAGTACGTACTTACGTAGAAGCACTTGAAAAAGGCGCGCCACAAGGAAAAAGGCAGCCTCTAACCACCTACTCTTATGAAAAATTAGTATAAAAGCGAGACCAATATTCCCGCTTGTATTCTAACCCGCGCGCAATGCCTGAATAATGCTTGCGCGTTGAGCGTCATCCGAGACAGGAAATGATGCACTGGTTCGGTCAACAAAACTGCCATAACGAGACAGCATCTGCGGCGCAATGTCTTTCGGCTCACCAACAACACCAAACTCGTTGAGCATGTCATCAGTAATCAAGGTGCCCATTTCTTTCCAACGACCCTGCTTAGACATTGCATTTAGTTCGCCCTGCAGCTCGCCACAACCAATGGATTCCAGAACCCCTTTATAGGCTGGCGTAGAGCCATAGAAGGCAATGCGTTCCTGAGCTGCTTTTTTGCTTGCCGCGAACTCAGCCTCATCTCTGCCTGTGACGACAAAACAGGAATATGACAACTCAAATCCATCGCGCGATTTACCTGCTTTCGCCAGCCCCGCTTCAATTGCAGGCATGGTAACGGATTTTATGTAAGGCATAGTGCTGAAAGGATGGATAATCATTCCATCCGCCACCTCCCCTGCCACCTCAGTCATTTTTGGTCCGACGGCTGCCAGGATCACCCGCGGTGCGCCATAATCTTTATCTTCAGGCGTAAAAGCGGGCGTCATCAGCGTATGTTGATAGTACTTGCCAACAAACTCTAACGGCTCTCCTTCGTACCAGTTGGACCAGATAGCACGCATGGCGAGCACCAGCTCGCGCATTTGAGCCGCAGGCGCACCCCACTGCATGGAAAATCGCTTGGTTATGTGCGGTTTAATCTGCGAACCCAGGCCCAGGGTAAATCGGCCCTTCGAATAGGCATTCAGATCATGTCCGATGTTCGCCAGATTCATCGGGCTGCGTGCAAATGCAACAGCTATGGACGTCGCCAGCTCAAGCCTGCTGCTGTGCTCAGCCGCCAGCAGCAATGGGAAAAATGGGTCGTGGTTCATCTCTGCTGTGCGCACGCCATCGTACCCCGCGGCCTCCATTTGTCTCACTGTATCTGGAATTTTATCTAACTGATTACCAATGCCTGCATCTACTTTCATCGTTTCGCCCCTCTTTTTCCAACAGCTGCTAAGCTGATAACTCAGCAATAATTTTGACTCGATCAGACTTCGGTATGCTGGCATAAGCTGCCGAAGTGCGATCTATGAGATCACCATAGCGCCCCTTAATCTGCGAAGCGATGGTATCGGGCTCGCCTATAACCGCAAATTCCTTCAGGATATCGGGTGTAATGAGCTCACCCATCTCATCCCAACGACCCTGTTTAGACATCATATTCAATTCACCCTGCAGCTCACCGGCATTGATACTGTCGAGTACGGGTTTGTACGCTGGAGTCGACCCGTAAAAAGCGATTTGCTTACACGTCGCAAGTTGAGCTGCGGCGAGCTCCTCTTCGGTTTTGCCCGTGACTACAAACACCGGATAACTGATCTCAAAGTCTTCGCGCTTTTTACCTGACTTGGCAAATCCTCGCTCCAGCGCCGGCAGCGTTGTTTCGCGCAAATACTTCTCAGTCGTGAAGGCGTGCACGATCATGCCGTCAGCAACCTCTCCGGCCACCTCAGTCATCATCGGACCTACCGCAGCTAGAAAAACCTTCGGCGCACCGTAGTCGACATCGGTTGGTGAGAACATTGGCGTCATCAGCGTGTGCGTGTAGAACTTACCCGTAAACTCCAACGGTGTTCCTTCGTGCCACTTTGCCCAGATTGCACGCATAGCCAGAATATACTCGCGCATCCGCGCTGCCGGGCTTGACCAGGGCATACTGAAGCGTTTGGTGATATGTGGTTTGATCTGTGAGCCCAGACCCAGCACAAAACGGCCTTTAGAAAAGGCGTTCAGATCGTGGCCGATGTTGGCCATGATCATTGGCGTGCGCGCGAACGCGACCGCAATCGAAGTGATCAGCTCGACGTTCTTGGTATTCTGCGCAGCCACCAGTAACGGGAAAAATGGATCATGAGACGTTTCCGCAGTCATGATGCCCGAGTACCCCATTTCTTCCAGTTCCTGAGCTTGAGCACCAACTGTATCGAGCTCAAATCCCACACCACCATCTACTTTCATATTTCCCCCATTTCCTTGCTTTCAAATAAGTCAAAGATGAGTTTCGCCTCACCTACCTTATTAATTGCCGGGATAAGTTTCCAATCCAGGGTCTGTACGCAACAGCCCGGGCACCGGTTCACTGCCCCCGATAAAGTGATGAGTTTCTATGTCCTGTGCGGTGAAGGTCAAGCGATAGACCAAATCATTTGGATGCCGGGTGCGCGTGCACTCAATCTCGGATAAGCCAAGATAGAATTTCAGAATCACTTTCGACATTACCCCATGAGTGACCAGGGCAACACTGTCCCATTCGCTGTCAAACAACTCATCAAGAAAACTGTGTGCCCGCAGCAGCATGTCCTGCAGCGACTCCCCCTGAGGTGGTGTAAACCAATAGGGATCTGCCTGCCGGCCGGCCCAGGCTTGAGGGTGATCCTGCTGGATCTGTTCCAGCGTCAAACCTGACCAGCCACCACAATCACGCTCTAAGAGCGCGTCTGCAAAATCGATTGTCGCTTGTGTATGGGAATTGATCAGAAACGCAGTTTCGGTGGTTCGCCCTGCAGGTGAGACCCAAAGTTGTTCAACACCACCCAGCGACTTGATTAGAGCCCCATTAGCACTTGCCTGTTGCCGACCAGCGTCTGTCAGCGGTGAATCCAGGCGCCCCTGCATCCGACTTTCTACATTCCACTGGGTTTGCCCGTGGCGCACAATATAAATTGTCTTCAAACAAATTCTCGCAAAACCGCTGCCGAACCTGAGGACTCAGAGGATATCATCCTGAACCCGGAGAGGCAGCGTTAACTTGAACTGAGCCGACAGTCCGTCGGGTGAAGACCAGGAGAAGCATCGCCAGAAGAAAAGGCACCGCCCGCTCCCATAGATCACCCGGACCATCAGGCAAGCTGTAAAACAGAACGGTCAGACCAAATCCAACGCTGATGGCGGTGGGGATACTCCAGGGTTGATTCTGCCAGCCCAGCAAGCGCGCGATCACCAATGGCCCGAACCCAGCCCCCAGAGCATTCCAGGCAAACAGAACCCGCGAAAAAATGGAATCCGGTAAGACCCAGGCCAATACGACCGCGGCTACAGCAACCGAAAAAACAGCAATACGCGAGGAGTAGCGGGAGGTTTGACCAGGTCGCTGACGAGCTTTACGCAAATCGTTATCTACCGCTGCCCCGGCAACCAGCAGCTGACTGTCTGCGGTGGACATGATGGCAGACAATACCGCGGCAACAAGCACGCCCGTTACAATGGTTGGCAGAAGATTATCCGCCATCTGAAAAAAAACCTGCTCAGCTGGCTGTGGCTTGACCAGCAACACATGGGCGCAAAGGCCCAGTACAAACATGCCACTCAACACCAGAACAAACCAGCTCAGCGCTACCATCCGTGCCAGCTTGATATCGTTCTTGCGCGCCATAGCCATGACACGATTGAGCAGGTGCGGCTGGCCCAGAGGACCAAAGCCGATACTTAACATGCCCAGCATGAAACCTGTTCCGAACCAGCCTTCGTGTCCACCGGACCATACCCAGAATCCACCTTGTGGAATTTCACCTGCCTTGTTTAAGCCTTCGAGCCCGCCTACAGCCAGCCAGGCTGCTAGAGGTAAAACAAGCGCTGCCACCAGCATGAGCGCGGCTTGAACAGCATCGGTGATGCTGACCGCCCAGAAACCACCCCACAAAGTGTAGACCAGCACAACACCTGCACCCAGCAATAGCGCAACCAGAAAGCTGACATCAAAGACCGCCGTGAAAGTGTTGGCTGCACCCTGGAATTGCGCCGCAATATAAAATGTGAAAGAAAACAGAATGACTATGGCGCTCAAGCGATAGGTAAGCGATGCGTATTTATGGGGCAGCTGATGGGCCAGCATATCTGTCAGCGTCACCCAACGATGTTGGTGACTCAGCGTCTGCAACTTCGGCGCAATCCAGAACCAGACAACGAGATGCCCGGTAAGGGTGCCGGGCAGCAGCCAGAACGCACTCACACCCTGACTGAAGGCAATGCCGCTGACACCCAGGATAGACCAGGCAGAGGAGCTACCAGCAGCGTAACTCAAGGCCGTCACCCAGGGGCCGAGGGAGCGCCCCCCGATAAAATAGCCTTCAAGTGTCTGTGCGCGACTGCGCGCCCAGTATCCTAATCCGAGCAGCAGCGCCTGATAGATGACCAGCGTAACCAGAACCGCCACCGACGGCTGCACTTAATCCTCGTCTTTATTCGACGTTCGGTAATCGCCATAGGCTGCGTCGCGTTTCGACAGCGCTTTATTCAAGCCTTCACGTAATTCAGCCAGATGGGCCTGAGTTGTTGCGGTGTACGTTGCCAACTGCTGCATTTCGGTACCCGCACGCAATGCTGCGCGAATGCCCATGGCATCCATCTGTCTATGCACGGCGCGTTTGTTGATCTGCTGCAGATCGGAAGGTGTCATGGCCACCCGCTCGGCAATCTTCAACACTTCGGATTCAAGCTCAGCTTCACTGAAGGCCCGGTTGGCAAAGCCGCTTTCCACAGCTTCAAGGCCGGTCATATGATCACCAGTCAGCATCAGCTCCATGGCCCTGCGCAAACCAACAATCCAGGGATAAAACTGATTGTCTGGCGGGCTGATCGAACGTACCACCGGGTAGCCGATCATGGCGTCGTCAGCAACATAAACAAGATCACAGGCGGTTGCCAGCTCAGTACCCCCGGCCAGACAATAGCCGTGCACCTGCGCGATGATGGGTTTTGCCATATCCCACATACGGAAAAAACCTTCAACAACATGCCGCGGCCAGTTACCCAGACCACCCGGCGTATAAAACGGCTGGTCTTTTGCTACATTGGAGCTCAGATCGTAGCCTGCAGAAAAGCAGCTACCAGCGCCGCGGATAATGGTCACCCGCACATCCGGATTGCGATCAGCGGTTTCCAGCGCATCGAACAATTCCGTACGCAGCTCATTGGACAGGGGATTGCGCTTTTCCGGACGATTCAGCGTGATCCGATGCACGTAGGGCAACGGATCATCCACCAGTATTTTGCTATATCCCATGGGTCCGCTCCCTATTTGAAAGCAAATTTATCAGCCGTGAAGGCGTTAAACGTGCGCTCCAGATCGTCGCGGTTACCCGCCAGAGGCGCGATGATGTGCGTATGCACGCCGCCATCAGCGTCTTCCTGGATGCGCGCGCGGATCTCATCTTCAGTACCGATAATGCCAATCTCATCGATCATTTCATCGGTCAGCGCACCGCTGGTCTTGGCACGGTCTTTTGCCGCCCATCCTTCTGTGATGGTGTTGGCCGCGTCTGCGTAGCCTGCCCAGGCAAGGAATTTGTTATACACAGGCGTTGCGTAATAAGGGCCAAACGCAGCACGGAAAAGATTGCGGCCGTACTCTTTGTCGTCGGTACACAGCACCATGGCACGGTTCACAATTTCGACGTCAGCTGGATTTTTACCGGCTTTCTCAGCGCCAATTTTGATGTGTTCCATCATTTTCGGCAGTGCACCTTTGGGCCATAGATTGAAAATAACGCCATCGCCCACTTCAGCAGCCATTTCAATCATATTCGGTCGCAGGGCTGCCAGATAAATCGGTGGTGGGTTTTCCAACGGTGCCTGACGATAGCCACGGCTGTACAGGGTTTCACCCTGAAAGTCGGTTTTTTCGCCTTTCAGCATGGTGCGCACAAGCTGAGCGGTTTCTTTCACCCGGGTCAGTGGCTTGTCCAGTGGGATACCATTCCATTGACCCATGATCGTCTGGCTGGAGGACCCCAGGCCAATCACAAAACGACCGGGGATAACCTGGCTGATGACGTTGGCTGACGCTGCAATCACCGATGGCGAGCGCGTGTAGACCGGCGTTACCGCCACACCGATGCGGATGTTTTTGGTGTGGTGGCCAACCGCGGCGATCTGCGTCAGGGTATCCGGGGCGCCGGAGTCACTGAACCAGGCATCCGGGAAGCCATTGTCTTCTGCCCATTTCAACCGATCAACGGTGTCTTGTATGTTTGGTCCTGCCGGCAGTGTTACGGCTATTCTTTTCTTCAGCGTCATGTGTGCTCCCCAATCCTGGTTCAGTCAGTAAATTTCTTAATCGGGGCATAGACTCGCATTTTGCTTGCCCGCAGATCAAGCCGTATGCTACGCGTCCTTTGGAAAAATAGAGACAGCGACATGAGCGATGTAGAGCTCACCGCGGTACGCGATGCACACCGTTTTGACGAGAGCGCCCTGGAAACATACATGACGGAACATGTAGAGGGCTTCCAGGGGCCCCTGACTGTGAAACAGTTCGAAGGTGGCCAGTCGAATCCCACCTTTCAGCTCATTACCCCTTCGGTAACTTATGTTTTACGCAAACAACCGCCCGGCGAGCTGCTGCCTTCTGCCCACCAGGTTGATCGCGAGTTTCGAGTAATGCATGCCTTGTGGGACACACCCGTTCCCGTGCCAAAAATGTACTGCCTGTGTGACGACACCAGCATTATCGGCACCAAGTTCTACATCATGGAGATGGTCGAGGGTCGCCTGTTTACTGAAACTCACCTACCCACACTGACCAACGAAGAGCGTAGGGCAATTTACCTTGATCTGGCCAGAGTCATGGCGCTCCTGCATGCAGTGGACCCGAATGCAGTTGGCCTGTCCGAATTTGGCCGCCCGGGAAACTACTATGAACGCCAGATCGGTCGCTGGAGCAAACAATATCAGGCTTCGAAAACCGAGCAGATAGACGCCATGGATACTCTGATGTCATGGCTGCCCGACAACATTCCCGCAGCAGCAGGCAGTGTGATCGTTCACGGGGATTACCGCCTGGGAAATGTTCTGATACATCCCACCGAGCCGAAAATTGTTGCCGTACTCGATTGGGAACTCTGCACCCTGGGTGATGGCCTGGCAGACCTGGGTTACGTATGCCAGGAATATCACGGCGAGTCTTATGAAGATGAGGGGTTAGCCAGCGTGGATTACGAAGCGACGGGGATTCCTACAGAAGCGGAGTTTGTGGCCGAATACTGTAAACACGCGGGCAGGGACAAGATTGATCAGTGGCACTTTTACCTGATTTACAACATGTTTCGATCAGCCGGCATCATCCAGGGCGTGTATAAACGCGGTTTAGATGGCAACGCCAGTTCCGCCAAAGCGCTGGAATATAAAGAGGCTGCCAGGACGCGATCTGAGCGCGCGGTTGCGTTACTTAAAGAGTATCAGTAAGCGTGTAGGGCTCAGCAACCCGGCATTGATCGCACTGTCAAATAAACATCGGTATGAGCGCCAATCCGCAGATTGAAGCTGCTTGAAAAACGACGTGTTTACCCCAATGTTAAGCCTAACTGAATAGCACCGTAGACCTATGCTCAGAATTGCTCTTTTTCTTGGTACCAACATCGCCATCATTGCGCTGATCAGCGTGGTTTTCCGCCTGTTCGGCTTTGAAAACTTACTCGCCGCCAACGGTGTTGACCTGAATCTACAGGCCTTGCTGGTTTACTCTGCGGTGATCGGTTTTGCCGGTTCATTCATTTCCCTGGCGCTGTCTAAGACCATGGCCAAGCGCAGCATGGGGGTACAAATAATCGAGCAACCCGGCTCGCAGGTCGAGCGGTGGCTGCTGGAAACCGTTTCACGTCAGGCTGCACAGGCAGGCATTAAAATGCCGGAGGTGGGTGTCTTCGACAGTCCATCACCCAACGCGTTTGCAACCGGCTGGAACAAAAACGCCGCACTTGTAGCCGTGAGCACCGGGCTGTTAAGTAACATGGAACGTGGTGAAGTAGAAGCGGTGCTCGCTCACGAGGTCAGCCACGCTGCTAACGGAGATATGGTCACGTTGACGCTGGTGCAGGGCGTGGTGAACACGTTTGTTATCTTCCTGTCACGCGTTGTTGGCCATCTTGTCGACCGGCTTGTTTTTAAGGTTGAGCGCGGACATGGGCCGGCATTCTGGATCGTCTCCATGGTTGCGCAAGTGGTCTTTGGCATGCTGGCCATGATGATTGTGATGTGGTTTTCTCGATGGCGGGAATTTCGTGCAGATGAAGGTGGCGCAGCCCTGGCTGGCAGACAGAACATGATCAACGCACTGCGGCGCCTGCAGAGTGCAGACGACGCCTCGCCGATGCCGGATGAAATGCGCGCGCTGGCGATTAATGCAGGCAGGATGCAGGCTATGTTTGCCAGCCATCCGCCTTTAGAAGCCAGGATAGCAGCGCTGGAGAACAGTAACTAGGTAAAGAAGGCGCCTGCGTCGTTATACGACACAGGCTCAGTGCGAACTGGTTACAACATCTCGCCGGCAATCAGTTCCAACGCCTCAGGCTGCTGACAACCCAGCAACATGTTAGATACGTGGCCATGGCTATCAGCTTTCTTCCAACGCTGGAGACGTTCTTTAATACGCTCCGCAGGGCCAACCAGATGGCAGGCATCAATGAGCTCAGCCGGCACCGCTGCCATAGCTTCATCTTTTTTGCCTGCCAGATAAAGATCCTGAATTTTCACTGCAGCATCTTCAAACCCTAGTCGCTTAGCATAATCGTTGTAGAAGTTCTTATCCCGCGCGCCCATACCGCCAATATACAGCGCCATGCTGCCACGAATCGGCATCATGCATTGTTCAACATCGTCGCCCATGATCACGGTTACAAAAGGTGCGATGTCAAACTGCGTTAGATCTTTTTCACCCGCAGCAGCAAAGCCTTTTTCAATCGCAGGCTGGAACACTGAGTACTGTTCAGGATCCATCCACACCGGGAAGAATCCATCACAGACTTCCGCAGCGGCTGCAACACCCGCCGGTGTAATGGTGGCCGCATAAATCGGAATCTCTTCTTCGCAGTGCAGAATGCTCTTCAGCGGTTTGCCAAGTCCTGTTGCCCCTTCACCGGTGTAGGGCAGCTGGTACATTTTGCCGTCAAAAGTGACAGGGCCCTGGCGGGCAAATATCTGCTGCATGATCTGCACGTATTCTTTTAAACGGGTGACGGGTTTGCCGTAAGGCACACCGTGCCAACCTTCAACTACCTGTGGACCCGATGCGCCAAGACCAACAATAAAGCGCCCCCCGGACAGCTCGGCAAGGCTCATGGCGGTCATTGCAGCCATCGCCGGAGTACGTGCTGGCATCTGCATGATTGCAGTGCCCACTTTCATTTTTGTGGTTTGGGCAAGAATCCAGGCAGCCGGTGTAACCGCATCTGAGCCATACGCCTCTGCGGTCCAGATAGATTCATATCCGAGATCTTCAGCATGTTTGATGGCATCAATTGGTATGCTCATCTTGCGACCGGAGTAGCCGGAAATTAGACCTAGTTTCATATTGTTTCCTCAAATCGTTGAAGCGACGATGGTAACATTGTTCGGACCCGGCGGAGACCCAACATCACCGACTCAGAAGAACCCGAAGATTCAGGGCCAGACAAGGTTGCCGAACACCAGCAGATCAATCCTCTGTCTGTCCAGGCTGCCAGTCTGGTGCGTTCGATAGATGCGTTATCAAACATCTTCTGGGTTTGTTTCCTGGGGTTTTTCCTCAGCGTTTTTTTTGCCGGGCTGTCTCAACTGGAAGGCAATGCCTATACCGACTACATTTTCCTCGGCGAATACCAGGTTCCAAAATCAATTCTGCCGCTGGCTTCGCTGTCTTTTGCCGTGTTTGCTTTCTGGATGGTCTCCAACCGTCTTAACATGCTGGCTTATGTTCTGGGTAGCAGCACGCTCAACCCAACCGTCGTGCGCGATCTTTTTGCGCTCAACCCGCCGGTACTACACGTTTTTGATCGCTCCAATGCCGACCCCTGGTCGATGTTTACCGGCATCAGTGTTTTCATATTTATCTGGGCGGTATTTTTCGGCAACGCCATCGCGTTGATCTGGTCGGGTGCTGTCGAACAGGGCGTCGCAGTTGCCGAATTTGACCCTTTTCTGCTCGGTGTGTATCTGGTCGTCATTATTCTGGTGCTGGTGTTCGGTACGCGTGCCATTGTGCCGCCATTGAGTGCAATCCTGGGGACGTTACACGGCAACAATTTCCGCATCGGCTGGCAGCGTTACCTGATGGCGCTGGTGGTCCTCGTCGCCACGGTCATGATCAATCAGTCCGAACAGTTTTTTTCCAACTTCGATAACGAGGACAATGATCTGATTGGTCCAGCATTTGCCAATGCCATAGATGGCGAGACGCTGTTTATCCGCGGTATTGAAGTGGCACTGTTTGGCATCGATGCCGTCGAGCGTGATCAGATCTGTCAGGACAAAGACGGCAAAGATTATCCATGCGGCCAGCGTGCCACCCAGGCATTGCAGACCTTGGTGCAGTCGGAGCCGGTTGTCTGCCTGCCGATTGTCAGTGTTAACGACAGACGCGTACTGGCGATCTGTGAAGTGGTCAGCGATGTAGAGAAGGCACCTATGGACGGAGCGGCCTTCCTCGAAGGTTTCCGTCCGGACAGTTTATCCCGGCTGATGATTGTCGAGGGCCACGCCGTTGGTGTTGGCTTAGGCCAGGAAGTCTTCAGTGAAGAGGAAATCCAGGCCCAGACTTTGCGTCGCGGCATCTGGCAGGGGTCATTTCAACCGCCACGTCTCTGGCGCAGCTCGCAATCGGGCAAGTAGTACCTGTTACTGCTCAGCCGGCTTGTCGCCAGGGTAGCAGGCAACCATTAAGCCGCGTGTTTCTCTGCCAGGTAACGCATGATATCCAGAGATTCAAACATCCACTGCACTTCTTCCCCACGCTGAATACGTAAACACGGCACGGTGCCTCGACCGGTTGCCGAAAGCAGCTCACGATAGGCGTCAACATCCTGATTAATGTCACGTAGCGGCACTTCTATGTCATTTTCAGCCATGAAACCGCGCACGCGATAGCAGAAGCCACAGAGGTCGGTCTTAAACAGCTGATAAGTTTCTTCGCTTTGCATCCTGATTTAGCCTGCCCGACCTGATTTAAATTAACAGCGGAAGCCTAATACCTGGAGAACCCTGGGGTCAATTAGGTAAACTGCAGCATCCAGATATTGAGGTTGTGCTCGGCATGGCAAAAAAAGACACCAAGGTCATCATGGCCCGCAATACCATCATCGCGTTTGTTTCAGTAGTGGCCATTGGCATTCTGGCCTTTGGCACCTATGTAAGCACCGATTTGGGGGCGGGCGAGATTGCAGAAGAGAACAACGACTACAAGGTGCTCGATAACCCGAGGCCACGCCGCCCTGGGGATCCCATCGAAGTGATCGAGTACTTCTCTTACGCCTGCATTCATTGCAAAACGTTTGATCCAATTATCGAGGAATGGGCTGCTGAGCAGCCTGAAGATATCGTGTTCTCACGTGCACCTGCCACCTTCTCACCGATCTGGGCATTGTTATCGCAGACTTATCTGACCTTCGAAGATCAGGGTGTGCTGGATGAGAACCACAGTCGCATGTTTCGCGCCATTCACGATGCAGGTCGACAGTTCCTGACCGCGGAGATGGTTGCAGACTATGTCGATGGACGTGGGTTATCCAGTGCAGAGTTCCTGCGCGCATTCAATTCTCCCGCGGTGAAAGAAGCCATGCGCAAGGCAGAGCGGGACCAGCTGAGATATCAGATTGCAGCAACGCCATCGCTGGTTGTTGCGGGCAAATATCTGGTCGGTATGAATAACGGCCAGCGGCGCGCTTTGCGCGTGGTCGAACATCTGATTGAGCAGGAACGTGCTGCGGAAGACACCAGTTCATAAGCATTAAATCCTAGTGCGACGACAGGACTAACACTAGGCACGCAGGCGCGGCAATACGTTTTCGGCGATGTAGCGCATTCTGTTGGTACCCGACTCAACAGATTCTCCAGGAAACTGCGCCCAGAAATGAATATCACGAATCATTGGATAATCGTGCACCAGGGCCTTGAGTTTCTGCACGGCAGTTTCAGCATCCCATAGCTCATACAGTCCATTTTCAATTGCGCTTGCAGCATCGCCAAACAGCGGTGTCTCATTCGGCGGACCAAAAGCACCCCACTTTATGTACTCGTTAGTCTGATAGAGAATGTGTTCGCCCAGTCTTGCCGCCTCCGCTTCAGGATCTTCCGCGATGATGGCCCAACAGCCCAGCATTGCGTTGCCTTCTTCAGGCTTCTTTCCCAGTCGTCCAAGCGCTTGCGTGTAAAGATCAAGACCGATTCCACCAGTACACAGAAAGCCATCCGCAATACGCGCAGCCCGGTCAATGGCAGGTTCAACCATGCCACCAAGCAGAATTTTTGGCACCTGCACCGGCGCAGGTGTGACGGGGAAGTCGCCAACGTTAAAACGTTTACCTGAAAAGTTTACCGGCTTGCCGCTCCAGCAACGCCTGACCACCTCGATTCCTTCCTCCACCAGTGAGGGTCGATGCGACAGCTTGCGTTGAAACTGATCGAATTCCAGCTCGCGATAGCCAATCCCCACACCAAGATCAAAACGCCCGCCAGTACACAGTGACAGCGTCGCGCTGTCTTCCGCAATGCGTACCGGATCATGTAACGGCAACAACACGAGGTTGGTACCAATGCGCATGCGCCTGGTACGCGCACCTATGGCGGCACCCAGCACTAATGGTGAGGGTGTATATCCGTCTTTACAGAAATGGTGTTCGGTTAACCAGACCGAATCAAAACCCATGCCCTCAGCTTGGGCGATCTGCGCCAGCCGTCGCTCGTAGAATTGATCAAATGGCTCCTGCCATAAGGAAGGGTTTCTGAAGTCGTACCAGAGCCCGTAGTTTACCGACTGATTCACTTATTACCTCTCGGACAGGGTTTTGGATACCACAGGCAATATAATCCTCCCAGGAGAAGAATTGAATGAGGTTAAAGAGCTGCTTCAACATCGATCTTTAATGCACTACCTTTAGTGCTCGCGACAAGGGGAGAATGGTGATGTCCACACAGCCACCACTGGATTTTGACGCCATCGGCGTCGGCGCAGGTTTTGCTGGACTGGCTCTGGCCTACCAGTTGCGCGAAGCAGGCCTGTCGGTGCGTATCTTTGATCGCGCATCAGACATCGGCGGCACCTGGACCTGGAACCGTTACCCTGGAGCGGCCACTGACAGCGAAGGTTATTACTACTGCCTGACCTTCTCAGAAGAGGTGTTACAACAATGGTCCTGGTCCCAGCGTTATCCTGGCTGGGAAGAGACCCACCGCTACCTGCACTTCGTTGCTGACAAAACAGATTTGTGGCCACACATACAGCTGAACACCGAAATTGTCGCTGCCGAGTATCAGGAAGACGGCGGCTACTGGCGCGTTGTGACCGCCGGTGGAGAGCAGTACACCTGCAAGTATTTCATCAGTGCAATGGGCATGATCTCGCACCCCTATGTACCTGATATTCAGGGCATGGATACATTCAAAGGCCCTATATTCCATTCCTCGCGCTGGCCCCAGGAAGGTCTCGACTATGCTGGCAAGCGTGTCGGAATTATCGGCTGCGGTGCAACCACCGTGCAGATGTTACCGGTTATGGCACAAACTGCTGCCAGCGTGACGGTTTTCCAGCGCACACCTAACTTTGTCATGCCCGCGGTGCAGGAGATGACAACACCTGAACGCGACAAAGAGATCAAAGACAACTACAAAGACATCATTGCCAAGTGTCGCAATCATGTCTTTGGCATGGCTTTTGACAGCCCAGTCGGACGTAACCTTGCGGAGACACCGGCGGATGAGGTGCAGCGTATCTTCGAAGAGCATTGGCCACGAGGCAGCTTTCGCTTCGTTTTCGAGACGTTTGATGATTTGTTAACCAATGCAGATTCCAACAAAGCGGCAGCTGACTTCATCATCAGCAAGATAAAAGAAAAAGTGAAAGATCCAGCCGTGGCTGAGCGTCTGACCCCGAAAGGTTATCCACTGTTTGCCAAGCGCCCGCCGCTGGACCACGGCTTCTACGAAGCTTTCAACCGCGACAACGTGCACCTGGTGGACATCAAAGAAACAGAGCCTCTGGTTGCCATCAACGAGACCGGCGTACAAACAACCCACAACTCATATGAGTTCGACATCATCGTGCTGGCCACAGGCTTTCAGGCATACACCGGTGCGCCAGAGGCAGTAGATATCAAAGGTCTGGGCGGCGCCGTTCTACGAGACAAGTGGCAGGACGAATCTGCATCCATCATGGGCGTTTGCGTCGCAGATTTTCCAAACCTGTTTCTGATCACCGGTCCGCAGGCGCCATTTGCAAACCTCCCCACCTCTATAGAACAGAACGTTCTGTGGATCACCGACTGTATTCGGAAGATGGAAAGTGAACACTACGACGTCTTTACGCCTCGATTGCAGGCCCAGCAAGAATGGACACAACACACTGCGGACATCCATGCACAGACCCTCATGGCGCAGGGTGACAAGGTCAATTCCTGGATGATGGGGGCCAATATCGAAAACAGGAAACCCAGGGTGCTGATCTATTTCGGTGGCGCCAACGTTTACTACGACAAACTAAGAGAATCCGTGGATGCGGGTTTTCCAGAACTGGTTTTCGAACGACTCGAGGCTTAAGTCTTGCTGGCGCAGCATAAGGAAAAGATATGGACGTTATGAAGCTATTAGTACTTGTCATAACACTGATGTTTGCTCTGTCCGCGAAAGGTGCTTCTGAGAACTCTGAGCCTGCTGAGCGCATCGCTCCCGCTGTACCGGAAGTTAAATTCCGCGACGCCGCTGATATCGGACTGATGGCGCGATTTCATTTTGCGACACACACCCGCGACTTCGACAAAGCGCGGAAATTCTACCGACAACTGGGTTATACCGAAGGTGTCTCGGGCTTCCCTCTCACCAATACACACCTGATGGCACGCGCCCTGGGTATGTATGATCTGTGTCAATACGAGCTCGTCAAAGGTGAAGTGATCATGCTGCCGGGCAGCCCTGGCAGCGGCGCAATTGATTTACTGCAGTTCAAAACCCCGTTCAACGGCGAACCCCCATACGAGCTGCCCAATCACCTTGGCATGGCGTACGCAGCCTTGTTAACCACAAATCTTGATGCGGATTTTGACTATCTGAACACCCTCGGCGTTGACTTTCTCAGCGCGCCTTATGGCGAGGTTGGTGAGCGATTTGTCTTCTTCCGCGATCCAGAGGGTGTACTTTATAAGCTTTTCGAAACCGCGCCGCCCGCGGAAGCACAGACCACCACTACTCATATCACAGGCATGCCTTACATCGGCGTTAACGTCAGCGATTTCGAAGCTTCACTGCAATTTTATGCAGCTCTCGGTTATACAGACGTCAAACCCTTACCCGCTACAGGTTCGCTTGCAGAAGCAAACGCTTATGGTCTGGACCGCGCCTTCCGCATCAAGGGTGCCGACATTTCCATTACTCGAGGCGATCGACACACACTAAGAGTGGTGCAGTGGCTCGACCCATACAACGACGAGCCACCCTACCCTCTGCCAATCAACCGGATCGGTATCAACCGTATCGCCTTAATGGTGCCCGACGTTGACCGTGCGGTTGATATTCTGCACAGACAAGGGGTGCCGTTTGTTTCCGAGATTGCCCCTTGCTGCTCCGGCAGTGGCACGGATACCACTGGCATTGTGCATGCGATTGATCCCGATGGCGTATTTCTCGAATTTGTTGGCAGCATAGCGCCACGCGGCCCTATTCCTCAGCCAGAGCATTGCCCGACACTCGAAATAAAAATGCCGCCGACCGGCTAGAATCACAGATCTGCTAGTTGCCGCACCATCGCGCACGAGTCACAAACAGACTGGCTGCAGTGACCGCCAGCACAGCATGAATAAGCATCCCTGCGACCTGATCACCAGCAAGTGTCAGCGATACAAAAATCGAGAAATGAAACGTTAACAGCAAACCCAGTAGTGGCGTGACAACTCTTAGCTCACTGCGGTAGGGCCAGACCCACAGAGAAACTGTTGCTATCGCAAAAGCGGCAAAGCCGTAGTGCATGGACCACTGCTCTCCCGCACCCGCCGCGACTATGCCGCCTGGTCCAGCGATGAGCGAGGCTGCCGCCAGCAATTCTGTTGCGGCATGTATGAACAGAAAAATCGAAAGCAGAATTTTCATCTTAGTCTGTTACCAGTTCATAGTCAGCGTCAGACCGACCTGGCGAGGTTCACCCAACTGAGTAAATACGCGGTCGGTATAGCCGTCACGGGGGTCGTTACCAAAGAAAAACCCACGCACAAAATAGTCTTCGTCACCCAGGTTACGCGCCCACAGCCTGGCTTGCCAGGCTGCAGCGGAGTAAGTCAGGCTGGCGTTAATCAGCTCATAGGCATCAGAGCGCTCTGCATGGCTGGCGGAAAAGTAATACTCATCTTTGCCTTCCACCTCCACACGCGCTGACCAGCGCTCACTCACATCCCACTGCAGGCCGGCAAAAAACTGATAGCTGGGTGCATGCGCCTGTTCACGCCCATCAAGGTCATTGCCGTTCTGATCCACGTAGTCGCTATATTCAGAGTCGAGCAGACCAATATTGGCAAACGCCGTGAGCTGTTCTGTTAGCTGCAAAGTTGCCTCAAGCTCCAGGCCCTGATTAAAACCGTCCGCCGCATTACCCGTATAAACAATGAATTCTTCGGCGCCGGGTTGCCCGGCGATGGGTACTGTTCGAGACGTTGAAATCTGCACATCCTCCCGCTGCATGCGGAACAATGCTGCGCGCACTTCAAGCCTGTCCTGCCAGAGCATCGCTTTGTACCCCAGTTCCACATTCCACAAATTTTCGGGGTCAAACTCGCGAAAAGCCGCACTTAAAGAACCGTCCAGGTTAAAACCGCCGGCCTTGTATCCCTGGGTGATTGAGCCATAAAGAAGTCCACCCTGGTCCAGCGCATACTCAAGTACTATGCGCCCACCGAAAAGATCGTCTTTCGGCGAATATGAAAGCCCGCTGATGTCGTCATATTCGGATTGATGTTGCTCATAGCGGGCACCCAGGGAGAGCCGCCACTGCGCATTGAGCTGTCGTCCGATTTCACTGTAAACAGCGTAACGATTAACGTCGTATTCACTGCTGAAACGGCCTGCAGCAAAGGTGTAATCCCGATCCAGGTCAACCGCCTGATCCAGCAGGTACACACCCAGCACCCAGTCCCATGTGCCCTCACCGAAGCCCTGACCCGGCTGGGACAACCAGCGCAGATCCACTGTTCCCGTTTTTCGCGAGCGCTGGTAGCGGTCGGTAGAGGTGTAGCCTATCGGGTCAAACCCGGTGAAGGTCCAGTCTTCGTCGTAACCGTAATCAATATCGCTATCCGCAAAGCTCAGCAGCCCTTCAAAGGCAACGCTGGCAGACAGATCGGCCGCCAGTGACAGTGCAACATAGTTGGTTTGCTGCTGGTCCTGCCCAGGCTGGTCCGACAGCGTGGTGCGATCATTGTCTAACGAAAAAGCATCGTAACCGTTGTCTACATCAATTCGTCCCAGAGAAAGGGTCCACAGCGCCGCGTCAGCCTGCCAGGTAAATTTACCTCGATAAGTCGATTCCTCGCGATTGCTGGTGTCGTCTTTGTTGAGGAAGTCATTCTGCATAAACCCATCGTCCTGGTAGCGCTGCACGCTGATGCGATAACCCCCTTGCGGCCCCATCGGACCCGAGACAATCGCGCCAACCCCCATAGCAGCATAGTCGCCAGCATCCAACTGCAGCGCGGCGCTGTGTTCCGGTGTCGGCGCCGGGGTCACAACGTTAATCAGCCCAGCCAGGGCATTTGCGCCATACAGCGTACCTTGCGGCCCTCGCAGCACTTCCACCTGAGCAACATCGAACAGCGTTGCCGCAGTGCCAAGCCCACTTAAATCGACACCATCTACAAGAAGTCCTACGGAAGAGTTGAGCGGATCAGAAAACTGACTGCGCTCACCCACACCGCGGATTTGAATAAAACGCGCACGTGATGCGCCGCTGGCAAAGTTCACGTTGGGAATCTGCGCCAGCACTTCTTCGAGATGCTGCACCGTTGTGCCGTCTTTGTTGGGCTCCACCACCGAGGCGCTTGCTGCAGTATCCAGGACTGTGCGATCACGAAATTCTGCGGTAACAACAACCTCTTCCATGCGCTGCCCATTGGCGTCTTCTGCGGCGAAAACACCAACGGCACAAAAGCTGGCAGAGATTAAAAGTAATGAAATGAAGCTGAAGCGCATGGCACGGATTCCTTAAACAAAAAAACAGCCTAAGGTGTGCATCTAAACGCCTATTCCTACGCCGGTGTTAACCGGATCAGGTTCGAAGGGTCCACCACTTGGTGTCTCAGGCTTTGTTGCCACCCCTTAGGATGCCGACATTAAGCCCAAACTAAGTGGCGCTGTCGAGCGACATTCAGTTTAGGTTCAACAAAGTTACAGTAGATTCAAACACTCACGGGCGGTGGAATGTGCCCGACAGGACCAGGGAAAGTTACTAATATGCAGGAATATCAAACACTTATACAAGTCATCGCCCTGACCATGGGTGCGGCTTGGGCCAGTGGCATCAACCTTTACGCAACCATCGCGATCCTCGGTCTGGCCGGGAACAGTGGCTATATCGACCTGCCGGAAACACTGGCCGTGGTGCAGGACCCGATGGTCATCATCGCAGCCGGCTTCATGTACTGCGTGGAGTTTTTTGCAGACAAAACACCGGGCCTGGATACGGGCTGGGATGCCCTTCATACGTTTATTCGAATACCTGCCGGGGCAATGCTGGCTGCCGGTGCCGTGGGTGACGTGACCCCCGCACTGGCAGTTGCAGCGGGTCTCGTCGGCGGTACGGTGACCGCAGCCACTCACGCTACCAAGGCCGGTACGCGGGTACTGATCAACACCTCGCCGGAACCGTTCAGCAACTGGGGAGCCTCGCTAGCAGGTGACCTGGCCGTGTTTGCTGGCCTGTGGGCGGCATTGAGCCATCCGGCGCTGTTTCTGATTGCATTTGTGCTGTTTCTTGCATTGATGATATGGCTGTTGCCGAAGCTGATGCGAAGTATCGCGGCTGTAGGCCGTAAAGTCGGCAGCTGGTTTAAGCCTGCGCCGGCATCAGGCTGAAGTGGCTGAAAGATTCATCGCTTATCCATCATCTCTTTTGCAAAAAATCTTTGGCAAAAAAGAAACCGAGTTTGCTGGCACAGTGATAGGCTTGTCAGCATGCTCACGGACACCCTCTGACCTTGGCCGTTCGAAAAAAGAAAGTCACCAAAAAAACTGCAGCTAAGCCGTCCAGATGGCGCTGGTTGAAACCCCTCCTCAAGGTCGGTTTCTACAGCGGGCTGCTGTTCGGGCTGGCGCTGGTGGGCTACCTGATTTACGTCGACCGGACCATTACCAAAACTTTCGAAGGTCGCCGCTGGTCGGTGCCCGCACAGGTGTTTGCACAGCCACTGGAACTCTATGCCGGCGCGCGTTTAAGCCGTGCAGAGTTGACCATTGAACTGGAACGCCTCGGTTATAAACGGCATGCCAACCTGCCACATCCCGGCACATTCAAGTCGCCTGGCAGCGAACTGCAGATCTATTTACGCAGCTTCGCCTTCATGGAACGACACCGTGATGCACAACGTATTTCCGTGACCTTTGCAGGCAAACGCATCACGCAAATCAGCGGCGAGAATGGCGCAATACCTCTGTTGCGATTAGACCCGGCAACCATTGGCAGCTTCTTCCCCAGCCACGGCGAGGACCGCATCATTCTGTCGCCGGAACAGGTGCCGCCGCTGTTATCTGAAGGCTTGAAAGCCGTTGAAGACCGCAATTTTGATCAACATGCGGGCTTCAGCATCCGCGGCATTATGCGCGCTTTCATGGTGAATTTGCGCGCTGGCGAGCGCCAACAGGGTGGTAGCACCTTAACCCAGCAGTTAGTTAAGAGCTATTTTCTTGATAACCGGCGAACCATTGAGCGCAAGCTTAAAGAAGTTGCCATGGCGATAATCCTCGATGCGCGCTTTTCCAAAGAAGATCTGTTAACCGCTTACATCAACGAGATATTCCTCGGGCAAAACGGCAGTCGCGCGGTACATGGGTTCGGCCTGGGAGCACAATTCTACTTTAACAAACCGTTAGCGGAGCTCGAAAGTGATGAGATTGCAACGATGATTGCCATCATCCGCGGCCCTTCTTTCTACAATCCGTTTCGCCATCCCGAACGCGCGCTTGAACGTCGCAATCGTATTCTCGCAACCTTTGAAAATGATGGTCTGATAGATACAGAACAGCTTACTCTCGCACTGGCTCAGCCACTGGATGTTGTCGCCAGTCCAACCAGCGGGGGCGCTTATTATCCGGCGTTCATGGATCAGGTACGCACCGAGCTTAAAGATCAATACGATCCCGAGGCACTCTCCTCAGCCGGTCTGCGTATCTTCACCACCATCAAACCCCGCCAGCAGGAAGCGGTACAACGGACGGTCAGCCAGACGCTGAATCAGATTGAAAGCGATCGCAACATTGAAGCCGGCACCCTGCAGGCAGCGGCGGTAGTCGCTGACAGCCAGACCGGCGAAATACATGCGCTGGTGGGTGGTCGCAAAGGTCGAGTAGATGGATTCAATCGTGCGCTCAATGCAGAACGTTCAGTGGGCTCTCTGATCAAACCCGTTGTTTACCTCACAGCCATTGAGTCGGGCATGCACCTGGGCACCCTGATTAAAGACGAACCCATATCCATCCAACCT
>Ga0180435_10000944_pt1 | contig 30654 bp, 20 predicted proteins | sample SS_ome_3_FD_132467 | JGI IMG/M metagenome (GOLD analysis project Ga0180435, IMG submission 132467) | Hypersaline lake sediment archaeal communities from the Salton Sea, California, USA - SS_3_S_1 metaG | ecosystem: Environmental > Aquatic > Non-marine Saline and Alkaline > Hypersaline >... | reverse complement strand
TCGTGTGTCTGCTGGGCCGGCGCGAGCAAGCTACAGCCACAGGCCCTCCACATTCCAGAGGGCGAACTCACGATGGCCATTGAGCTCGGCCTTTGACGGCTCGCCGGAGGCGACTGCCAGGATGGTGTCGAAGATCGCTCTGCCCATCGCGGGAAGGCTCAGGCCCTCGCTCAACACAGCCCCCGCGTTGATGTCCAGGTCCCAGTGCATGCGTTCGTAGAGCGGCGTGTTCGAGGCGAGCTTGATGACGGGCGCGATGGCGTTGCCGATGACGGTGCCGCGGCCTGTGGTGAAGCAGGCGAGTTGGCATCCGGCGCCGATGATGCCGGGCACCGAGAGCTGATCGTAGCCGGGTGTGTTGAGCAGGTAGACGCCTGCTGCGTTGTGATCCCAGATCCATTCGCCATACCGGAGCACTCGCTGCACGGGTCCCATGCCGCTCTTGGCCTGGGCGCCCAGCGATTTGATCGTGATGTTGAGCAGGCCGCCGGCCTTGTTGCCGGGGCTGGGGTTTTCCTCCATGGTGTGCCCCGAGCGCGCTGCGTAGGATCGGTACCACTCGAGGACGCGGTAGACGTCGGCAGCCACCGCGTGGTTCACGGCGCGCGCCGCGAAGACGTGGGCAGCACCAAAGAACTCGGGTACCTCGCCGATCACGCTGCGTCCGCCGGCGCGCACCAGCAGGTCGCTGGCCCGGCCCAGGGCGGGGTTGGCCGTGATGCCGCTGAAGGCGTCGCTGCCCCCACACTCCAGCCCCAGCGCCAGCTTACTCACGGGCGCGGGCCGTCGCGCCGTGCGATTGGCCTCCGCCAGCAGCTCCGGGAGCAGGGCGAGCCCCTTCTCGATGGTCGGGTGCGTGCCGCCGAGTTGCTGGATGGACAGCTTGCGCACAGGCTTGCCATAGAGTGCCGTCAAGTCTGGCGTCCCGAAGTAGGTGTCGAAGGCGTTGAGGTTGGTCTTCTCACAGCCCAGCTCCACCAGAATCGCGGCGCCGACGTTGGGATGGCGGATATGCTGCCCAAGCATACGCAACGTCGCCTCGAAGGCACCCGGCCCTTCTGTCCTCACGGTGGGATCGGGGCACGCACACCCACCGTCGTGCGGGATGGCGGTCACGCCGTCGACGTTGGGGTAGGCGGTGCGTGAGTAGAGCCCCGACGTCTCCGCCTGCAGCGAGATCTGCTGGGCCTCGTGGGCCGCGCACATGCTCGCGGGCACGATTAGGACCCAATTGCGAACACCGACGTTGCCATCGGCTCGGTGGAAGCCATCAAAGCTGGGGCGGGCGCCTCCCCAGGGTGGGAGACTGGGTGTCTGGAGGACCAGGTCGTCGATGCCGGTCTCCGGGACCTCGCTGAGAACGGTAGCATCATTGATGGGGTCGCCGGGTGCCAGCCCCTTGGATTGGGCGAAGGGCTGACCGTACTGGCGAACCCATTCGCCTGCGGGCACGGCGCACACCGCGAACCGGTGGCCTGGTGCGATATCCGCCTCGATGGTTATGGTCGTAGCCTGCCACGCTACAGTGGTGTTCGCAGCGATGGCGCGTTTGGCGACAGCGACGTTGTCGAGCCCCGGATCGACAACGACAGCAACGTCGTCCAGCGGTAGTGGATTGGTTGGCATCCCGTGACCTGTTGGGGTGAGTAGTATGACGGTCACTATATCACCGATCTGCGGGAAGACAGTGGGACATCAATCCCCACTTCCACCCGAGCCAAACATGAGGCCGGCCTCGGGCCGGCGCATGATGTTGCGCCACCGCATGGTGAGGGTGCCTGCTGCGTCCGGGGGTGACCAGGCGACGAGGACGTGGTTGCCGCCCATCTCCAGCGGGATGTCGCTCACCGTGGCTGGGCCGGTGGCGAGGTCGACGGTCTCGTACACGTGACCGTTGACCATCACTGAGACCTCGCCGGCGCCCTCTAGATCCAGGAACGTGAAGGCTTCGGGGTTGGGCACGTCCAGGTTGGTCTCCACGTTCTTGCGCGGAGAAGGCGACCAGATGGTGTGGTAGAGGTAGGTCTCCTGTGACAGGTCCGGCCCCTCGGCGCGCCAGACGCCATCCTCTGCAGTGACCTCGGTCCACTCGCCCAGCGCCAGGATAGGCATGGCCACCATACGCTCCAGGCTGGGCACACAGCGTTGCTGCATCTCCAGGCGCATCGCGGCGTCGGTGGGGCCATTGTGGACGAAGAGCGATTGCGCATACCCGGGCCCGGTGGCCTCGGCATCCGGCACCCTCGCACCATCCAGGAGGCTGCCGGCGTACCGGATGCCGCAGTTGGCGCGCAGCCGATGCGCCAGCCGGCGCAATCGAGGACGGTGTGTCTCGTCGCCGGGGGCGAACTGGTTGAAGACGATCGCCCCCTTGCCGACCGGGACCCGTCCCATCACCACAGCAGCCTCGCGCTTCTCGTCGCCCATACATCGGGTAAGGGTATGTGCGCGCAGTGCCTCGGAGCGCCCGCCGTAGACCATCAGCTCCCGCAAGCAACTCTCCGTGGCCGTCTCCAGCAGGGGCTCGAGACCGTCGCCCGGCTCGATGAAAACACGGCCGATTCGCGTGTTGCGTGCCGTCGATGGGGTATAGGAGAAGGTCTCGATGCCGCAGGTGTCCTCGTTGGAGACGCCGCTCAGAAGCGGGTCGTCGGCGACGCGGACAGCCTGGTAGACTTCGGGATCCTGGATGGGTGAAAGGGGGACATCCAGGATGCTCGACCAGACCTCGAGTGACTTGGGTGTCGCGCTATCGACGAGCACGGTGGCGCCCTGCTCCGCGTAGGCAAGGAAGCTGTCAAGCCGCTCAGTCTTCTCACCGGCGAGCACGGTAAGCGATGGCTCCGCGGGCGGCGTGTAGGTGGCGGCGCGGCGCAGCAGGTGGAGGAAGAGCTCCTCGGCAGTCGGCGTCGTCGACATCTTCTCTACGATACGCAACTGACATGCCAGGATCAGCCCCTTGCCCTCGGGGGCTTCGAAGAGCGGCGTGTATCCCAGGTCCCCGGTGCCGAAGCCGCCCTCGCCGCTGTCCAGCAGGGGTAGCATCCATCGACCATCGTCCTTGCGGTACATCCGATGTGCGACATAGGCGTCGCTGGCGAGCAAGGGATAGGGCGCATCGCCCCAGGCGAAGAGATCGTCGTCGGTCATCCCCTGGACCACGGGGTGGTCGTAGGCGCGCACGAAGGCCTTGAGGACAGGCTTTCCCTCCAGCGGCACGCGAGGGAAGACCGACGTGGTCTGGTCCAGCACGATGGCGCAACCCCCGGCCCTCGTGAAGTCGCGCAAGTGGACGTTCTGATAGCTGCCGGGCTCCACCGTGTTGGGCTCGAGGATCAGGATGTCGGAGCCGGCAAGCTGCTCGGAACTGAGCCGTTCGATGTAGCGGACCTTGCATCCGAGCTGGTCGAGCGCATCCTTCAGCAGACCGGAGCCCAACACCGCCACGGCCTTACCGGACAGCTCCGGGACCAGCGGCTTGGGCGTCGCCGCGAGGGTTGGTGTCTTACCGAGCTCCTTCGTGCTGAGCTGCCGCCGTGGCAAGTTGACCGAGCGCTGCCAAGTATCCAGCACACGGCCCGCTGAGCGGAACGTGGCGATGTAGGCGTAGTCACCCGGCGGTAGGTCAGTCGGCAACGCAAACGCGACCACCCGTGACACCGTGCGCCCCCGCTCGATCTCCATCGGGAGGGTCACCGACCCGGCGACTGCATCCCCGTTGCTGAGACTGACTGCCAACTCACCTATCACTGCGTCTGCAGTGTCGTTTACGACGAACAGCTCGCGATCCCACGTGGAGCCGGTGAAGGCACCGGACCGCAGGCTGCGGTCGATGACGGCCAGGGGGCGGAAGGCGTGCGCTTGGATGGCGAAGCTATGGTTGGGCGTGTAGCCCTTTCCCTCCTCCCAGAAGGCGAACTCGCTGCTGTGAGCCGCGACCCTCAGGGGCTTGACCCCGGGAGCGGTGACGTCGTCGTACGTCAGCGCCACGTCCTCGCCCGCAGGGCGAAGGTTCTCCAGGCATGAGAGGTTCCACGGGCCCCACCCGCAGACGCCGAGGGTGCGCCCGGCCTCGATGATCCACGCCAGGTCCTGCGCGGCGGCCTCGTCGATGGCCCTGAAGTTCGCGTAGACGGCGTCACCGCCCAGATGGAGCGTGTTGTTTGGCCCGGCGTAGTGGTAGAGTGCTAGCTCTCCGCTGAGGAGTGGTCGTTTCTGGTCCCACCAGCCAATGCCCGCGCACTCCTTGCCGTAGTGACGGCTCAGGATGGGCTGCGTGCGCTCGTTCCAGAGCGAGCTGTCGCCCTCGTGATAGGCGGGACGCGTGGGGTCCATAGCCTCGAATATGGCGCGCAACTTCGGGAGCTCGGCCTGGATCATCTCGGATTCGGTGCGCTCGGTGTCGTGCTTGGTGTTCCAGCGCATTTCGTTTTCGACGCTCCAGAGCACGAGGCTGGGGTGGTTCTTGTCGCGGCGGACGAACCGCCGCACGTGGTCGGCGGCGGCCTCCCAGTAGGCGGGAGAGCTGGCGCCCTGTGCCCCCCCCGATCCGTGCAACCCGGCTTCCCCGGTGATCAGGATGCCCATCTCATCGGCCAGGTCCAACGTGATGGGTGGATGTGGGTGTGTGTGAAGCCGCGAGTGGTTCATGTTGGCGTCGCGGATCATGCCGAACCACTGGCGAATCCAGCTCTCGGTGGCGTAGAAGGGGGTCCACTTGTGCCCCCAGTCGGAGAAAAGGTGCATGGGATAGCCATTGAGCATGACGTCCGGACCGTCGATCCAGACCTCGCGGAATCCGAAACGCTCGGCAGTGGTCTCCAGGACTGTGCCGTCCTCACAGACCTCAGTGCGCAGCCAGTAGAGCTTGGGGTTTTTCGGGTACCACCACGTCGCATCCTGCCACGGGATCATCATCTCGACGGTCGCCACGCTGCCGGCAGCGACGCTGATCGCCATCGCAGGCAGGTCCAGCACGTTGTCCGCGTCTGCCGGGTCGCCATCCTTCACCCCGTGCCGCACGGCGGGGGTGAGCGTGACGGACCGGTCACGGTCAGAAGCATTGGTCACCTCATAGACCACGGTGAGTGTGCGCTCACGGGTCGACGTGCGGATGGTGACATCGCTGACCGTGACTTCGCTCCGCTGTACCAGCCAGACGTCCTGCCAGATGCCGGCGTGATCGCAGGGAATAGCGTTGCCGGTGGGGACCTCGGCGCGCCCGCGCGCGTCCCGGTCGTAGTCCTCGATGAGGACCGCGATCTGGTTCTCGCCGGTCCTGAGCCACTGCGTGATATCGGCCTCCAGCGGCAGTGTCGGCTGGATGTGGGTTGTTACCCGGTGACCGTTGACGAAGAGATGCGTCTTGGGCATTGTAGCTTCGAGGACCAGCCAGTACCGGCGGTCGGGCTCGACCGCTTCGACGTCCACCGATCTGCGAATCCACCCCGAGCGCGTCTTGGACCACGCGACGGGATAGCCGAAGGCGTCGAAGAGGAACTCGGTGTCCTCCGAGTCGTAGACCTCCGGCGCGTGCCCGGTGTGGTAGGGATCCCTGCCTGACTCTCGCACACCGCTCGCCGGCTTGGTCCAGAAGGAGGGGACCAGATATTGCCCCTTGAGCCAGCCCTCCTGAGGGACCCGGTCAGTCTTCGCCGGCGTATGGCACGGGATGAAGTCCCACCAGCCGTTGAGGCAGCGCCTAGTAACAGGCATTTCGTGCATCGGTCTATGCTCCTTCGTTGAGGTTCGATCCCGTCAGGAACCAGAGGCATCACGTTTCTTGGCGGGGAAGTCCCGGCGCGGGATGAGCCGTCCCTGCACGACTGTGGTCCGGATCAGGCATTGGGCTTCCAGTAGCTGAACCAACGTCTGAGTTGGCGGCTCCCATCGACTACCAGTCCGCCACGCTGCCGTCGGAGGGGTAGGTGAACTCGCCGCCGAGCTCCTCTGTGAACTCGATGTTCCGCTGCGCTGCGTCCTCGTCGATGTCGAAGCCGAGCCCCGGCTTGGTGGGCAGGTCGACAAAGCCGTCCTTGACGATCCAGTCCTGCTGCAGCAGGCCATTGCCCAGACATGCGTCAACCTGCTCCTGGACCAGGAAGTTGGGCACGGCGGCATCGACCTGCATGCAGGCCGCGAAGGCGACCGGGCCGATGGCGCAGTGGGGCATGATGTGCATGTAGTAGACCTCGGCCATGTTGGCGACCTTCTTTAGCTCGCTGATGCCGCCCACGTGGGAGCCGTCGGGCTGGATGAGCGAGACTGCGTGCTTTTCGAAGACCTCGCGGAAGCCCCAGCGCGTCAGCAAGCGCTCTCCGGTAGCGATGGGGAACGAGACCTGGTCCGAGACAAGCTTGAGTGCGTCGACGTTCTCTTGGGGCACCGGCTCCTCGACGAACATTGGGCGCATCCCCTTGATCTCGTGGCAGATCTCGACCGCGAGCCCGGGCGTCATCTTGCCGTGGAAGTCGAAGCAGAGCTCGACGTCGGGACCGACCCATTCGCGCATCAAGTAAGCTCGCTTGACGAAGGTGTCGATCACTGTAGGCGGTTCGTGTGCGCGCCAGTAGCCGCCGGGACCTGCCTTGAAGGCCGTGTAGCCCATCCCCTGGAGCCACTCCAGACGCTGTCGCGACTGGTCCAGCGCCTCGTCGGTCATCGCACCGATACCCCAGTGGGCGTAGACGCGGATGCGGTCACGCACCTCGCCTCCCAGCAGGCGGTAGACTGGGACGCCGTAGAACTTGCCGGCGATGTCCCACAGAGCCTGGTCGATGCCCGAGAGCGCGGACATCACCACCGGGCCGCCGCGGAAGAACGAGGAACGGTAGATGTGCTGCCAGTGGTGCTCGATGCGCAGGGGATCCTTGCCCACCAGGTAGAGTGCCATCTCATCGACGGCGGCGCAGGTGCTGTATGGGCGACCCTCCAGTGTGGTCTCACCCCACCCGACGATGCCGTCGTCGGTGGTGATCTTGACCAGGCGCGTGCGCTTCTTGGGGAAGAACTGCTCAATATTGGCGACCTTCATCTGTCAACCCTTTCTACGGTTTGGTGGCTTGGGGGTGGTATCGGTTGGCGGCTGTCTGTGATTGTACACCCGCCCGAATGCCCCGCACACGCCCGGAGGCCCCTGCGCCGCAGCGTCTCTGCCTCGACACCGAGCGCAGTCGTGCGACGCGTCCATCGCAAGATGCATGCGCCCTGGATTGGGTATTGACACCGGTCGAGATCCATTGTACCATTGTACCGGAAACGTTTCCGGTGACGTTTCCGGTATCCTTCCCGGTAATCTCACGCTCTTTGTCCCATTCGCCATAGTATCCCCAAGGGGTCATATGCGGGACGTTCCTTCGCGTGTGAACATCAGAGACATCGCCAGGGCGGCGGACACCTCCGTCTCAACCGTTTCACGCGCATTGAACGATCACCCGGACGTCTCAGCGGAGACGCGGGACCGTATCCTGCAGGTCGCGTCCTCCTTGGGCTACGAACGCAACGTGCTGGCTCACAGTCTGATCAGCGGTCGCTCGGGTATGATCGCAGTGATATTCCCGGACATCGACTTCGACTACATGCTTCAGTTCCTCAGGGGGATCACCCACGCCGTCGAGCGGCTCGATCGTGAGCTATTACTGGCTGCCAAGTCCACGCCTGAACAAGTCGTCTCTGCCTGCTGGTCGATGCACCGTCGCGGCATCGCCGACGGTGCCGTGATCTTTGCGGCTCCGCCCGAACGAGAGGCGGACTTGCTCAAGCTGGTGGCGGCGGGTTTCTCCATTGTGGCGTTTCATCCGCACCATCCCCTGCTGGGCGTGACGTGTGTTGAGCCCATGGACTACGAGGGCGGACGGCTGGCCGTACAGCACCTTCTGGAGCTCGGACACCGGCGGATCGGGATCATCGTAGAGGCCCCCGGCCGCACCGCGGGCCGCGAACGGCTGCGCGGCTACCGTGATGCCTTGGTCGAGGCGGGAATCTGCTACGATGAGAGCCTCGTGGCCGCGGTCGAGCCAAATCAGCCGTTGGCCTCCGGGCGAGCGGCTATGCGGTCCTGGCTGGAGCAGGGCAATCAACCCAGCGCCGTCTTCTGCTTCAACGACCCGGTTGCCTACGGCGCCATCGCCGAGCTTCGCGAATGGGGGCTGGCGGTTCCGGAGCAAGTCTCTGTCGTGGGGTTTGATGACATCCCCGCCAGCGGCTACTTTGGGAGCGGCGGGTTGACTACGGTTCGGCAACCGATCACGGAGATGGGGGAACTGGCGCTGGAGACGCTGCTGCGCCTCTGCGACGGTGAGGTCGCGCCAGGCCAGGTCATACGGGTTCCCGTCGAGTTGGTGGTGCGTGGCACGACGGGACCTGTGAGGGCGGCGGCTAGAACCGCGGTCACACCGTAGAAAGGACAGACTATGGCAATTGCAGTTGAGGGACAGACTCCTAAGAAACGGGCCTGGATCGAGCGACTGAAGCTGGGAAACCGCGACAAGTTTATCACGAACGCCAACCTGGCGCTGATGTGCCTGCCGGCATTGGCGATGTTGATTGTCTTCAACTACATGCCCATGTTCGGGCTCGTCATCGCCTTCAAAGACTACCGATTCGCCAAGGGCATCTTCGGCAGCGACTGGGTGGGGCTGAACAACTTCCGCTTCATCTTCGGCGGGGCCGGCACCGGCTGGCGCATCGTGTGGCACACGGTCTCCTACAACCTGATCTTCATCTTCACCGGTCTGGTGGGGTCGCTCGCGCTGGCGTTCCTGATCAACGAGATACACACGACGCGCGCCTCACGTGTCTACCAGGCGATGGCCTTCCTGCCGCACTTCGTCTCGTGGGTCGTGGTCGGCATCTTTGCCAACGGCTTCCTGAGACACGACGGCGGGATCGTCAGTAAGTTCCTACTGACGCTCGGTCGAGAGCCTCCCTATTTCTACCAGTCACCCCAGTTCTGGCCCTACATCTTGGCTGCGGTGAATCTGTGGAAGGGGGTGGGTTTCGGCAGCATTACCTATATGGCCGGCATGATAGGAATCGACGACGAACTCTATGAGGCAGCGAGGATCGACGGTGCCAACCGGTGGCAGGAGATTCGTTTCATCACGCTCCCGCTCCTCGTCCCTCTGATCGTCACGGTGACGTTGCTCTCCCTGGGTGGCATCTTCCGCGGCAATCTGGAGATGTTTCAGATGATGGTCGGAACGAATCCGCTGCTGTACAGCACGACCGATATCATCGATACATTCGTCTTCCGTTCACTCCTCACGCTCGGAAGCCTCGGACTGGCTTCTGCGGCGGGATTCTTCCAGTCGATTGTGGGTCTCATCATGATCCTGGCGACAAATACGCTCGTGCGCACGGTCAACCGCGAACGCGCGCTCTACTAGGAGGGGCACCAATGGCACAGTCTGCTACGATGAGGGTTCGGAGCAAGCGACCATTCCCTATCGCCAAGGTGATCATCCACATGGTCTTGGCGATAGTGGCGTTCCTCTGTGTGATGCCAATGCTGCTGGTGATCGCTACGTCACTGTCCGATGACTTGGTCGTCGCAAAAGATGGACTGTCTCTGGTTCCCCAGGGGTTTACGACGTACACGTACAGGTTCATTCTGCAGAATCCCGACCAGCTTCTTCGCAGCTACGGTCTCACACTTCTGGTCACGGCCACTGGTACTGCGGGGGGGATTCTGCTGTCGGCGCTGATCGGGTACGCGCTGGCCCGCAAGGATTTCAAGCTGCGAGGTGTGTTCACCTTCCTTGTTATCTTCACGATGCTCTTCAATGGCGGGATGGTGCCCACCTACCTGATCGTGCGCGGCATGCTGGGGCTCCACGACAACATCCTGGCCCTGATCCTGCCGACGATGGTGATTCCCTGGTACATCATGATGTTCCGGTCTCACTTCTCCGGCCTTCCGTACGAGATCATGGAGTCAGCGAAGATGGACGGCGCAGGCGAGTGGCGGATGTTCTTCCAGATCGCGATGCCGCTTTCGACGCCGTGGCTGGCCACGATCGGCCTGTGGTACATTCTCAAGTACTGGAACGAGTGGGTGCCGGCGATGATGTATATCGAGGACAATAGGCTCTTCCCGCTCCAGTACCTGCTCCAGCAGATCGTGCGCAATGCGCAGTTCCTGCGGTCGGTGGCTGACGCCATGACTACTCAGGTGAAGATACCAGGCCTGTCGCTGCAAATGGCGATGGTCGTGGTCGCTGCAGGTCCGGCGATGTTCGTCTTCATGTTCCTGCAGAAGTACTTCGTGCGAGGACTGACAGCGGGGGCTGTCAAGGGCTAGGTAGCATGGTGTCGCAACGTGAGGCGTGGCTGCGCCTTCGATGGCAGACACCGAGTGACGCCGTCAACTCAGCGAAAGGAGGGATGCCCGGGATCGAAAGTCGAAAGAGATATCCATCGTGTGGCGTGTGGGCATGTACCCTTCGGGGAAACCCCCAAGTCTGTGTTATGACTGACTTACCTAGAAGGAGCTAGAGATGACCAAGAAACGCTCGTGGTTCTACGGCGCGCTGGCTGCGTTGGTCGTGTTGACGATCTTCGCCTCCTGTACGCCCCAGACGGTAGAAGTCGAGAAGCTGGTGACCCAGGTGGTGAAGGAACAGGTGACGGTCGTCGTCGAGGGGACCCCTCAGATCGAAGAGATCGAGACGATCATCGAGGTGACCTCCACCCCTGATGCCCCGGTCGAGATCACCTATACGTACGGGGGGTCCGGCGCGCCCAATGACCTCCAGGAGGTTCAGGACGCCATCAACGTGATCCTGAACGAGAAGATCAACGTCAATCTGACGTTGGACCCGCTTGACTGGGGCACGTTCGGTGAGCGCATGACGCTGAAGATGGCCGCGGGCGAGCCCTGTGACATCGTCTTCACCGCGCCGTGGATCAACAATTACTACAACAACGTCATCAACGGCGCGCTCTATCCTCTGGACGACATCCTGCCCGAGTACGCGCCGGGCCTGTATGCCAGCATCGCACCTAGCACATGGGAGGCGGCCCGGGTCAAGGGCCACATCTACGGCGTCATCAATCAGCAGATCTGGCCCAAGCCGTGGGGCGTCCACGTGATCGAGGAGTTTGCCGACAAGTACGATCTGGACCTCAACGAGATCGAGCGCTTCGAGGATATGGAACCCTTTATGGACGCTGTCCTCGCGGGTGAGGGCGGCGAGGTGACGCCGTACTGCAAGCGCGCCGTCCCCTTCTACCTGCAGTACCATGGCTTCACAGAGATGGGATCGGGAGATGGCGCCGGCGTGAGCGTGCAGTATGACGATCCCACGGTCGTGAACGTCTTTGCGTCGACTGAGTGGCAGGAACACGCGAAGATGAACCGCCGCTGGTACCTGGCCGACTATATGTTCAAGGACGACGTGCCCAACCTGGATGAGACCGTCAAGGCGAACCTCTGCGCGTATGACTCGCACGTCGAGAAGCCGAATCAGGGCACCGACCTGAAGGCGCGCTATGGCCAGGACTGGATCTTCAAGAGCCTGACCGATCCCCTCATCCTGGACACCGGTGGCGCGACAGCGACGATGAACGCCATCTGCGCGACGTCCGAGAACCCCGAGGCCGCGATGAAGGTCCTCGAGATGCTGAACACCAACAAGGATGTCTACCGGCTGCTGGCCTACGGCATCGAGGACAAGCACTGGGTGTGGGTGGACAAGGACCTGGACGTGGTCAACCTGCCTGACGGCAAGGTGGCGTCCGAGTCGGGCTACTGGCCCAACACCGACTGGATGTTCGGCAACCAGTTCAACGCGCCGTACCGTGACATCGCGACGGCGGAGATCGACGCGTGGGAGCAGACGCGACGCCTGAACAACACGGCGATCCCGCATATCCTGCTGGGTTACACCTTCGACTCCAAGCCTGTGGAGAACGAGGTAGCGCAGGTCACCGCGGTCGCTGCCGAGTTCTGCACGCCGGTCCTGAACGGCCTTGTCGACTTCGAGGGCAACTACGAGACCTGCCTCGAGAAGGTCGAGGCAGCGGGCATCAATGTGGTGCTCGAAGAAGCCCAGAAGCAGGTTGACGAGTTCATGGCGAGCAAGTAGCATTCGCCTGACCCTAACGAACGCACACGGCGCAGCCGCGCCGTGTGCGTTCCCTTGATACCGAACCCTGAAGCCGATGGCCCGACAGCAACATCGCTCCCGGCTGAGCAGTCGCCTGCTCGTCACCCTTCTGCGTGGAGTGTCCACGCTTCGGGTGGCGGTCAAGCGACTGCTGGCGCAGCCAGGGCTCGTGCTGGCGACCCTGCTGGGTCTTGTAACTGTAGCAGCGACGGTGATGAGCATCCCGATGTACGCGGAGGGCGTCTACTACCGCGTGCTGAGCGAGGGGCTCTTCTCCGATGCGCCCAGCTTCCGCGGCACCGTTGTGCGCCCGCCGGTGGCTATCCTCTACCGCTACGTGGGCGCCTTCACCGGGCCGCTCCAGTGGCAGCACGTGGCGCCGCTCGATGGCTTCTTCTCCGACGCGGTCTATGAGTACCTGCACCTCCCCCCGTCACCACACAGCTCCGACGTGCACCTGTTCAACACAGGCCTCTTTGGCTTGTACCTCGAGGCCGACGCTGACCGCGTCACCGATGTCCCGCCCGCCATCGAGATTGGATTGGCGGCCTTCACGCGTCCCGAGCGCCATCTCGACGTGCTCAGCGGCGACCTACCCTCCGGGTCAGCTTCGACCTCGGTCGTCGACGTGATGGTCAGCCGCGCCATCGCCGAGCTTATGGGCGTCCAGGAGGGCGAGACCCTCATCGCGTACGACCGTCGAGCCCAACGCCGCTTCGAGGCCAGCCCGGCAAAGTTTACGCTCAGGGTCGTCGGTGTGTGGGAGCCCGCGGATCCCGCCCTTGAGTTCTGGGACTATGTGCAGATACCGCCGGACAACACACTGATTGTCTCTCGCGACGCCTTTATCAACCAGGTGAGCCCCGCGCTGGCTGACGAAATCTATCAGGCTCTGTGGTACCTGCCCATGGACGCCTCCAGGGTCTACGCCAGCGATGTCAGTGGCCTGCTCACGCGGCTCAAGACGCTGGACGGCGCCGTCCAGGTGATCCTGCCCAGCACGACGGGTGATGTATCGCCGCTCAAGGCGTTGGAGCGCTACCAGTCGTCGTCCAACGTGCTCAGTATCCAGCTTCTGGTCCTTAGCGTGCCGGTAGTTGCCCTGATGCTCACCTTCGTGGTGCTGATGGTGACGCTGAGCACGGATCGGCAGCGGAACCAGACTGCGGTACTGCGCAGCCGCGGCGCGACCAAAGGCCAGGTAGCGGGCATCGTCGCGACCGAGAGCCTGGTGCTGGGCGTGCTGGGCTTGGGGCTGGCGATCCCCACCAGTCTTGCCGTGGCCGCGCTGATGGGGCAGACACGTTCGTTCCTGGATTTCAGCCTGCACACCGACTTCCGCGTGGGTATCACTTGGCCGACGGTGGCTATCGGTGCCCTGTCGATGGGCATTGCCCTGGCGGCGCAGATTCTGCCGACGCTGGAGGCCGCGCGCCACACGATGGTCACGTATAAGCAGGAGCGCGCGCGGTCGCTCAAGCCGCCCTGGTGGCAGCGGGCGTGGTTGGACGTCATGCTGCTGGTCCCCGGCGCGTACGGCGCCTACCTTCTGAACCAACAGGGGAATCTGCTGGGCGTCCAAGACGCCAGCCAAGCCGATCCCTTCTCCAACCCCCTGCTCATTCTGGTGCCGGCCTTCACACTCTTCTCTCTGACGCTGGTGCTTCTGCGATTGCTGCCTATTGGTCTTCGTGTGCTGGCCTGGCTGGGTCAGCACACGCGTAGCGTCAGCCTGTTGATGGCCGCTCGGCAGCTGTCACGGGCACCCGGGCTCTACACCGCGCCGGTGGGGATGCTGATTCTGACGCTCGCCCTCTCGACCTACACGGCCTCTCTGGCAGCGACGCTGGATAACCATCTCTTTGACCAACAGAATTACAGGGTGGGTTCCGACGTCAGCTTGGTGGACACGGGTGAGGACCTCGGGGCCAGCGACGTGTCCATCGGCGGTACCGGCGGCGGGGGCGAGAGCCAATGGCAGTTTCTCCCGGTCACCGACTATCTGACGATCCCAGGGGCCGTCGGGGCGGCCCGGGTTGGAAGCTACGAGATGCGCGTCCAGACGCCCGCCGGCTACCTGCCCGGTCGCTACATCGGCGTGGACCGCATCGACTTCGGGGCCGTTGCGTTCTGGCGAGGCGACTTCGCAGATGGGTCGTTGGGGGAGCTGATGAACAGCCTGGCCACGGCAAGCGACGGCGTGCTTGTGCCGTCCGGTTTCCTCCGGGAGCAGGTGCTCACGGTCGGCGATCACGTCAACTTCTCGGTGCAGGCGTACGGGCGCTCTGCGTCGGCGCGCGGCCAGATCGTCGGGACCTTTGAGTACTTCCCGACCTGGTATCCCGATAGTGGGCCGCTGATCGTGGGCAATCTCGACCACTTCTTCCTCCAGGCGCAAACCCAGCTCCCGTATCGCGTGTGGCTCGAAACCACGGACGGCGTCAACTATGACGACCTGGGACGGGCGGTGCGGGAGATGAACCTCGGCGCCAAAGGCATGATGGTGGCCGAGCGTAGCATCACTCAGGAGCAGCGCCGTCCCGAACACCAGGGCCTGTTGGGGCTGCTGTCCGTGGGGTTCGCCACGGCTGCTGTGCTCTCCGCCATGGGATTCCTGCTCTACGGCCTGTCATCCTTCCGCCGTCGATCCGTCGAGCTGGGCGTGCTCCGGGCCACAGGTCTCGGCGCGCGGCATGTCTCCGGGATCATCGGGTTCGAGTTGGCACTACTGCTCCTGGTCGGCGCCCTCTCCGGCACAGGGCTGGGCGTCTGGGCCAGCCGCGCGTTCGTGCCGCACATCCAATTCGGTGTCGGCGCGACGGCGAATGTGCCGCCGTACGACGTGGCCATCGCCTGGTCGGCGCTGACGAGACTCTACGGTCTCTTCGCCGCGCTCTTCGTCGTCGCGCTGGCGGCGCTTGTACGCCGCATCGTGCGCCTCAAGCTCTTCCAGGCCATCAAGCTCGGCGAGACGATCTAGCGTTCGCCTTGCTCCGTCCGGCTGCTGGTGGGCCGGCGACCCTCCACGTGGCTTCCTGCATGAATCTAATGTAGATCATATGCTCCTGCTGTTGACTTTAAGAAGATGATTATCTATAATAATACAAAAATCTAGCCAAATACTATGCATAACCTGTGGTAAACATGGTCATTCCGGTGCCTCGGGAGCCAATAGGCAGCCTGCGGCACCGGTCTAGACATGAGATGACAGTTGAGTCTACCTGGAGGCAGACGATGCCTAGAACGATACTCGCCCTTCCCTACCAGGTGCCGTATCTCTCTATACTGGATGCGGAGGGCAACGTAGATGCGGAGTTCGATCCCCAGCTCCCAGATGTGAGGTCGCTTGAGCTTCACCGGTGGATGTTGCTGGGGCGGCGTTTCGACGAGAGGATGCTCAAGCTTCAGCGTCAGGGTCGCATTGGCACGTTTGCGCCCATCAAGGGCCAAGAGGCGGCCAACATCGGCGCGACGGCGGCGCTGCGCGACTCGGATTGGATGACGGTTGCGTTCCGCGAGTCTGCCGCAGAACTGATGCGTGGTCGTTCAATGGAGGAGATACTGCTCTACTATGGCGGCTACGGAGAGGGCGGCTATGTCCCCGAGGGTATCAACAACCTGCCGGTGGCGATTCCGGTAGCCTCTCAGGCCCTTCACGCTCTAGGGCTGGCATGGGCTGCGAGGTATCGGGGCACCGACGACGTGGCGCTGACCTTCTTTGGCGATGGGGCGAGCACACAGGGCGACTTCCACGAGGCTCTCAACTTCGCCGGTGTCTATCGGGCGCCCGTGGTCTTCGTCTGCCAGAATAACGGTTGGGCCATCTCGCTGCCACGCGCCAAGCAGACGGCCTCGAGGACGTTGGCCCAGAAGGCGCTGGCCTATGGCATACCGAGCATCCAGGTGGATGGCAACGACATCCTGGCGATGGTCGTAGCAAGCACCGAGGCGGTGGCGCGCGCGAGGGCCGGCGATGGGCCGACCCTGATCGAGGCGGTCACCTACCGTCTCTCGGTTCACACGACGGCCGATGATCCGAAGCGGTACAGAACGGATGACGAGGTCGCGTCCTGGGAGGCGCGTGACCCGATCACTCGCTTCCAGACTTATCTCAGAGGCAAGGGGCTCCTCGATGACGAGCTGATTGCCGGCCTTGAGCAAGAGATCGACACGGAGATACGCGACGCGGTGGCGCGCGCCGAGGCGACTATGGCGGAGCCGGTGGATGCGCTGAGGATGTTCGACCACATCTACGCCGAGCCTCATGAGTATCTACTCGACCAGAGGCGTGAACTAGCCGCTGAGCTTGCGGCTTCGGGCGCGGAGGTATCGCGATGACCAAGATGACGATGGTCAAGGCGCTCAATCTGGCGCTGACGCAGGAGATGGTCAGGGACGACAGCATCGTGGTGCTGGGCGAGGACGTTGGGGTGGACGGCGGTGTCTTCCGCGTGACGGACGGGATTCTGGAGGCCTATGGCGAGGATCGAGCCCTGGATACGCCGCTGGGAGAAGCCGGCATCGTGGGTATGGCCATCGGCATGGCCGTCTACGGCCTTAAGCCGGTGGCTGAGATGCAGTTCTCCGGTTTCATCTACCAAGCCTTCCACCAAATCGAGCAGCACGCCGCGAGGATGCGCTGGCGGTCTCAGGGGCGCTTCGGCGTCCCGATGGTCATCCGTGCCCCCTACGCGGCTGGCGTACGCGCGCTCGAGCACCATTCGGAGAGCCGTGAGGCCTACTTTGCGCACACGCCCGGCCTTAAGATGGTGATCCCGTCCGGGCCGCGCAACGCGCGCGCGCTGCTGGTGGCTGCGATCCGTGATCCCGATCCCGTGATCTTCTTCGAGCCCAAGTCGATCTATCGTGCCTTTCGCGAGGAGGTGCCCGAGGAGGAAGAGGTGATGGAGATCGGCCGGTCGGTCATCGCCCGTGAGGGGGAGGACATCACGCTGGTATCGTGGGGCGCGATGATGCGGCCCACACTGGAGGCAGCCGAGCGCCTCGATGAGGAGGATGGCGTGCGGGCCGAGGTGATCGACCTGCTGACCATCTCGCCCCTGGATGACGAGCTCTTCACCCGGTCGCTGCGAAAGACGGGGCGGATGGTCGTGGTCCACGAAGCGCACCGGAGCTTCGGGCCCGGCGCCGAGATCGTGTCGCGGGTGAATGAGAAGGCCTTCTGGTATCTTGAGGCGCCCATCAAGCGGGTCACCGGCTTCGACGTGATCGTGCCGCTCTTCGCTCGCGAGAAGGCGTACCTGCCGGGGACGGAGCGCGTGCTTTCTGCGGCGCGCGAGACGCTGAGCGTCTAGGGAGGCGAGCTATGGCAATCGAGTTCAGACTCCCAGACTTGGGCGAGGGCATACATGAAGGTGAGGTGCTGGCTGTGAAGGTCAAGGCCGGCCAGCAGGTGAACGAGGACGACACCCTCCTGGAGGTGGAGACGGACAAGGCGGCTGTTGAGATTCCATCGCCCTACACTGACATCGTCTCTGCTGTGCGCGTGGCGCCTGGCGACACGGTCCATGTGGACGATGTGTTGATTGTGTTTGGTAGTGACGGTGTCGCGACGCCGGTAGGTGACGCAGGAACGGCGACCGCCTCTCGTACTTCCCAGCCGACAGCATCGCCGCCAGAGGCTCTGGCTGACGATCCGCGGCGCCAGGGACCGGTTCCTGCCGCGCCATCCACGCGACGACTGGCGCGCGAGTTGGGTGTGGACCTGCATAAGGTCAATCCTACGGGCCCAGGTGGACGCGTGACGAGGGAGGATGTCCGGGCGCACGGTGAGGGGAAATCGGCCGTAGGCTCTGCTGAGCCAGAGCCAACACAATCAGCAGCTACTTCCGGCGATGCAGAGACGGTGCCGACGGCTCTGTCTGCCGTCAGATTTGATGAGTCAACGAGCCGAACCGAGCGGATCCCTCTGCGATCGATCCGCCGCGCGACGGCGCGCCAGATGGCCAGTTCCTGGTCCCAAGTGCCGCACGTCAGCACCCAAGACCTTGTCGACATCACCGAGCTGGAGAAGCTCCGGTTGCGCCACAAGGACGAGGTGAAGGCACGGGGCGGCGCGCTCACGTTGACGGTCTTCGTGATCAGGGCGCTGGTCAACGCCCTTCGTGAGTTCCCGACGTTCAATGCCAGTATCGACATGTCAGCTGAGGAGGTCGTTCTTAAGCACTTCCACAACGTCGGCATCGCCGTCGACACCGACCGGGGCCTGCTGGTACCAGTGATCCGCGACGCCGATGCCAAGATCGCGCTCGACCTGGCTGTTGAGCTCCGCGAGCTGGCGACACGCGCGAGAGAGGGCAAGGCGACCTTGGCTGACTTGCAGGGCGGCACGATCACCATCACCAACGTTGGCGCCATCGGAGGCACCGGCTTCGCACCCATCATCAACCATCCCGAAGTGGCGATCCTGGGTCTGGCCCAGGCTCGGGTCCAGCCGGTGGCCGTGGTACGCGAGTTGGACGAGGGTGAGGCGGTGGCGTGGGAGGACCAGTACGAGTTCGTGCCGCGGCTGATGCTGCCGATCGTGTTATCCTTCGACCATCGGGTGAACGACGGCGCGCTGGCCCAGCGATTCTTGAATCGCATCATCGAGCAGCTAGAGGCCCCCGAGCGACTCCTGCTTGGGCTGTAGGTGCTCTGACATCAAGGAGAAGCATGTGAATCAACCACAGATGACTGAGACGATTGTGTTGGGAGGCGGATGCTTTTGGTGCCTGGAGGCCGTATACGACCAGGTCAAGGGCGTCACGGATGTGGTGTCGGGGTATGCCGGTGGTACCGTGCGGAACCCCACCTACAAGCAGGTGTGCGCGGGCAGGACGGGCCACGCCGAAGTCGTCCAGGTGACGTTTGATCCCACGGTGATCACCCGTCGCGACATCCTGGAGATCTTCTTCGACATCCATGACCCCACAACCCTGAACCGGCAGGGCCACGATGTCGGCACGCAGTACCGCTCGGCTATCTTCTACCAGAGCGAGACGCAGCGCGCGGAGGCAGAGGGTATCATCCGGGATCTGATTGAGGCTGGTGTCCACCGTTCGCAGATTGTGACCGAGGTTACCGAGCTCGATGTCTTCTACCCGGCTGAGGGGTACCATCAGGAATACTTCGCCAACAACCCGGCGCAGCCCTACTGCCGCGCTGTGGTGGGACCCAAGGTAGCGAAGTTCCAGAAGCACCACGCTGATAGGTTGAAGTTTGTGCTATAGCAGTTCAGATGCGTGTGGCCAACGATGTCACACGCTGGGGAGATACGACAATGGACGACAGAGTAGAAAAGACCAACGCTGAGTGGCGCAAGGTGCTCTCATCACAGGCATATCGCGTCTTGCGAGAGAAGGGCACCGAGCGCGCTTTCACAGGCGCGTACTGGAACAACCACGAGGAGGGGATATACACGTGCGGCGCCTGTGGCGCGCCGCTCTTCTCGTCAGAGACCAAGTTCGACTCAGGCACCGGATGGCCCAGCTTCTACGCTCCTTTGACTGAGGAGAGCGTGGACAGAGAGGTGGATCGGCGGCTGTTTATGACCCGCACCGAGGTGACCTGCAGCCGGTGCGGCTCCCACCTGGGGCACGTCTTCGAGGACGGCCCGAGACCTACAGGGCTGCGGTACTGTCTTAACTCCATCTCGCTGGCGTTTGACCCGACGGAGGTGTCGTTGGGCGAGCCCTCTGAGGCACTGGCCGACGAGGCACCGCCGGACGACGAGGCCTGAGACATGGTGATGGGAGAGATGACCCAGGACGTCGACATCGCCGTCATAGGCGGCGGTCCCGGCGGGTATGCTGCTGCCTTCCGCGCAGCCGACCTGGGTTTCGACGTCATGGTCATTGATGAGGGTGCGGCGCTGGGCGGCGTCTGTCTGCACCGCGGATGCATCCCGTCGAAGACGCTGCTGCATGTCAGCCAGATCCTCACGGACGCGCGCCACGCTGGCGCCTTGGGCCTTATGTACTCAGAGCCGCGCATTGATCTGGACAAGGTCCGCGCCTTCAAGGACGGCGTTGTCGGTAAGCTGTCGGGCGGTCTGATGCGACTGGCCGATCGACGGGGTGTTCAGGTCGTTCAGGGGCGCGCCGTCTTTGAGGACTCGCGACATCTGCGGCTGAGCGGAGCGGAAATCGCTCACGTGAAGTTCAAGGACGCGATCATCGCCACGGGCTCGCATCCCACGCCGTTGCCCGGTACTGTGTTCGAGCCTGGTGGACGGATCATGGACTCCACCGGGGCCCTGGCGATCAATGATGTACCTGAGCGACTGCTGGTGGTCGGGGGCGGCTACGTCGGCCTCGAGCTCGGCTCGGTCTATGCCTCCCTGGGCAGCAAGGTCACGGTCGTTGAGATGCTCGACCGTCTGATCGCCCAGGCCGACGATGACCTGGCGCGACCGCTGGTCCGTCGGATCAGGCAGAGCTTCGAGGCCGTGCATACGAGCACCAAGGTGGTCTCGATGACCGAAGGCACCGACCATGTGGAGGTCACCTTGGCTGGCGAGGTGGGCGAGCCCGTGCAGCGCTTCGACCGGGTGCTGGTCGCCATCGGAAGGCGTCCCAACTCCAGGAATCTGGGCCTCGACCGGGCGGGGATCGATGTGGACGACCGCGGTTTCATCCGGGTCGATGAGCAGCAGCACACCTCGGACCCCCGCATCTTCGCCATCGGCGATGTCGTGGGCGGGATGATGTTGGCACACAAGGCGATGTACGAGGGCAAGATCGCGGCCGAGGTCATCGCAGGCGAGCCGGCGGCCTTCGATGCTGCGGCCATACCTGCCGTGGTTTACACTGATCCATCGCTCGCTTGGGCAGGGCTGACGGAGAAGCAGGCGCACGCGCGGTCCATCGACGTCAGGGTGATGCGCTTCCCGTGGTCCGCGTCGGGACGTGCTTTGACGATGGATGTACCCCAGGGTCTGACCAAGGTGATCGCCGATCCTGAGACCGGGCGCGTCCTGGGGTTTGGTATCGTGGGCCGCGAGGCCGGTGAGATGATCGGTGAGGGCGTGCTGGCCATCGAGATGGGTGCCCTGGCTGAGGATCTGGCGTTGACGATCCACGCACATCCCACGCTCTCGGAGACCGAGGGCGAGGTCGCAGAGCTCTTCCTGGGCACCGCGACCCACCTGCTGCCGCCGAAGCAGCGTTGAAGCCGGACGCGCCAGACCGGCGGACAACAGTCTGCCTTAAGCATCCTGTATTCATCTCGCACGAGGTACCGGTTCTGCGCGCCTGCTAAATGGCTAGTGCCGGACAACAGTCCAGCACACACGGCAAGCGTGGGGCTGCTACTCTTCTGTCTCCGGCGCATCGGCGATCTGCAGCCACACCTCCGCCACATGCAGGTCACGCATGGCCGGCTCGTCTAGCACCAGGTGTACGGCAGCAGGCACGTCGCCCTGCAGCCCGTCCAAGTTGACGGGCACCCGCACCATCTGCTCCCCTATGGGGCCGATGTCCACGCGTAGGCTGCCCCGCAGCGCCCCACCTGCCCACACCTGGGCCTCGCCGTGCATCGGCAAGCCGGCCACGGGGTCAAAGACGATGGGCAGCGATGCTTCGGGCCCGCGCACGACGCGCTGGATGTCGTGCTGGGGCCGCCAGCCGCCCAGATAGGTCGGGGCCTGGTCCCCGCGGAAGAGCAGGTATCGGGGTGACTGTGTGAGCGGCACGGCCAGCCCCTCACCTTTGCTGGGCAAGATGCTCTCCTCTCCGGTCATGCTCACGGTGGCGACATCATAGACCGAGATGGGTAGGATGACCGTGTGATCTACACCCAAGGTCCACATAGCGAACGCCACGCGGTCTCCGCTCTGGAAGACCAGCAGGTAGTCGTCGCCGCGCTCCATCGGCACCTTCCGCAGCAACCGGTAGCCCTCCAGACTTCGGGCCAGGGCCTGTGCTGCCTTGTAGGTGGGTTTGGCCGAGTAGTCGTTGCGCACGGTGCCGAAGTTGTGCTCGGGGTTGTCTCGGTCATGGCCGTCGTCGTGCCAGTCGTACCAGATGTTGAGGTGGATATCGTGCGTCAGGTTGACCAGCCACTGGCGCGCCAGAAACTGCGCCTGCCGGCCTTCGCTGTAACCATTCACGGTGCTGGCAAATCCCCACTCACCCGAGTAGATGGGCAGCCGCCAGTTCGGACTATAGGTGTCAATGATGCGGCGTAGCTGGAGGAAGGGGCCCGTCAGCTCCTCGGGGATCACGACCCCGTACGAGTGCACCGTGACGGCGTCGATGTGCCCGAAGAGCCCCATCTCCCCCAGCGTGCGCCAGAACGGGTACTCGTAGCCCGCCAGCGCCGGGGCGACGATGATCGCTGTCGGCTCCGCAGCGCGGATGGCCTTCGCAGTTGCCAGCGCCAGCTCCCCGTAGGCACGGGCGTTCGCCTCGGGCACCCAGAAGTGATCGAGGTTGGGCTCGTTCCATATCTCCCAGATCACGCCGTCGTCGTTGTAGCGCTTCGCAGCGATGGCCGCGAAGCGGGCGAAGGCTGCCCGTCCGCCTGGGGACGTCGGTGGGTAGCCGTGGTCGTAGAGCGGGTTGCCGTAGTCCAGGATGAAGACGATGCGGATGCCGCGCCGTGCCATCTCCGAGACCAATCGGTCATAGGCCGAGAAGTCGTACCGCCCCAGCGCGGTCTCGATGGTGTGCCAGAACATATCCATCCGCACCCACTTGAAGCCACCGCTAGCGATGTAGTCCATCTCCTCCTGGGAGGCACGCGTGAAGTGGATCTCGACACCGAAGGGCTCCGGGATGACCGGTTGTGGGAGGTCCCACACCTTGGGGTGGCCGGCCGCCTCGGTCGTGGTGAGCGGCGCCGATGGCGTCAGCATGGGGATAACGATGGTGGGCAGCGGTGTGGGAAAGGAAGTTGGCGGCGGGATGGGCGTGATCGTCGGTTCGACGGTGGGTGTAACCGTGGGCCTGGGCGAGGGCAGCGCTGTCGTCTCGACCATGCCCTCGGTCGCCGGCGCGCATCCACCGCCGATTGCTGCAGCACACAGACACATCAGAAGAGCGAGGTACAGGGGGCGACGACGGCTGGGGTTGGGTGCGCCGAACATAGCGGCAGTGTACTTGAATCGTCCGACCGAGCCAGGGGCTACTCACAGAGCAGTTTGGAGCCTGGCGGTCCCAGGAGGGAGGTCAGCGGGCGGCGGTGGCCGTTTGACACGCCTCTCGTCCCTGATATGATGGCGCTTGTCGGGCGGTTAGCTCAGATGGTTAGAGCGCCTCCTTTACACGGAGGAGGTCACAGGTTCGAGTCCTGTACCGCCCACCTGGGTCCCCTAGCTGTTCAGAAACCTCAGCACTATCTCCCGCACGACCTCCGGCTTCTCCAGGTGTGGCATATGGCCCGCGTCCTCGATCCGCACCGTATTCAGGTATGGCACCGTCGACCGGTACTGCGCTACCGCGGCCGGATCGGTCCAGTCGCACTCGCCGCGGATGAGCAGTGTCGGTACAAGTGCCTTGGCCAGCGCGGGTGAGAGTTCAGCCTCAATCTCATCAGTCCACCCTCCGACAATCTCCACATACGGGTTGTGCCCTGGGTAGACAACGCCGGGGGCCTTGTCCCGGTGACCGAAGCAGACCCACTCTCCGGGGTCGATAGACCGGTCGGCCCAGGTGCGCATCTCATCCTGGCCAACGTAGGCTTCGGCGGCGCGCGGGCTGCGGTAGGCAAGGGCGATGGCGACCCATGGCCTGACGTCCAGGGAGGCAAGCGTGCTGATGGGCGATGCGGCGGTGCGCGTGCGGTCTCGCGTGGCCTCGTTGACGCCGGCCAGCGGCGCGGGCGAGTAGAAGACGACGCGCTCCACGCGGTCACGGTGTTCCGCGGTGTAGCTCAGGGCAACGTGAGCACCCTCGGCGTGGGCGATCAGAATGAGCCGATCCCCGCCGATGATCTCCCGGATGGCCTCCAAGTCCTGTGTGTGCCGTCGGATAGTGTAGCCCTCAATGCTGTCCAGGTGACTCGACAGGCCACTTCCGACCATGTCGTAGAGGTAGACATCGTAGCCGGCGGTGCTTAGCTCGCCAAAGAAGGCGATGTCCGAGTCAAGCACCGCCTCGCCAAGACCGTGAAGGAAGATCACCGGGTTCTGCTGACCGGGCCCGCCCGCTGCCGGCACGTGAGTGTACGCGATCTCCGAGCCCGATGGCAGTGCCCAGGTGGCTGTCTCGGGGCGCGTCGACGGCGGAGGGAGCGGCGAGCCGGACGGGGCAGCAACGACGACCAGGCCGGCCGGCACTGCGATCAGCAGGGTGACCACGATCGCAGTCACCAGGCTGAAGCGCGCCCTTCTCTCCAGTGCCAGCCCCTGCGCCACCAGCCACGCGACGCCGAAGCTGACACAGACGAAGCCGATGCCCGCGGATACGGTCAGCACCACGATGTCGGCCGAGACCAGGCTCATCAGCAGGAAGAGCTGGGCCGCCATCGCGCCGCTGAAGCCGACGCCGAAGAGCAGCACGGCTAGAAGTGTCAGCCTCACCCACCAGGGCGGAGATCGGCGGGTGAGCACGTTCGCGGCCCCCGGCTCGTCGTCGCTCAGCCACCCTAGCTCTCGAAAGGCCCGCTCAACCCAGATGCTGGCGGAGCTCATCACGATCACGCCCAACAGCGCCCACCAGAAATTGGTCACGTTCAGGCGTGTCAAGGCGGCCGTCAGCGTCAGCAGTATCACATCCACGACGAAGATGAACAATCCCGCCGTCATGATGATGAGCGGCAGCGCAAGTGTCACCAGGACCTTGCGCACCGTGACCGCTAGGGCGGTGAAGACCAAGGCGATGACCCACGTGTCGAAGAGTTTGGGGTCGCTGCTGATCCCCGGCAGGAGCAGCACGATGGCAAAGAGGATGTAGTTGATACTCAGCCGGAGTACGAAGTTCCGTAGCCGGTGTGCTCTCATCGCCGGGCCTCTCCGTCGGGGTCGACCGGCCGCACTGCGAACGCCCTAGGATCAGTCTCGGCGCTCAGACCGCCGCCGGGCCAGGTGATGTGACCGGGTATCCGCTGTTGGTCGCCGCCCCCGGCCTGTCTGAACTGGAGCAGCGCGAGTCGCGCTCCCAAGCGGACCCGACCCGCGGCGCGAACCGCCCCCCACGTCGTGAGCGTGAGGACCTCGTTCATAGCCACGCTCCAGTTCTTGTAGAAGAGGTCGAGCGTGGCCTTGACGCCTGTGGCTGTCGGATCGGAGCCTGCGATGGCCAGATTCCAGTCAAGCAGGTGCATGCCCTTCCCCCACTGGATCGGGTCCTCCGAGCCTTGTTCTTCGTCGATCTGCACCTCGGTCAGCACGCGTCTGAAGGCGAGCGCGTTCACGTCGTACGCCGCTGCGTTGTCTCCGGTGACTTCGACCGGTAGCGCGCCCGCCTGAGCGTCGACCTCACGGTCCATATCCCAGTCGTAGCCGTGCTCTATGTCCGCGCTCTCGCTGACGTGGAGCGCGTCCTTGTCGCCAGCAATCAGCAGGTAATGGACGCGGAGCGTGTACGGCGCCGAGAAGCGCCACTTGAGGAACTTGAACAGCACCCGCCGCCCGAAGGCGCGGAAGAGCTGCCGGCGCATGATGTCGCCCTCGTCACCGACCACTGACCGTTTGATTCCCTCGACATCCGTGATTGTGACGATGCGCTGCTTTAGCCAGTGTGCCGCGCGGTCGATCCTGTGGCGATCCAGGCCGCGCTGCTTGCGACGGACCACAGGGGGCGTCTCGGAAGGCGTTGTGATCATCGGACGGGCGTGCTCATCGACCGGCGCCGGTTTGTCCTTCTCGATCGCGATCCGGAACGGCAACAACTGGCACTCGGGACTGCGGCAATCAAAGCACATCTGCCCCAGGATGCGGAAGCGCACTGCCGTGCCCTGCCTCGTCAGCACAGGGTCCGTGATCTCGAGGTCCATCGTCATCAACTTCTCGGCGTGCTCGGTCGCCACCAGGTCGAACCCGTTGATGATGACCGTTATGATCTCGGCGTGCTGCATCTCCGGCGGGAGTGCAAGGTCATCCACGCGAATCACGAAGGGGTGCGGGTCGCCGCGCTGGCACTCCAGCTGGGTCTCGGTCACGCCGGCGAGGAAGCTGACGCCGGCGGCGTCTGTGACCTCCGTGACGACCTCCATCACCTCCGCCGTGTCGCCGCCGGTACCCGACGCCGCCGTGTGAACGGCGCAGGCGCCGTTGGGGCTGGATTCGCCGGCCTGGACCACGTAGCTGCCGAAACGATTGAGCCGGTGGTTGTAGCTCCACGCGTGGCGGAATCCCTGCCAGATCACGGCGCTGTGGGCAGCGTGACGGTCGAGCGGCTTGTGCATCTTCTGGTTCTCCCTCAGGATCTCTTCGTCTGTTGGGCCGTCCAGCCTGCGCCCGGCTCAAGGTCTAGGTTCCCGTCCTGTACCTGAGACCAGGACGATATGCCACTTAAGGCTCTGGGGCGCGTGGCCCGCCCCTAGTATAATGGAATCGATCAGAACGGCGTGCGTCCCAAGAAGGAGTGCTCGATGATGGAACCAACGGTATCTGTCTCCCACCTCGCCAAGTCGTTCGGCTCGGTTCAGGCCGTCCAGGATGTCAGCTTCGACGTGATGCCCGGCGAGCTCTTCGGGCTGCTGGGGCCCAATGGTGCCGGCAAGACGACGAGCATCCGCATGATGTTGGACATCTTCAGGCCTGACAGTGGGGAGGTCTGTGTCTTTGGTGGTCCCATGACCGAGGCGGCGAAGAACCGCATCGGGTACCTGCCGGAGGAGCGTGGTCTCTACCAGGACCTCAAGCTGGAGCAAGTCCTGCTCTATCTCGCCACGCTCAAAGGGGTCAGCGAGGTAGACGCACGGGCACGTCTCGACGAGTGGCTCGTGCGCCTGGAGCTCGACGAACACCGCACAAAGAAGGTACAGGAGCTGAGCAAGGGGATGCAGCAGAAGGCCCAGATTATCACTGCCCTGATTCACGACCCTGACCTGATCGTGATCGACGAGCCGTTCTCTGGGCTCGACCCGGTGAACACGCGACTGGTCAAGCAGATCATCGAGGAGCAGAGCGCGGACGGCAAGGCGATTATCATGTCCACCCACCAGATGTACCAGGTCGAGGCGCTGTGCAGCCGCATCGTGCTCATTGACAACGGGGCCACCGTGCTCTACGGCGCCGTGGACGAGATCAAGCGGCAGTTCGCGGGAAACGCCGTCACCCTCGAGGGAAGAGGAGATTTCACCAGCTTGCCTGGTGTGCTCGAGGTCCGGCGACACAACGGTGCCTGGCACCTGGCGCTCGCCCCCGGCACCTCGGCACAGGACATCTTCAGGGCCCTGGCGGCCCGCAGTGATGTCAAGATCGAGCGTTTCGAGATCGCTGAGCCTTCGCTAGACGACATCTTCGTGACCGTCGTCCGCCCCGGGGCGGACAATGACGTCGTGGGGGTGAGGGATGCGTAGCCTCTGGCTGGTTGCGAAGCACGAGTACCTGAAGCAGGTGCGCAAGCGATCCTTCCTCCTCGCGACGCTGGGCTTCCCGCTGCTCATTGTCGTCGTCAGCACGGTCTCCGCGCTGGTCGTGATCCGTGGCGGCGACGCTCGCCCGGTTGGATATGTGGACCTGGCCGAAGTCCTCGACGCCGGCGCGCTGAGAGTTCTCCAGACGGAGCGGCGGCGGTTCCCCGACTTCATCGCTTTCGCTGAGCCGGTGGGGGCCCACGCGGCGTTGGAGGCCGGCGAGTTGCAGGCTTATTACGTGCTGCCGGAGGACTACCTTTCACGCCGGGAGCTGACAGTGGTCTACGCCGACAAGGAGCCCGGCGAGGCTATCGTGGATGGCTTTGAAGATCTCATTCGGGCCAGCCTAGTCGCCGCGCAGCCGACTGAGGTACAGCCGCGTCTGTCCGAGGGCTTTGACCTCGTGGTCAACTCCGGCGACGGTCGGCGTCAGCTGCGCGAGTCCAACCTGCTCGACTTCCTGGTCCCCTTCGTCCTTGCCTTCTTCATGTTCTTCGCCATCGCCAACACTGGCGGCTACATGCTGGCTGCGGTCACCGAGGAGAAAACGAACCGCACGATGGAACTCCTCGCCACGTCCGTCTCTCCCTTTCAGCTGATGGGTGGCAAAGCGCTGGGCCTGATAGGGGTCTCGTTCACCCAGCTCCTGGTCTGGGTGGTCGGGCTGATGGCAGCTGCAGTCGTGGCTGCCCGGTTCTACCCACAGTTGCAGGGCACAGCCGTGCCGTGGACGATGCTGGGTCTCTCCGTGCTCTTCTTCGTGCCGACCTTTGCACTGATCTCGGGCATCATGATCTCGATCGGGGGGATGGTCACAGAGCTGCGGGAGGGACAGCAGATGTCGGGTATCCTCAACCAGCTCTTCATCATGCCGGTCTACTTCGGCGCGATCTTCGTGTCGAATCCCAGCAGCCCTTTCCTGAGGATTCTCACGCTATTCCCCACCACGTCGATGATCTCGATCCTGCTGCGGTGGTCTACCGGCTCGGTACCGGTCTCGGAGCTGATCGTCAGCTGGGTGCTTCTGGCCGGCGCCGCAACGGTCTCGGTGTGGCTATCCGGCAAGATTCTGCGGGTCGGGATGCTTCGATACGGCCAACGTCTCAGGTTGAGGGCGGTCATCGCGGCACTGCGCGGCCATCCCCCGGTCAATGGGCATCAGGAGGCCCCATCCAATGCGTAACGTAGCCCTGGTCATCAAACACGAGATCCTGACGACATTGGGCAAACCCTCGTTCTGGCTCACCGCCTTTGCCGTCCCGTTGCTGATCTTCGCGATCTCATTTGGGTCGCAGGCGCTGGCGACGCGCGTAGCTACCGACGAGGCTGCCGCGGAGTCCGACCTGGGCGCCTTCCTCGTGGGCACCGATGATTCGGCTAACAAGCCCGTCGGCTACGTGGACGAATCGGGTGTCATCACCCGCTTGCCCGATGACCTCGGGGTGACGCTACGACTGTACGACGACGTGGCACAGGCGGAGGCGGGCTTGAGCGCGGATGAGATCGACCGGTACTATGTGATCCCAGCGGACGTGGTCGAGATCGGCAAGATGTCGGTGGTGCAGGATGCGTTCTCGCCCTTTGAAGCCATGGGCAGCGGCAACCCCTTCGAGTATGTGCTGGCCTACAACCTCAGCGACAACCCGGACGCGGCCTCGCTCATCGTGCGCCCGATGCCATCGGTGCTGGTCGAGCGCGTCGCGACGGGCGAGGACGATGTGACACATGGTTCGGCTCAGGTGATGCAGACCTTTGTTCCCGTCCTGATGCTCTTTGTCTTCTTCATCACCATCACGATGACCAGCGGCTACATGCTGAGCAGCGTGAGCAAAGAGAAAACGAACCGCATCGTGGAGGTCTTGCTGCTAAGCATGCGTCCGCGCGAGCTGATGTTGGGCAAGATGCTGGGACTGGGTGTGGTCGCGCTGCTGCAGATAGGCGTATGGCTGGCGGGCAGCCTACTCACGCTGGACAGTGGTCTTCCGGCGCTGGGCGTGACCGCGGTCTCGCTGGCCTCACTGCTGCCGCCGGGTTTTGTGGCCTGGGCGTTGCTGTTCTTCGTCCTCGGTTATATGGTCTATGCCGCTGCACTGGGTGCACTCGGCGCGCTGATGCCCGCAACGCGTGAGGGCAGCCAGTTCACGTTCATTGTGCTCCTGCCGCTGATGGTGCCGATGATGCTCAACCAGACCTTCGCTACCGCGCCGGGTGGCGCGCTCGTCACTGCCTTCAGCCTCTTCCCGCTGACCGCACCGGTCTCTATGGTCACGCGCATGGTCGCCGTCGATGTCCCGGTCTGGCAGAGTGTGCTCAGTCTGGCTCTACTCGCCGCGACGGCGTATGGATTCGTCCTGCTGGCGGCACGGTTCTTCCGGTCCGACACGTTGCTCTCGAATTCGCCGCTCGATATGGCGCGGCTCAAGTCGGAGCTGTTGGGCCGCCTACGCGTGTGAGGGGCGGCTTAACCAACATCTGCGTCGGCAAGACCCACCTGGCTGTGCGGGCGGCGATGGGATCTGGCCTCCCTTGTCACAGAGAGACCGGTGCCGGCCCTCTCCCGGGCCGTTGCGCGGCCTCGAGCCCGTGCTAGACTACGTGCGATGAACGCGCTCGCAGGCAACGTCACCACATCGCCGACAACCGTCGCTCACAGCGACGTTCGCGGGCTGATGGATGGCGCCACAGCGATCGTGCACGGCGCCCTGGCGGCGGGCTGCGACTTCTTCGCCGGCTATCCGATCACGCCGGCAACCCCGATCCTGCTGCAGATGATGCGCGAGCTGCCCAAGCTGGCACGGCCCGACGGCACGCACGGCATCGCCGTCCAGGGTGAGGACGAGATCTCGAGCATCGGCATGTGCCTGGGCGCTGCAGCGACGGGCCGCCGCGCGATGACGGCAACGAGCGGGCCCGGGATCAGCCTCTACAGCGAGAACATGGGGCTGGCGATGATGGCGGAGCTCCCGCTGGTCATCGTCGACGTGCAGCGTCTGGGGCCGTCCACCGGCGGGGCGACCACCAT
>Ga0180435_10000943_pt1 | contig 30690 bp, 26 predicted proteins | sample SS_ome_3_FD_132467 | JGI IMG/M metagenome (GOLD analysis project Ga0180435, IMG submission 132467) | Hypersaline lake sediment archaeal communities from the Salton Sea, California, USA - SS_3_S_1 metaG | ecosystem: Environmental > Aquatic > Non-marine Saline and Alkaline > Hypersaline >... | reverse complement strand
TGAATGATTGTACCCGGGAACATGATCCTTCTGAACCGTCGTAACACGAAGGGTGGCGGGACCGGAAACCTCCACCGGGGAGACAAAGAGATCACCCGTAAAAGGATCACTTCCGTCCAGGGAATAATAGAGGCTATCCCCTTCAAGGGAGGAGCGCATGGCTGCCAGTACCGGAAAATCCACCGCTCCGCCGGCAGCATTGAACACGGGTGTGCCTGAAAGTCCTGAATAAAATACGGTATCCTCACCGGTGGGATATGGATAATATTCCCATTCATCTGCCAGGCCGACTCTTTTATACACATGGTTGACAGGAATCATTGGCAATACGACCTGCTCCATGAGATATCCATCCGGGTCTGAAAGCGCCAGGAATTCCCCCTCCCCTGAGAGCTTAAATGGCAGGTGGTATGTCGTTGGCGGCTCCATGCCATCTGCCCAGAAGCACACCGTATCGCCGGGAGGCAGGTAAATGTCGTCAGTCAACTGGTGTTTCAGGGGTTTTGCCGGATCATCCGACAGGTAGTACCCGTTCAGGTTGATCAGTGACTGGGACGTATTCTTCAGGCTGAACCAATCCGGCCAATTCTGCAGGTCATCCATTTTCATGCCCAGGTTAGACGAAGTAGCCTCAACAAAACGCAGACTGCTGTTGTAATAGGGATACCTGCCCATATCGATCCTGGATCCATCCCGGTCCATATCATCAGGATCATCCGGAAAAGAGTTGCCATCGCCGTCAGTGTCCGGATCCCCTGCATCAATTGCAGGCGATCCTGCCCGGAGGCCGAAATCGCCGGCCAGGGTATCCCGGAACATAGGATCACCGGCAATATTACCGTTACCTTCCAGTGGAACGGAATCGGTCAGACAATAATTGAAACTGACTACAGAATTAGGCTTCAGGGCAAAGATCTTCGTCCCGCCCGAAATAATGGTATTGGAAATATGCGCCGTCCCGCCCGATGACTCCTCCGAATAATTATGGAAAGCCCTTATCCCCAATGCATTGGAATACAAGGTATTGTTGGTCACCTCAACAATGGAACCAAAATGACTTTGTATGCCCCCCAGGCAGTTCGTGATCAGATTGCGGTGGACCACGGCGGTTGAATTTTCGCCCACGCTTATCCCCATTTCGCAATGGGAGATTGTGTTCTCCGATATCAGGATCCCGGAGCTGCGGGTGCCAATATCGATCCCGTCATCGGAAAACATGGAAATGACATTACCGGAAATGGTGTCACCAGAGATGTTGTCCAGGTCGATTGCATCTGTTTTACCGGCGGCAGGATTGCCTGTCAGCGTATTGTTCCTGATCAGCACCTTTTGTGCATCATGAACCCCGATACAGTCATCGCCGGCGGTTCCGTATGTATTCGCCACTTTGCAATGCTCGATAATTACTGTATCACCATAGCTGTTCAGGAAACGGACTGCGTTGCTGACATGAAGATGTCGTGCAATAAGCGTTCCGGTACTGTATATATAGCGCCATCGCTCCTCCTCCCGGGCAGTGGTGAAAAATACCGGCCTGTTGACAGTCCCGTTCACCACCAGGCGGCCCTCAATCCGCACCGGTATGTTATGGCCAAGGATCAGATGCACGCCTTCTTCAATTTCAAGAGTGGCACCAGCAACAATGACCAATCTCTCTCCTGTAAGGTAAGGAACACTTTCGTCCTTCAATACCAGGTGGGATTTTACAGAATCCGGCAAAGTCTGCTGGGCCGACACAAATTGTGTAAGCAATAATCCTGACAGAACGGTACAAACTAATCGACGCATACGCACAACTTCTCAATCTCTTTGCGCAAGATAAATATATTCCCGGAACAGTTGCATGCCACAGGCAGTCATAAAAACACACTGGGCCGGGGCCGCTCCCCGTCCCCCGGCATGCTTCTCAAAGCTAAAGGAAAACTCCTGGAACACGCTACCCGGGCATTTCCGGCAATTTCCAGGGATCGCGATAGGTATGGCTGATCATTTCCTTTGCAAATGCACCGGCATTTATGGGTTCGGTCCATTTCTTGTCAAACGTGGGATGGCCATCATCGATACTGAATCCGTCTTCGATGATGGTACGAATGGTTTCACTTTCACTGATATTGGTGAACTCCATTTTCTCACCGTCCCATTCAAGCTCTTTATGCAGGTTTTGCAGTCTCACTGCAAGCACACCCATCACAACGATTTCGTTGAATGGTCCTGTCTCTGCAAAATGAGATACTGCCTCGGTCCTGTTTTCAGGGCTCTCCTTGCAGGCGCGCACCCAATCCATTTCATGGCTTGCCGGAACCCTTCTTCTGAAAGCTGGTGCCTCCGGAATGCGTCCTGACAGGAGCATCGGGTTTCTTCCAGCTGAATCACACACCAGTGTATCCTTTGAACCATGGAAGATCAGTCCGTTGGAAAGGTTTTTTCCTGAAGGCCATCCGGCAGGCATCATAGGCTTCAGTCCCCCGTCGTACCAGGTAAGATCAACTTGCGGAAGATTCATTTTCATTCCTTTGGGTTTCTTTCTCTCAGGAAATGTGAATTTTGCCATTTGTGCCACAGGCGCACACTCGGTCAGCAACATGGTAGAACTGCCCTGTGTCCTGACCGGGTGACCAAGGTGCAAACCGAGGAATGCGGGATGCATGATGTGGCAGGCCATATCGCCCAGCGCGCCAGTGCCAAAATCCCACCAGCCTCTCCAGTTCCAGGGCGTGTAAAGCTCATGGTAAGGGCGCATGGGGGCAGGTCCCACAAACAGCTCCCAGTCCAGTGTTTCGGGCACCCACATTCCGGGTTGAGGCCTGCTGAGGCCCTGGGGCCAGATGGGACGATCCGACAGGGAATCTACTTTTGTTACTTCCCCGATCTCACCATTGTGGAGCCATTCAATGACCAGGTTGGTATCATTCCCGGAAGCTCCTTCGTTGCCCATCTGCGTGGCAACCTGGTAGGTTTCGGCAAGTCTGGTCATCAGCCTGGATTCGTATACGGTATGTGTCAGGGGTTTCTGAAGGTACACATGTTTTCCCAGGGTCATGGCATGGCCGGCGGTAATGGCATGTGTATGGTCTGCAGTTGCGATTACCACGGCATCAATAGACGCATGCATCTCATCATACATTTTCCGCCAGTCTAAATACCTTTTTGCTTTGGGCCAGTAATCAAACACCCTCTTGCTGTATTTCCAGTCCACATCGCAGAGTGCCACAATGTTTTCTGATTCCATGTTCTTCAGGTTGGCGAATCCTTTTCCTCCCACGCCAATACCCGCTATATGAAGCTTGTCGCTGGGAGCCTTATGACCAAGTCCGGCAATCACATTACTGGGCAGGATCGTAAAACCTGCTGCAGTTGCAGCCGCGGTACCGATAAATTTTCTTCTGGAAATCTGATTTTTCATCGTTTCGGAGTTTGATAGGGCAGTTTGATATTTGCGACTCAAGTTAGAAAAAAATTATCCATCGTCAAACGATCCTCACATTTCGCAGCCAGTGAAACTGCGCCAGTGCCCTTCAGGATAAAAAAATCCGCCCCCTTCTGCAATGTCAGGTCCTGGTCGCAGCCAGCAATATGCCGGCAGTTCTGCCTGCATCAACCGTATCCGAGGCAACAACCACCACCTTCTCCTGGTCCCGTCTGTTCAATCCCTTCAAATAGAATTTATCGTAATAGTCGAGGGTAATGACTGCCGCACGAAAATAATCATCCTGCTGCAGGGCCTCCATCGCCTCGGAAGTCCGCTTTCCTCCCAGCCGTTTGGAAATCTTCAGTACCGACGCTGCCAGCATCCCGGCATCAATTCCAGCATATTCCTCCACCAGGAGGCGGGCACGCACCTCTTTGGGAATCTCAAGAAAATAGACTGCAGATTCACGCATGCGCTGAAACAATGCTTCCGGGATAAATACCCTACCAATGTGAATACTCTCGTCTTCAAGCCATACGGGCCGGTTCATGTCAAGCGATTTCCACTCCCAAAACAATAAATTTGTAAAATGCTCATTTTTTGGCTGTTCAGATTGTCCAATTGAACCAAAGGCCGAACCTTTATGATGTGCTATTCCCTCCAGGTCGATGACCTGTTCACCCCGGCGTTCAAGCTCCTTCAACACCCGGGTTTTTCCGCTTCCTGTGTATCCGCCAAGGACATATATGATTTCCGGCCTGGCAAAGGATTCCAGGGCATGCTGGCGAAAAGCCTTGTACCCGCCCTCAATCACACTCACCTCCTGTAACCCGTTTGCCTCGATGTATTCAGCAAAAGACTTGCTCCGCATCCCGCCGCGCCAGCAGTAGACCGCTACATTCCCATTTCCGGAAACCTCTTTTGCACGCCTGACAAAATAATCCAGTTTGGGCTGCACGTATGCATACCCGAGTTCATATGCCTTTGCGGGAGATTCTCTTGTGTATGCCGTACCGACCCTGGCACGCTCTTCGTTGGAAAAGAGAGGAATATTGATGGCTCCGGGAAGATGACCTGTTTCGTACTCGGCCGGTGTGCGTACATCAATAACCGGGAGCAGTGGCATTCCCGAAAGATATTCAGCAATGGAAATTCTCTTCAACATGACGATCTGTTCATTATAAAACGCTCTTCTGCCCCATTCAGCACAACGAAATCTTCAGCATGTCGACCTGTCAAGCTTAACGCTCCGTTCACCATTTTGGACTCTTCTGCATGATTCAGCACCTGCTCACCTTGTACATCACGCCTCTTGCAGCAAGGTAATCCATCAGAGATCGAAAATCAGCTTCATTCCTGCCAATCATCTCCGGGGCAAGCACACCCCTCGAGGTAATCCGGTTCTTGAGCAGCAGGTCGGCCGTACCTGCACAGGTATATCCCGTGGTCCTCGACATGGATAACGTGTCTGTGGATTCATCATACCGGTCATACAAATCATAATGGTAGGTCACCGGCCGGCCCGCTTCCCGTCCTGCGATCGTCACACGCATGACAGTAAATTCTGCTTCACCTTCATCCAGCTTCCATAACGGAAATAATAATCTAGCTGTTAAATCAATAGGACGTATCAACTCTCCTTTTACTTCAATTTTTTCATATGAAAAATAGCCCAATTCTCTCAGGGCCTTTACGTAATTGATTGTTCCGGGATAGCGGAGTGTTTTCTCCACCATATCCGGGATATGCGGCATGGTCACAAGCAGCGACCTGAGTCCGTCAGAGTTCCATTCTTCCAGGGTTCCCACTTCATCGAATTCCACAAGTGCAGCCTCCGAAAGTGCAGGAAGTGTGATGACCTTCCCGTTACGAACCAACCTGGCAGGGCGCGTATATTCCTCGATGCAATCGATGGGTGACCAGGAAGATTTGTACTCCAGCGGCCAGGTGCGCTTTTCGGGCAAACCTCCCACGATACATTTGTAGCTTTCCACCTCCATTTGCTGGTCGTGAAATCCCAGTATCGCGTTGCACATTCCGGGAGCCACACCCATATCGGCCACTACAGTCACCCCGTTCTCCTTTGCAAGCGCGTCGAGCTGCAGATAGTCCTCCGGACAGAAGGAGATATCGACCATATTTTTCCCGAGCCTGATCACCTGCTCCATCAACTGAAAACCCAAAGCACCCGGAGCGGCTCCAACAACCAGGTCCCTGTCTTCAACCAGTTCACGTAACACATCAGGCTGTGTAAAATCTGCCTTGCGTGTTTGGATACCATTCACGGATTCTGCTTTTTTCAGTGCTGCAGGATCCATGTCTGCGGAAATCACGTCATATCCTGAAAGGTGCAGGTCGGCCGCAATGGTACTTCCGACCAGTCCGGCACCAAGTACAATAATTTTCCGGGGCATGTGTGTTTTTTCTTATAAATTAAATTTCAGTAAGATACCGCATCGCATGCAACTGTGCTTGAAAAGAACCGGGGACTACCGGCCTTGCATGGATTGAACAGTCCGGGGACTTGCAAATCAATTTTTCCGTACCGCCTGAATAATCCTGCTGATGTGTTCCGGGGTAGTCCCACAGCAGCCGCCTACAATATCTGCGCCGGCATCAATGAGTTCGCCGATCTGTGCCGACATCTGATCGGGCGTTTCAGGGAATACTGATAATCCCTCGCGCAGGACGGGCATTCCTGCATTGGCATGCACAAGTACCGGAATCTGACTGTTTATTTCCCTGATCTGTTTCACGATCTCGATCATTCCGGCGGTCCCGTTTCCGCAATTGGCCCCCAGTACATCTGCGCCTTCCTGCACCAGCATTTCCACTGTCTCTGCGGGAGTGGTCCCCATCATGGTCCTGTATTCGCCGGCCGGGGTAAGATTGAAGGTGAACGTGCACAGTACCTCCTTGTCAGTCAAGGATTTGGCTGCCCTGATAGCTGTACGGGCCTCATCCAGATCGGACATGGTCTCAATCAGAATGGCATCTGCACCGCCTTCCACAAGTCCCCTGATCTGTTCCGCAAACCCGTCAAATAATTCCTGCTTCGTTATCTCACCCATCATCAGGATTTTCCCTGTAGGTCCGACAGAGCCCAGGACAAGGACATCCTCGCCGGCAGCACGTTTCGATATTTCTGCAGCTGCCTTGTTCACTTTGTACGTCTTCTCTTTTAGTCCGTAGGGCTCCAATTTGAAAGGACTGCCGCCGAAACTGTTGGTAAGGATCATATCGGCACCGGCATTTACATAGCTCAGGGCCACATCATAGATGTCATCGGGCCTGGTAAGGTTCCATGATTCCGGGCACTCATCGGAACGCAATCCCTTCTGGTGGATAAATGTACCCCAGGCTCCGTCGGAAACAAGTGTTCCTTTTTCTTTCAGTTTTTCACTGATGGTTGTCATGCCTGGTGGGTTGATGATACAAGTGAGTTTAAATATTCAGCAGCTTCCTGCGGTCGCAATGAAAAGAAATCAGCACCGATCTTGTCACAGTACTCCTGGGTAACGGGCGCTCCGCCAATCAGAATTTTTTTGTCGGGATATTTCTCCCTGATACTTTGTACAATCTGTTCCATGTGCACCATGGTGGTGGTGATCAGCGCAGAAAGTCCCACGTGTGCATTGGGGTGATCCTCGATTGCCTTTATAAAGCCTTGAGCAGATACGTCCGTTCCAAGGTCGATGACTTCCCAGCCGGAGCCCTCGACGATTGCTTTCACCAGGTTTTTCCCGATATCATGCAGGTCGCCCTGCACTGTTCCGATAATGAACGTACCTTTGCGCTCCATGGCTCCCGAATCGAAATAAGGCTTGAGCAGCAAAAGTGCCGCATTCATCGCGCGGGCTGCCAGCAGCAGATGGGGGACAAAGGCCTTGCCCTCCCCGTACAAATCACCAATTCGCTTCATCCCTGGAATCAGGGCGCCATTCAGTATCTCCTCCGGGGCCACATCCATCTCAATCAGCTGCGCCGTAATCTCTTGCGCACCCTCCTGGTCTTTCATCTCAGGAGGCGTGGGAGTAGCCTTATCGGCCTTTCCTTTTTCAACACACACAGAGAGATGGGCCAGTAGTTCGTTTTTTTGCATGATCCTTGTAGTTTTAAGTTGAGTAAAAATAGCAATATATCCGGAAAAGGGAAAGCAGGATGGATACCTGCACTAAATGTATCAAAATTCTTATTAAATTTAAAGGTTCTACTGGTGTAAAAATGGCAGTCCGGGATGGTCACATAACAGAAACGATCCATATCAGGAACATGGTCTGCAACTGTTGCAAGCTGTTTCTGAAAGAAAAGCTTATCGACAGCGGCATCATCGTTCATGAGATCTCCCTTGGCAGGGCGAAAATCACCTATGATGCGACAGTCTGCTCCCATGAAACGATCGACCGGATGCTGCACAATTATGGATTCGGACTGTTGGAAAACAAAGAGGACCGCCTGGTTTCCGAAATCAAGATTGCCGTCATTGAATTGATCCACCACCTGAACAACGTCAATTCCATCGTCAGGAAATCCGATTACCTGGTGGAAAAGCTTGGATTCAGTTATCCATACCTCTCTAAATTATTCTCCGAACACGAACAAACCACACTGGAAAAATATATCATTCACCAGAAAATTGAGCGTATCAAACACCTCATCGACGAGGAAGAATACTCGCTGAGTGAGATAGCATATATGATGGATTATTCCAGCGTACAATACCTCTCCAACCAGTTCAGGAAAATTACCGGAGTTACGGTTTCCCAGTACAAAAGCGACAACGGGATAGAAAAAAAGGGCATTGATGAATTATGACCACCAGGGAACCTGCATTCCCCCGCCTGCAAGCCTTCAGGCCTGCACATACCTGGACAATAGCTGCTGATAATCCAGGAATTTGCATTGGCTGATTAAAATTTTATACATCATAACAAAAATTTCGTAACAATTTTTCACCGGGATTTCGGATGTTTGTAACATCATAACAAAGTTGTAAGGATTGAAGAACTGTTGCACATTCGTTCAGCAAGGAACATGTTTCAAAAACAGGTTTCCACGGTTAAAGAAATAACAACAACATCTTGTATATGAATTGCTTAACTAAAATATATATCAGTGAGACTACGTGATAACATCGCCGTCAGCGAATCCGGATTCCTTTTCGATCCCAATTCCGGGGAGTCCTTTTCCGTAAATGCGTCGGGCAAGGAGATCCTCAGGTTGCTGGCGAAAGGAAAGTCCCTCGCCGAGATCGAGGACGCCATCCTTTCCGGTTTTGATATTGATGAAAAGTCCTTTAACAGGTACATGGACGATTTTTTACACACCCTTCGCAGGTTCAACCTAATTGAAGCAGCAACAGATGAGTAAACGAAAAATCACGATCGCCATCACAGGTCTGAACAACACCGACAATCCGGGACCCGGCATTCCCGTAGTACGGGGAATCCGTGAATCGGACAGGTTTGATGCGCGGATCATCGGGCTCGCCTATGAAAACATGGAGCCAGGCATTTACATGGAAGGCGCGCTTGACAAAACCTACCTGATCCCCTACCCGTCAGTCGGCATTGATCCTTTCATGGACCGGATCCTGGAGATTCACAAAAAAGACCCGGTCGACCTGGTCATCCCCAACCTGGATGCGGAACTCTTCACCTTCATGAAAGCGGAAGCGTTGCTCAGGAAAAACAACATCAGCACGTATCTTCCCACCCTTGAACAGTTTGAAGAAAGACAGAAAGGGAACCTCGACAGTTTCGGGGAAAAATACGGTATCGATGTACCACACAGCAAATCGATCACTTCCGTGAACGACATCCCGGAGTTGCGGGAAGAATTTGAGTACCCTGTCCTTGTAAAAGGAAAATTCTACGACGCCTACATCGCTTATAATTCTGAGCAGGTGATCAACCATTTCAACAAGATCAGTGCAAAATGGGGACTCCCCGTGATCATCCAGGAATTCATACGCGGGACTGAGGTGAATGTGGTGGCCCTGGGTGACGGGACCGGCGAGACAATAGCTGCTGTGCCCATGCGCAAGCAGTATATCACCGACAAGGGAAAAGCATGGAGCGGCATTACCCTGGGCGACAAAAAATTGCTGCAGATAACGCGTGACCTTTTCAAACAGAATAAATGGAAGGGCGGTATGGAACTGGAGATGATCAAAACCAACCAGGGAATATACTACCTGATTGAGATCAACCCCCGGATCCCGGCATGGGTCTACCTGGCCGTGGGTGCCGGTCAGAACATCCCTGAAGCACTTGTACGCCTTGCCATGGGTGAGAAAGTGGAACCGATGACAACCTACGAAGTGGGAAAAATGTTTATCAGATACTCTTACGACCTGATCGGTAATATCAGTGATTTTGAAAAACTTTCAATCAGCGGAGAATTATAAACCCAACAAGATGAAGACCACAATTATTGCATTCATAACCCTGTTGGCCACCCTGGCCCTGAACGCCCAGATCACACACGAACACACCTATGATTTTTCAGGTACCCTTACCGAGATCGATACGGGCGAATTCAAGTATTATGTGATGGATGTGCCCATGAAACAATGCCGCATCTATAACGAAGACCACACACTGTACAAAACCATCAACCTGGCAGTTCCGGAAGGATTTCTTCTGAACGACATACAATTTGTCAGCCGTAAAACTTTCAACACCAACGAGGACATTGAACTGCTGTACATTTATTATAAATCCACTCTTGTCAACTCAGAATATGTAAATACCTACGGACTTAAGGTGGTAAATGAAAACGGCAATGTTCTGCTCAACCTGCAGGACGGGGGCTTTGCTGAGATAAAGGAGCTCAACGGCGTGCCCAAACTGCTTGCCTACCAGTATATTTACTACGACTACTATTACCTGGTATATACCAATGTATATGCAATCGGGGGGAGTGCTTCAAAAAGCAGCGCTCTTGAATCCTCCGGCACACTTCATATTTATCCCAACCCTGCCGGAGAATTGTTACGGGTGGAAATAAACCCCGGCAACCTCGTTAAGGGAGGACAGGTAATTGTCAGCGACCTCTCGGGAAAAAAGCTCCTGGAGCAGCCCTTTGATCCGGGAATCACTGAAATCCCTGTTGCAACGGGTCAGCTCGGTACAGGAACATATATCCTGAATATTATATCGGCAGACGGAACCAGCGCAGCCGGGAAATTTGCAAAAAACTAATCTGATCATGGAAAAACCAAAATTCGACAGACCGGTGATCAACCGGATCAATGCAGGAGTGCCGGACAAATTCGGTATGCGGACCAATATCAGGCCCATCACCACGATAGATAATGTGAGCATCAATAGTTTACTGGAGGAATTTGGTTCCCCCCTGTATGTAATTTCAGAACAAACCATCAGGGATACCTACCGTGAAGCCGAATCGGCTTTCAAGACCAGGTATCCGAAGGTGCAGTTCGCCTGGTCGTACAAAACCAATTATATGAATGCGGTCTGCAGGGTTTTTCACCAGGAGGGCGCATGGGCCGAGGTGGTTTCCGGATTTGAGTACGAAAAAGCGATCGCCAACGGCGTACCCGGCAACAAGATCATTTTCAACGGGCCGGATAAATCCCGCCACGACCTGGAACTGGCGATCAAAAACGGTTCCCTGATCCATATCGACCATTTCGATGAATTGTACGAGATCATTGATATCGTGGAAGGCAGCCAGGAAAAAGCCAAGGTGGCGATCAGGATCAACATGGATACCGGCATTTATCCACAGTGGGACCGCTTTGGTTTCAATTTTGAAAATGGTGAGGCATGGGCAGCGGTGAACAAGATCATGACGCAGGAGAACCTGGAGCTGATGGGATTGCATACCCACATCGGGACCTATATCATGACCCCGGTGTCGTATGGTATCGCCACAAGAAAAATGGCAGACCTGGCAGTCAGGATCGACCGGAAATTTGATCATGTGATCAAATACATTGATGTGGGCGGTGGTTTTGCTTCCAAAAATACCCTGAAAGGAGCCTACCTGCCGGGATCCGATACCTGTCCGTCCTTTGATGAATATGCAGAAGCCATCACTGAGGCACTGAACAACTCCGATATAAGGCATGACCGCATGCCTACACTTTTCCTGGAAACAGGCCGGGCACTGATCGATGATGCCGGATACCTTGCAGGAACCGTGCTGGCCAACAAGCGACTGGCCGACGGCCGCAGGTCCCTGGTGATCGATATCGGCGTCAATATGCTGTTCACCTCGTTCTGGTATGAACACAACATCGTGCCGGCACAGGAACACCAGCAGGATACTGAGGATACTACCATCTACGGACCGCTTTGCATGAACATCGACGTGATCAGGAGTGCAGTTCAGTTTCCGCTGCTCGAAAAAGGCGACCAGGTGGTGATCAACCGGATCGGGGCGTACAATATGACACAATGGCTGCAGTTTATAACCTACAGGCCCAGGGTAGTGATGATCAGTACGGAGGGCATACCACATGTGATCAGGGAAAACGAAAATTACGAAACCATGAACATGCAGGAACGGCTCCCCGAACACCTGAAGGAGCTCAAATTCTGATAACAGATGCTGAAGCAGTCACTGACAATCAAAAAGGAGGATGCAAGGTATTTTGTGCATAGCATCATACACAGCTATTCACAGGTATTTTTCTCCACCCACAAGCCTTTTGCCATCCTGCTGATGATCGTTACCTTTTACGACATCTATGCAGGACTTGCAGGCTTGCTGGCAGTAGTGACCACCTCTGTGGCTGCATTTATTCTCAATCTGCACAAACCCACCACCGCAGAAGGCTATTACGGATTCAACAGCTTGCTGGTGGGACTTGGGCTCGGGATTTATTACAGTTTTGGCTGGCACCTGCTGCTGATCATTTTCCTGGCGGCACTGTTCACTTTCTTTATCTCTGTATCGCTGCAGGGGGTCATCGGAAAATACAAACTCCCCTACCTGAGCATCCCTTTTATCCTGGCACTCTGGACATTTATCACCGCAACGCGAAGCTTCGACGCACTGGGGATCAGCGAGCGCGGTATCTATACACTCAACGAATTGTACCAGGTCGGCGGAGACCGCCTGGTTGCAGTCCACGAATTCTTTAATTCAATTCCTTTCCCGAAAGTAGTCAGCACCTACTTTATCTCCCTGAGCGCCATTCTTTTCCAGTACAGCGTGCTCACAGGGATCGCAATCGCGCTGGGACTGCTGCTGTACAGCCGGATCGCATTTTCATTGTCACTGATCGGTTTTTTTGTTGCATACCTTTTCTATAACCTGATCGGGGCAAATATCACCCAGATCGATTACAGCTATATCGGGTTCAATTACATCCTTACCTCCATTGCTCTGGGTGGTTTTTTCCTGATCCCTTCCATTCGTTCCTACCTCTGGGTTATTGTCCTGATCCCACTGGTTGCAGTCCTCACCATAAGCCTGAATACCATTTTCCTTGAACTGAAACTTCCTATCTATGCACTCCCGTTCAACATGGTGGTACTGTTGTTCATCTATGTGCTGAAGTTCCGTTCGGAATACTCCTACCGACTTACCGAAGTATATTACCAGTACAACTCGCCCGAAAAAAACCTGTACACTTTCCTGAATAATACGGAACGATTCAGGTTCAAACAGTTCACACAGATCAAACTTCCGTTTTTCGGCGCCTGGGATATCGCACAGGGACATAATGGAGCCCACACGCACAAAGACCAGTGGAGGCATGCCTGGGATTTTGTAATCCTCAACAAGGAAGGGAAACAATACAGGAATGACGGGGATTTCCCTGAAGATTACTTTTGTTTCGGTAAACCGGTCATCGCCCCGGAAGAGGGTGTGGTGGAAAAGGTGGTGAATGATATAGACGACAATATCATCGGCGAGGTGAACCTGCAGCAGAACTGGGGAAATACCGTCATTATCAGGCACGATGACGAGTTGTATACCAAGCTGAGTCATCTCAAAAAAGGCAGTATCAAGGTGGAAGAGGGTGAGAAGGTACGGTTCGGACAGGTAATTGCACAATGCGGAAATTCAGGAAGATCCCCCTATCCGCACCTGCATTTCCAGGTCCAGGAGTTTCCATATATCGGATCGGCGACGAAAGACTATCCCATCGGCAGCTACGTCCTCCATGAGGATAATAAATTCAGTTTTCACACCCACGAAAAGCCCCGCATAAATGACAAGGTGTCGAACATCGAAGCAAATGACCTGCTTGTCCGGGCCCTCAGGTTCACTCCCGGGGAGGTGTTGCATTTCAAAGTGGAAGGCTTCAGGAATATCCAGGATGTGAAATGGGAAGTGAGGGTGAATCCATACAACGAAACATACATTGAATGCAACAGGTCTGGGGCCATTGCCTATTTCGACCAGGATGAAAACCAGTTCCATTTTACCTATTTCGAAGGCAGCAAGAACTGCCTGCTCTACTATTTCTTCCTGGGTGCATACAAGGTCCAGGAAGGTTTTTACCAGGACCTGGAGCTGGAAGACCACTACCCGTTGTCCCTGGTCTTTCCAAAACCGCTACTGTGGTTCCACGATTTCATCAGTCCGTTCGTGCGGTTTGCAAGTTCCGATTACAGGATGAAATATGTGTATATAGATGATTATATGTCACCTGCCGAAATCAGGCTTGAATCTTCTCTGAAAAACAGGTTGGGGAAGAAAGAGCTCAATAAGATGAATTTTGACATCATGATCAACCGGTCGGGAATCGCACATTTATCGATCAATGATCATGGTCAGCATATACAGTTGAAAAGATGCGAAGAATAGTTTTTATATGGATACTGATGGGTGCTGTGGTGATGGTCATGCAGCAGCCGGTCTATGGACAGGATCCCTCGCGCCGGCAGGAAGCAGTTTCGCAACAGCAACCGACTTTCAGGTATGTCGATTCGATCACTTATCAGCTGTATCTCAAAGAAGAATGGCAGGACCTGGTGAGGGAGGGCAGGATTGCCCTTGAAAACGGAATCGACTATTTTTATTTGCAGATGCGGATTGCCTATGCATATTACGCGCTGGGCAAATACCGCCGTGCCACGCAGTACTATAAAAATGCGCTCGGGTACAACAGCCAGGATCCGGTCGCCAACGAATACCTCTATTATACCTATACATTCGGTGGCCGCCCATATGATGCGCTCCGTCAGACCAGGGCTCTTTCTGCAGCCCAGAAATCGGCCATGGACATCAACGATTCCATCAGCTTTGTCGCATTCGGCATGAATTATGCATGGTCCGGGGCAAACACGGCTGCCATCCAGGAGCAAATTGTGAGCAACACTGACCTGCTGAACCCCGGCACGCAAAAGGCAACCCACGCCATGCATTATGCAGGGGCAAACTTTTCACACCGTCTTGGTACCGCCCTGGTCCTTAACCACCAGGGCAGCTATTTATACAAGAATGAATTATCCTATGTAATCACCAATAACAGGGCGTTCCTTTCCGAAGAACAGCCGGTGCAGCAATACGAATACAGCCTGGGTGCAGATATCCTGGCTGCTGAAGGACTGGTAATCCGCCCGGGCATCCATTACCTGAATACCGCGATCCCGCTCTATGATGAAACATCCTATGGACAGGGTTCCGGCATCAATCGTACAGCAGTCAGTGAACTCACAATCATTGACTGGGTTCAGAAACTCCTGGTAGCATACCAAACATGTTATGCAGATGCGGGCGTGTCCTGGGTGCACCACAATTTCAACGACATCAATACGCACCAGGCAGGATTCCATGGCACCTTCTATCCCGGGGCCAATCTCAACCTGTACCTGGGTATGGATGCATACATGCAGATGGCCACTTTCAATAATGAACATTCCGCACAATTGCTCTTCAGACCTTTGCTGGGGGGAAAGATATTCAACAACCTTTGGCTCGAAATCTCCGGGGCGCCCATGGAACAGTTCAACTTTTATGATATACGGAACAACCTTGCCTACAACAGCCTCGAAAAAGTCGCGTGGAGCATGGAGACCAACGCAATCATTCCCATTTACCGGGCAGGGATGCAATTGTTCTTCGGCTACAGGTTCCGGTCGGTCAACAGCATGTTCTTCCCTACACAGGACATGCTGCATCCGGTGAATCAACAGAATTATCAAAGTCATATAATAACAGGAGGAATCATATGGAAACGTTAAAAAAATTCATTCTCGGCATGGCACTTTTGACCTTGACAGTGCCCGTTTTTACACAAAGTGCGGCTTACAGCAAAACCGTTAAAGCCTTCCAGGACAGTTACCTGAACGAGGCGACGGGTGACCTGCAAGCTGCCACCCAGGTCCTGCAGGATGTATATGATGCGAATGGGTATGAGATCAACCTTCGCCTTGGATGGCTTACCTATTCCGCTGGTCAGTTTACAGAATCATACAGTTATTATAACCGGGCAGTAGAACTCAGGCCATTTGCCGTTGAACCGCGGTTCGGGCTGATCTACCCCACTGCAGCAATGGGCAACTGGGACATAGTGATCAGTCAATACGAAAAGATCATTGAGATCGCCCCGGGCAACACCATCGCCATCCACCGGCTGGGACTGGTTTACTATGGACAGAAAGATTACCCGGCAGCTGAAAAATTATTCGACAAGGTGGTGAACCTGTACCCCTTCGATTATGATGCACTGCTGATGCTGGCTTGGACCAAGCTGCAACTGAAAAAATTCCGGGAGGCCAAGGTATTGTTCAACAAGGCATTGATGCACACGCCCGGCGGCCAGTCGGCCCTCGAGGGACTCGAACTCCTCGAATAACCGGTCGGACAAGGCAAGCCTGGAGGGTCTGAATGCCCTGCAAAATCTGCAAGGTCTCCAAGGCCTGGAACTCCTCGAAAATACCGGTGGTCCTTTGAAATAGATCAGCGAATGCTCCAGGTAGAAAGGTGAAACAGCGATCAGAAACACGCACAGGAAAAAAAACGCCCGGGCTATTCAGTCCGGGCGCTATGTTTTGTTGATCAGAGACTCTCTCCAAAATCCTCTTTGAACTTTGCCATCAGCTTTTCAGGCCAGTCAGATACGGCATCCAGCCGTCCCATGAAAAACCGCAGCACTTCAGGTTCATCCACGAATTTAAGTCCGCCCACAAGGTCCCTGTTCTGGTAAAGCCAGTGCAGCCTGTCAATGACAAACATGGTCTGTGAAAGCGTGAAAACCCGTCGCGGGAAAGCAAGCCTCAGTAATTCCACATCTGCAAGGATATCGTTGCCATCCTCATCGCGGACGCTGGAGATGGTTCCGCGTTCCATCCCCCGGCAGCCTGAGATGATGAACAGGGCTGCTGCAAGTGCTCCCGCCGGATATTCTTCCTGCGGCACATGTGGCAGGAAGCCCATGGCATCGATATGACACCCCAGCGCCCCGGCCGGAGTTACCACCGGAATGCCGATCTTCTCCAGTTCCCGGACAGCATATTCGATGAAAGAGGGTGACTGGCTGATCACGGTTTCATCCAAGGTCTCGATCATTCCCACAGCCATGGCCTCTATCTCCCGTACCGACATCCCTCCATAAGTAGTGAATCCTTCATAGAGGGGAACCAGGTCACGCATTTTCAGGTACAACTCCTCACTGTCGGTGCAAATTCCCCCTCCACGGGTAGAGCTGACCTTCCTGCTGGAGAAATAGACGATTTCAGCCATACCACACATTTCGTGCAGGATCTCCTTAATGGATACATCCTTGTATTCCGGCTCCCTTTTCTTGATAAAATAGGCATTCTCACCAATCAGGCTCGCGTCCAGAACAACCATGATCCCATGCTGATCGGCAATGGCGCGGACTTCCTTCATGTTAGCCATTGAAAACGGCTGTCCGCCGATAAGATTCGTGGAAGCCTCAAACCGTATGAACGGAATATGATCCGGACCATATTTTTCGATCACCTCCACCAGTTGCGTGGTATCAATATTGCCCTTGAAGGGATGATCACTCTTGATCTTTAACCCTTCATCCGTATAGATTTCAAGAATTGTTCCCCCGTTCAGCTCCATGTGCGCCTTGGTAGTGGTAAAATGATAATTCATCGGGATTACATCTCCCTCGTTGATGAAAGTCATGGAAATCACATTTTCTGCTGCACGTCCCTGGTGCACAGGGAGCACATAATGCTTCCCGAATACCTCGCGCAGGGCACTCTCCATACGATAGTAACTCTGTGAGCCGGCATAGGCATCATCGGCCTGCAGCATGGAGGCTACCTGGTTGTCGCTCATGGCATTCGTCCCGCTGTCCGTCAGCATATCCAGGAAAATATCCTTCGTATTGAGCAGAAACGTATTGAATCCTCCTTCCCTGACAGCCTTCAGCCGTTCTTCCACAGGCTTCAGGTGCAGTTTTTGTACGATTCTGACCTTGTGCAATTCAATGGGGATCTGCTCCCCGTTGATGAATTTGATCGTAGGTGTCGTAGTGGCACTCATGGTTTTTGTTTTTTGGTAAAATAATCGCCTAAAAAACACAATTGCTTACATTTTGCAAAAATATTGACCTTATATATAATGATTCTAACTAAACTGAGCGGTCAGAGTTAATATTTAAAACCCGAATCAGGCTTCATGCAAGAAAAGGGGATCAGAATATCTGCTGATCAATCACTGCAACCTGTCAGGAGAAAAAATAAAAAAACTATCTTTGATCTGCAGTCTGGGTAATTCCTCCTGATCTGCATCAACCAATGCAAAAAACAATGAAAAAATTTAGTTTACTTGTCATCACTGCGCTCCTGATTTCCCCAGCGGCTTTTTCGCAAAAGACGGTGATCGGCACCGTGGATTATGCGTATAAATTTGCAGGAGAAAGTGCGCAGCAGATGGCCGGGATGATGCCCGAAAAGATGGTGATCAAATATGGAAAGAGCGGTATGGCTCTTGAAATGCACGGAGGCATGATGAGTGCAGCGATGGGTAAGACAGTGGTGAATGGCAAGACCGGTGAGGCGTTTATCATCAATGATGCGCAAAAAACGGTGTACCTGATGAGCGAGGAAACCATCAAAACCGAGGCAGCAAAAGCTGAACAGGCCACGGTGGAGAAGTTTGATGACACCAGGGAGATCATGGGTTATACCTGTCAGAAACAGGTACAAACCGTCACTGTCCAGGGCATGACCATGTCGCAGGTGTTCTGGGTGGCAAAGGACCTGAAGGTTCCTGATTATGAAGGAGAAGCATTCAAGGGGATGGCAGGACAGGGAGCCATGAGTTTTAAAATCGACGGGTTCCCGTTGCTGATCGAAGTGGACATGCCCGGCATGGCCGCGAAATTACAACTTGAAGTGAGCAATATCAAATTTGAAGATATCCCCGATAGCACATTCGAGCGACCGGAAGATTATGTGGTCAGGGACTTCACTGAAATGATGAGGTACTAAGCAAGTGCATGGAAGCATACCTGGGTGAATTTTCTGCGCTCCTCGTGGCCGTCTTCTGGACCGTCACTGCCATTGCATTTGAACGGGCCAGCGTCAGGATAGGTTCCTTGTCCCTGAACGTGATCCGGCTCTTCATGGGTTTGTTTTTCCTCACTCTCTATGTATGGATTCGCCGGGGCATTCCTTTTCCCACCGATGCCAGTGGTTTTAACTGGATCTGGCTGTCGGTATCAGGGCTGGTGGGATTTGTATTCGGTGACCTGTTCCTGTTCAAATCATACCGGCTCATCGGGTCCAGGTTTGCCATGCTGATCATGACCCTGGCGCCGCCAATGGCAGCCATTGCAGGATGGATCGGGCTGGGAGAAAATCTGCTGCCATTACAGATCCTGGGAATGTTTCTTACAATCCTTGGAATTTCCATGGCGATATTTGTGAGAAATGTAAATAAAAAGGGATTTTCCATGAACCTCTCCCTCAAGGGTGCCCTTTTTGCATTTTTAGGTGCTGCCGGACAGGGGATCGGACTGGTGCTCAGCAAATACGGCATGCAGGAATATGATCCCTTCGCAGCTACCCAGGTCAGGCTCATGGCTGCGATTGTGGGATTCGCTGTCCTTACCACAATACTGGGCAGGTGGAGGAAAGTACTTGGAGCCACGCGCGACCGGAAAGGCATGTCTGCCACTGCACTGGGATCATTTTTCGGACCTTTCCTGGGCGTCTCATTTTCACTTCTTGCCATCCGCTATACCGAAACGGGCATTGCAGCCACGATCATGGCCATCGTGCCGATCCTGATCATTCCTCCGGCAGTACTGCTCTACAAGGAAAAAGTCAGGCCACTGGAGATCATCGGCTCGGTGATCAGTATCGCTGGTGTGGCATTGCTGTTCCTTGTATAGCGATTGACAGCCCGAAAAGGTGGGCCCCGGATCTTTTGCCGCCTCAACAATAATCTCTTGCATCTAACGCTATATATAAAAACTTAACTTTACTTTCATCCATTCAAACCCCATTAATCTTTATCTTAGCCCTGCAATTCAATAAATAAAAACTTCAACCATGAGAAACATATCACTTCTTAGTGTAATCCTTGCAACGGTCATCGTTACCTCCTGTTCCAAAAAGGTTCCCGAGACCGTGCACAATATCCCTGACCATGCTTTCCTGGTTGCCTCGATGCATCCAAAGCAGATCTATGAAAAAGGACAGATCAGCACCATGGAAAGCCTGACCGGAAAACTGGAACACCCGGTTTTGCAGCGAATTGCACAGGACCCTGCGGCATCAGGACTGGATATCGGGGAATACCTGTTTATGTTTGTCTATTTCATGGATGATGAGCCCATATTAGGCACCACGGCCGTTATGAAGGACGCTTCATCTTTCACTGAAATGGTCAGGCAACTGTCGCATGAAGAACAACTGGAGATCATTGAACACAAAGGCTATTCCATGGTCACGCCAGGAAGGGAAAAAGCCGCAATGGCCTGGAATGACAAACAACTCATATTCCTTGCCTCCCCCACAAATGAACTATCCGCAGAAACATGGCAGACTGAGTTGATCAACCTCTTTGACCTTCCCCGCGAGGAAGCCTTGACCAGCATCGTGGATTTCAATGACTTCACAAAAAAAATGGAAGACATGAATGCCTGGTTCACGGGTGATGAATTGCGAAAGATACTTGAAAAGTCAGGTATGGGGAACGGATTGGACATACAACTTCCCATGGATTTGAAAAACAATTATGGCCGGTTTTTCATGGAATTCGCCGACGGTGCCATGTATGTTCACGCTGAAACGCATTTCAGTGACGAGGTGACCAAGGCTACCGAAACATTCCTGGTGGCAAAAGATGAATTGAACGGGGACCTGGTGGAGCTGGCACCGGGAAACGACCTGCTCATGGCCATGGCATTTTCGGTGGACCTGGATAAACTGACCCGCCTGATGAAAAATTTCTCACCTCCTGAAATTGATTCGCTCTCGGGCCAGGTGGAAAAAATGACAGGTATTCCGGGCAACGAGATCCTGGAAGCACTGAACGGGGATGTTGTGATCGCAGTAAACGGCGCTTCAGAAGGGAACCCCATACCGGTTGAAATAATGATCGGAATCGGTCTGGACGATAAAACGCTCCAGGATAAAATGATGGGCACAATAGGGAACATGGCCGCCGTGGAAAAGGAAGGAGACTTCTTCATGATCAATGCCAACGGCATGGAACTGTACAGCGGGATCATCAACGACGTATGGGTCATCACGAACACCCCGGGTTACAAGGATGCGGTCACCGGAAAAGGACTTGACAAGACACTCGGTGATTCAAAATTCAAAGAGTTTGCAAATGGCTCCATGGGCATGTACATGAACCTGGACCTTTCCTCCTATCCTGAGGCGCTGAAGGGTATGGCCAGCCAGGGAGGATCACTGGGTCCGGTCAAAATGATCACTGAATCCTTTTCCTATATGGGGGTGGAAGCCTCCAACAAGGAAAGCAACATATCACTGATCACTGCCCACGAAGATGAAAACAGCTTGTATACTTTGCTGCAGATGCTCGAAAGAGCCGGCAGACTTCACCAGTGATACATTGTATGACCTACCGGTTTGAATACCTTATCCCGCTTCCCATGAAGGAGGTTCCCACCGAAGGATCCCAGGTCTGGGAAGCGGCATCAGCCAGCTTCAGCCAGGAAAACAGCTACCTGGTTGAAGCACCTTCAGGAAGGGGAAAAACATCTCTCCTTTCCATCATGTACGGTCTGAGAAAGGATTATTCAGGGAAACTGTTCATCAATGACCGGGACAGCCGGGGAATACGTTCTCCTGAATGGTCGGCCATGCGTAAGACACAACTGTCCTACATCTTCCAGGGCCTGGAACTCTTTGATGACATGAGTGCATGGGACAATATCATGCTGAAGAACCATATCACGAGGCACAAAACGCAACAACAAATCCGCAACATGGCCGCACAGCTGAACATTGAACCCTTCCTGCAAAAGCACTGCGGGATCCTCTCATTCGGTCAGCGGCAGCGCGTGGCAATCATCCGCGCGTTGTGCCAGCCCTTTTATTTCCTCTTTGCCGATGAATGCTTCAGTCACATCGACAAGCAGAACAGTGCTGTTGCAATGGACCTGATCAGGGAGGAATGCCGGGCGGGGGGTGCAGGGTTGGTCCTGACCTCGCTGGGCAACAACGGTCATGATGTGGATATTACCCTCAGCCTGTGAACCTCTCATATACACTCGCACAAAGAAGGACATGAAATACCTTTTTCAGATATTGTGGAAAGACCAAAGCAGGTGGCACCTGCTATGGGCGGTGCTTGGAACCATTGCCGGGTTCGTGCTGCTGCTCACGGGCATCCATTTCTATGAAAATATGAACCAGGTGCTGACAGAAAACGAGGACCTGCTGGATCCGGAATATATCATTGTCAATAAAGAGGTTGGTATCGGCCAGACCCTGGGCCTTGGCAATGGCGGTTTTTCTGAAGAAGAGATCGCCGAGATCAGCCAGCAGCCATTTGCTGAACAGGTGGCACCATTTATCTCCAACGAATTCCCGATCAGCGCCTACACCAGGAGCCGGCAATTCCCGAACTTTTCCACAGAGCTCTTCTTCGAGGCCGTTCCTGATGCCTTTGTTGATGTAAAGTCCGACGACTGGGGATGGGAGACCGGCAAAGACCACATCCCGGTGATCCTGCCGCAGGATTACCTCAACCTGTACAATTTTGGTTTCTCGCAGAGCCAGGGTCTCCCGCAGATCCCCAAGGAGATGATCGGAATGCTGCAATTCAGCGTGGTGCTGAAAGGCGCGACCGAAAAAGCCACATACCCCGGCAGGATCATCGGTTTCAGCAACCGGATCAACTCCATCCTTGTGCCCTATGATTTTCTCACCTGGGCCAACGAAAAATTCGGCTACCTTGAACAACCCAGGCCATCCCGGATCATTCTTGTCTCGCCGGATCCGACCGATCCGGAAATCATCCGGTTCATTGATGAAATGGGGTACGACACGATCAGGGAAAAGCTGAAAAGCAGCCGGCTGAATATCATCCTTAAATTCGTGCTCAGTTTCCTGGTACTGATCGCGGGTATCATCATTGGTCTCGCTTTCCTGATCTTCCTGCTCAGTCTTCAGCTCATGATCAGCCGGTCTGCAGAAAAGATAAGGAGGCTCAGCAAACTCGGATACCACCATTCCGAAATCAGCAGGCCCTATATCATTGTCCTGTTCATCCTGCTGTTCATTGTCACCGCCATTGCCCTGGCGATCAGTGCCGTTATTTCAGGAAAAATGGCTGCGATGGCTGCGGAATGGAATATGGAGGTGGGCGCTTCACTATCGGGGACCATCTACCTGGTATCCATCGGTCTGGTTATTGTGTTATTCGTACTGAATACATTCTCCATCTACCTTGGCACAAAAAAGCTGTGTAAGGAATAGAGTATTAAGGCGATAATTATGGCCTTTTTTTTTTAATATTCGAAATATTGATTATTTTTGCAAGCCCAAAACAAGAACAGGAAATAGTAAAAGACATAATACAAGATAATAATGGCAAACCATTTATCAGCAAAAAAGAGGATCAGGCAGGCGGAATCACGCAAGGTACGTAACAAATACCAGGCCCGGACAATGCGTAATGCAGTTAAGAACCTGAAAAATACGACCGATAAGGCAGAGGCGGCAGAATTGTATCCGAAGGTTGTTTCCATGCTCGATAAACTCGCAAAGACCAACGTGATTCATAAAAACAAGGCTTCCAACCTCAAATCGAAGCTTGCAAAGCACGTGGAAAGCCTTTCATAAGTTTATCACACCCTACTATATATTCAAGCCTTCAGGTTCATTCCGGGAGGCTTTTTTATTTTCCTGCGATTTTTCACCGGCTCATCATATTAACCAAGAAAACAGCGATGAGCAATTATCAAAATACGACAATCAAAGACTGGTCGGTGGAGGACCGTCCCCGGGAAAAACTACTCAAATCGGGAGTGCAATCCCTTTCGAACGCAGAACTGCTGGCATTGCTGATCGGCAGCGGAACGCGGGAAAACAATGCGGTGGACCTTGCCAGGAACATACTGGCATCGGTCAGGAACAACCTCTATGACCTGGGAAAACTGAAGACAGAGGAACTCATTGAAATCAGGGGAATCGGGCTGGCCCGGGCCATCACATTGCAAGCTGCGCTGGAACTGGGAACCCGCAGAAACGGAAGCTACGGGGAAGAAAAAATACTGATCAGCAATTCCGTTTCTGCCTATGAGCTCTTGTATCCTGTCATCGGCGAACTGGAGCACGAAGAGTTCTGGATCATTATCCTCAACCGTGCGCACAGGGTACTGAAAACTGAAAAGATCAGCCAGGGCGGCCTCACAGGAACAGTGATCGACACACGCATGATCCTCAAACACGCACTGGACAAACGTGCCACCTCCATCATCATCTCACACAACCACCCCTCCGGGAACAAGACACCCAGTGAGGCCGATGTCGAGATTACAAAAAAAATAAAAAGTGCAGCTGAAATCATGGACATCATGGTACTGGATCACATTATCGTAGCCGGAAAAACATATTTCAGTTTTGCCGACGAGGGCCTCATGATGTAATGTTCAGGGGATGATCCTTTCGACCCTGGAGGGATCCGTGCATCTTTCCAGCATCTCGCCCACCGTAAGGCCGGTGACCGGGTGTTCCTTACCGGCTGCAATCTCAAACAAAGGCAGCAAGACAAACTTGCGCGTCCCCATCCGGGGATGCGGAACCTGGAGATGGTCAGATTGAATGACCAGGTCATCATACAAGAGGATATCCAGGTCGATGATCCGATCGGCATATCCCCCGTCATCTCGCTGCCTTCCCATCTTTCTTTCGATCTCCAGGATCAACTGCAACAGTGATCCGGGCGGTAAAGCAGTGTCCTTGTGCAGGCACTGGTTGAAAAACATATGCTCACTATCGAACCCCCAGGCACTGCTCTCATAAATACCGGAAACACGGCGTATTTTTCCGCAGGTGTCGGCCATGTGACTGCGCGCCAGCGCCAGCTGCGCCGCCCTGTCACCAAGGTTCGAACCCAGGCTGATCCAGGTCTGATGAACAAGTTTGTCAGTCATTTTGTTGTTGCAAAAGTAATTACAAACGTCGAAATGTGCCGGAAATCAGCAAATCATTTTCAGCAAGGTTTCATTTCAGCCCGATTTTTACTAATTTAGGGCCTCCGTTTTTTTACGTAAGGATTTCTATTACAAATAATTAATTCAATAACAATGAAAAACTTCCTGAAGTACATGCTGGCAACCATCGCCGGCATTCTGATCCTCAACTTCCTGGGATTCATTATCCTGTTTGCTATTATCGGTGCGGCGACAAAAACAGAGGAACCCACTGTACTTGAAAACTCTGTCCTGGTGGCAGAATTTAACACCCCTATCCTCGACCGGACCAATGATTACCCGTTCAGCCAGTTCAATTTTGGAAGCCTGAACATGGATGCAGCAATGGGGCTTGACCAGGTACTGGAAGATCTCAGGAAAGCTGCTATTGATGATGACATCTCAGGAATCTTCCTGCGGCTGTCTGCCATACCTGCAAGCATGGCAACAGTGGAAGAGGTGAGGGATGCGCTCATCGATTTCAAGGAAAGCGGGAAATTTGTCATAGCGCATGCTGACCTGTATACGCAAAAATCATATTACCTGGCCACTGCGGCAGACAAGATTTACCTGACCCCAACGGGTGACTTGGACTTCAAGGGCTTACAGGCAAGGGTGCTCCTGTTTAAAAGGGCGCTGGATAAATATGGTGTCGACATGCAGGTGATCAGGCATGGTGCCTTCAAGAGTGCCGTTGAACCTTTCCTGACCGATGAGATCAGCGATGCCAACCGCGAACAGCTTGATGTCATGATCAGTTCTGTCTGGAACAAGATGATCGCCGAAATCGCCCTGGCAAGGGGTATTTCAGAAGATGACCTCAACGCTTATGCAAACACCATGTCTGTTACATTCGACCACCAGGCACTGGAGAAAAAGATGATCGACGGCCTCAGGTATTACGATGAGGTATTGGATGAGCTGCGGGAACTCACGGAAACCGACGAAGATGATGATATCCCCTCCATCACTTTGACAAAATACAAGGATGTAACGGTGGATGAAGACAAAGAGGCCACAAGCAACAGGGTGGCGGTAGTCTATGCCATGGGCAATATTGTAACCGGAGATGCAGGTGAAGGGACCATCGGCTCTGACCGCATCGCCAAGGCGATCAGAAAAGCCCGCGAAGACGACAAAGTGAAGGCAATTGTCCTGCGCGTTAACTCAGGTGGTGGCAGCGCCCTTGCATCCGAGGTAATCTACAGGGAGGTAAAACTGGCTTCAGAAGCCAAACCGGTCGTTGCATCGCTTGGCGATGTGGCCGCCTCCGGGGGATATTATATTGTCTGTCCGGCCGACACCATCGTTGCAAGTGAAACCACCATTACAGGTTCTATAGGCGTGTTTGGACTGATTCCCAACTTCAAGGAACTGATGAATGAAAAAATCGGGATCACCACCGGGGTCGTAAAAACAAATAAATATGCCGATATCATGTCCACCACCCGTCCCCTGACCGAAGATGAAAGGGCAATGATCCAGGACTATGTGGATGATACATATACCACTTTTGTCAATCATGTTGCAGAGGGAAGGTCCATGACCTTTGCAGAAGTGGATGCCATCGGAAGCGGTCGCGTCTGGTCGGGAGTCAATGCCATGGAAAACGGGCTGATCGATGTATACGGTGGACTGGAAAAATCCATTGAGATCGCAGCAGAGATGGCCGGCCTGGAAAATTACAGGGTCACTTCGCTGCCGTATCTTGAAGATCCTTTCACCATGCTGATGAAAGAGCTGACAGGGGAAGCAAAAATGCGGATCATCAGGGGTGAACTGGGGAATTCCTACGAACTCTACAAAAAAGCTGAAGAGATCAGCACGATGCAGGGACTGCAGGCAGTCATGCCATTTTCAATTGATATTTACTGATCAACGCTGTTTAACCAGGGCAACCAGGCAGGAATGCAAATGCATGCATTTGCATTCCTCATAAAAACCAATGCACAGAAAAAAGACAACAGTTGCGAACATCCTCCTGTTCCCCTTCAGCTTGCTGTACGGAGCAGGTGTTGGTCTCCGGAACCTGTTCTTTGAATGGGGATTCCTGCCTGTGGCTGAATTCCGGCTACCAGTCATTTCTGTGGGAAATATTACCGCGGGCGGAACCGGGAAGACACCGCACATTGAATACCTGGTGGAATTGTTGAACGAGGAATTCAGCCTGGCCACACTGAGCCGGGGATATAAGCGAAAAACACGTCAATTCCTGATCGCCGATGCAGCCTCCCCAGCCAGTCAGATCGGCGACGAACCGCGCCAGCTGAAGCAAAAATTCCCGGATATTACCGTCGCTGTGGACCGCAAAAGGGCCAGCGGGATCCGAAAGCTGCTGCAACTGGAAGCACATATCGATGTGGTCCTGCTCGATGATGCCTTTCAGCACCGGTATGTCAAACCGGGAAAATCCATTTTACTGATCGACTACCAGCGGCCTGTCACTGAAGATTACCTGTTGCCGGCAGGACGGCTCCGTGAACCTGCCGCCGCAAGGCACCGTGCCGACATTATACTGATCACCAAATCACCAGGGCGACTGAAACCGATCGAAATGCGGAACATGGCGAAAAGACTTGGACTGGGTTTTCACCAGAACCTTTACTTCACTGCCATCGCATATGACCGCATCAGGCCGGTATTTGAAACCAGCAAGGTAAAGGACGAACAATTCTTTAAGGATAAGAAGGTCCCTGTACTGCTCCTCACCGGGATTGCCAACCCCAGGCCGTTGCGAACCTTTGCAAGGCGGATTTCCACCAGGCTGCACGAGATCAGGTTTCCCGACCACCACAGGTTCAGTGCACGCGACATCGGGAAGATCAGTGCAAGGCTCGATGAGATCAATGATCCGGACACCCTTGTGCTCACTACAGAGAAAGATGCCATGCGCCTGCAGGAAACCAATCTGCCGGAAAAAATAAAAAACAACATCTATTATGTTCCCATCCGGGTCGTATTTCTGAACAATGACCAGGATGAATTCAATCAAATCATACGCAATTATGTTAGAAGCAATAAACGAAACAACATCCTTCATCAGGAGCCAGTCAAATCTGCAACCTGAGACCGCTATCATACTGGGCACCGGCCTGGGAAAGATCGCAGATGAGATCCGGGCCGAAAAGGTCATCCCATATGAGAAAATACCCAATTTCCCGGTATCAACCGTTGAAGGCCACGATGGGAAACTGATCATCGGCACCTACGCCGGAAAGGATGTAATCGTGCTGAAAGGCCGGTTCCACTTTTATGAAGGATATACGATGGAGGAAGTCACTTTTCCCATTCGCGTACTGAAATTCCTGGGGATTAAAAACCTCTTTATTTCCAATGCCGCGGGAGGCATGAACCCTGACTTTGAAGTGGGGGATGTGATGTTCATCAACGACCATATCAACCTGATGCCCAACCCGCTGATCGGAAAACATTTCCCTGAATATGGCGACCGTTTCCCCGACATGAGTGAAGTATACAACAGGAAACTGGTAAAGAAAGCACTCGAATCATCCACCCGCCAGCAGTTGCGGGCACACAAGGGATGTTATGTGGGTGTTACCGGACCGACACTGGAGACCCCAAAAGAGTATGAATATTTCAGGATCATTGGTGGTGATGCCGTTGGAATGTCCACAGTACCCGAAGCGATCATTGCCCACCAGATGGGGATGACCATTTTTGCAGTATCGGTCATCACCGACCTGGGCGTACCCGGAAGAATAGAAAAAATCTCCCATGAAATCGTTCAGCAGGCTGCAGAAAAAGTAGCACCTAAACTTGTAAAGGTCATATCAGAGATCGTTGCAGGATTATAATTCCGGATGAGGAAAAAACGAGACGATGGATTCCAGGGCAGCAGGGTGGCCGCGCTATCAGTGGTGCACCTGGTTCATGATATCTATACCTCCTTCCTTGCTCCTGCCCTGCCGAAAATCATAGAAAAACTGGGCATGAGCTACGGCATGGCCGGGCTCCTGGCCGTGATCCAGCGTATCCCGTCACTGTTCAACCCGCTGATGGGGATCATTGCCGAGCGTCCCTCCATGAAATACCTGGTCATTGTATCCCCGGCCATCACTGCCGTGGCCATGAGCCTCATCGGCATCGCTCCAAGCTACATATTCCTGGCGATCCTGCTGTTCGTATCAGGAATCAGTTCCATGATGTGGCACATCCCGAGCCCGGTAATGATCAAATTTCTCTCCGGGAGCCGTACCGGGAAAGGAATGAGCTTCTACATGGTGGGGGGTGAACTTGCACGTACACTCGGACCACTGGTTATCCTGGGGGTGATTGCATTGTGGGGGCTGGAGGGAACGTGGAAAATGATGCCGCTCGGGTTCGTGGCCTCCTTTGTACTTTACCTGAATTTCAGGAACGTCGATATCAAACCCTCGGAACAGAGTCGCAACGAAGGAAATTACTGGAGAATCTTCAAGCGGTATTCGGCAGCTTTTATCCTTACAGGCGGGTTCACCTTTTTCCAGGCCGGGGTGAAAGCTTCAGTTACCTATTACCTTCCCACTTTTCTCACCGACAGCGAAGGACATAGCCTTGCATTTGCCGACATCTCGCTGACGATTCTGCAACTGGCAGGTGCTGCCGGTGCCCTTTTTGCAGGAACCATCAGCGACCGGCTGGGCCGTACACAAACCCTGCTGATCATCAGTATGGTCACACCCCTGCTGATGCTCATTTTTTTAAATGTCGAAGGAGGATGGATCATCCCGGTATTGATCCCGCTGGGCTTTTTCCTGTTTGCCCCCACTGCCGTGATGATGGCCATGATCCAGGACCTGAATACGGAAAAGAAAGCATTCGTCAACGCGATCTACATGACCATCAATTTTTTCATCAGCTCCATGGTCATCCCGATGGTGGGCGTCCTCACCGACCATTTTGGTTTCCAGACCAGTTACATGGCTTTCAATATCCTTGCTTTCGGCGCAGTCGGCATCGTACTGTATACAAGGAAAAAGATCGGCGGGATCTCATCCGGCTGACGATGTCCGCCAAATCTCTCTGATTTTTGCTTTCTTTGCAATACCAATTACATTCAAATCAATTTGTTGCAAAAGTATACATATACTTGGCCCGGGTCCGTTACCAGGTTGCTGCTCTTTTTGGTAGTGCCGCTCTTTTCCTCCTGCTACAAAGAGGTGGTCCTCGCCGAACCCGATGCAGATCTTTTTGAGCTGGTGGTAGCCAATGAAACGGAAAATTTTATTTATGAGAGCTGGGATACAAGCTACAGTGTCACCAGTGATATTAAATTCCTGTCGCTGAATGGAAATTTACTTCAGCTGGATGAAATCCGTGTCCGCGGACAAAGTGCCCTTGATTTCAGAAGAAAAAGTTACGCTGTTTTTCTTCATGAACCTGTTATCGTTGACAGCAGGGACAATGACTACTCGAAACAGCTGACCAGGTTCAAACTGATCGCCCTGGCACAGGATTATACCTATATCGAAAACAGGATCTCTTTTGGAATACTGGAAGAGGCGGGCCTGATGCCCCTGTTTTATAAATTCGTCGAGTTCAGGATCAATGGCTCAACCCAGGGTGTATATATGCTGATCGAGGACCCGGAACAATATTACCTGGAGAACGGCAGTGAATACATCATCAGGCGGGGATACAATCACGGAATCGAAGATGCCGATTATTTTCGCTCTTCCCGGTTCATTGCTGA
>Ga0180435_10000942_pt1 | contig 30698 bp, 27 predicted proteins | sample SS_ome_3_FD_132467 | JGI IMG/M metagenome (GOLD analysis project Ga0180435, IMG submission 132467) | Hypersaline lake sediment archaeal communities from the Salton Sea, California, USA - SS_3_S_1 metaG | ecosystem: Environmental > Aquatic > Non-marine Saline and Alkaline > Hypersaline >... | reverse complement strand
TCCAAAGTCGTAGCGCTCCTTAACATACTCCAGGATGGTTGACACATCCGTCGCCATAACCCCTTTGATGGCATTGATGGTATCAATCATTTTTTTAACGAATTTCAAGGACAATATTTATATTTCGCACATATATCGAATGCAGTTAATAATCACGGCCTCAAGGATTTTCGCTTGAGGCCGCTTTGCTGCATATAAAAACTTCGTCAATCATGCCCAAACTCGGAAAATTTCATTTCACACAGGTTATACTGCTGGGAACCCCGCTCCTGGCAGGTCTGATATCAGAGTTTTTAATGATTCTGGCCGATTCGGCCATGGTCGGTCGCCTGGGTACCGAGTATTTGGCAGCCATCGGCATTGCCAGTATGTTCGGCGAGCTGTTATGGGTGATTGTGTGGCCCATGGCACCCGGAACCCAAACCATCGCAGCCCGACGATTCGGCCGCCTAAAAAAGAACCATGGCCATGACGATGATGTTTTAAAAGACCTGTCTCAAAAAACAGGGGACGTTCTGGACAACGCCATTGTTGTGGCCGTTGCCGTCGGTTTGGCTGCCATTATCATTGCGTTCTTTTCCAAAGGCATCCTAACCTTACTGCTGGATAGCGACGCCTTGATACCCTTGGCCCATGGCTACATAGCAACGCTCAAATGGCTGATGCCCTTGGCCGGCATCTTTTATGCGATTTATGGGTTTTTGGCGGCCATCAACCAGACCAAGGTCATCATGGTCGCCACCATTGGCCTGAATGTCCTCAATATCCTTTTTAATTACATCCTGATATTCGGCAAATTCGGTTTTCCCGCCCTGGGGATCGTGGGGGCAGCCCTGGGTACCGTACTGGCTCAGGGTCTTGGAACAGTTTTCCTAGTGCTTTATATTCTGCTGGCTCCCAGCGTCAAAATTTACGGCTGTCTGCAATTCAGAAACCTGCGCGGGGACATTTTCTTAGATTTGTTTCGTTCCACCGGTCCGATTATTTTCCAGCTGAGCATCGCTTTACTCCTGTTTCTTTACTATGAAACCATCGTCGCCAATATCGGTACCCTCTATCTGGCTGCCACCCATATTGTCTTTACGGTTTTTGTATTGAAACGGGCCATTCTAGGCGGGTTTGCCGAAGGCGGCTCCATCCTGGTGGGCAATTCATTGGGTGCGGGGCAAGAAAAGGAAGCCGTGCGATTTGCCTACGCCACAGAACTCATGGCGATTATGATCGGTGCGGCACTGTTTTTATTTATTCTGATTTTTCCTGAACAGATCGTGCGTGTTTTCAATCCCGAAATTGAACTCGTAGAAGTGGGGGCCGAGGCCCTGCGGTTTTTCGCCGTCTTTATCTTTATCGAAGCCATTGGCTTTCCATTTGAAGTGCTGTTCACCCACAACGGTTGGGGACGCTTTGTGCTGGTGTCAGAGATAATTACCAATTTAACGTTTGTGGTCGGTTTAACCCTCATTTTGACCCGGGGCTTTGGCTTCGGGATTTACGGTGCCTGGAGCGCTTTCGCCGTTTATCTGGTGTTCCACTCCTTATTTATGTTCGCTGGTTTTTTCTCCAGGAGATGGTTAAAAACTGAAGTGGACAGCGAATATATGGAGATGGAAACCTTGCGACCGGCTTTATCACGCTGAAAACAAAGGAATCAAACATGGATAAAGTTACTTGCATTGTGGTGGGCGCCGGCCCTGCCGGATCGACATGTGCCTTTGCATTGGCCCAGAAAGGGATTGAGACTGTTCTGCTCGAACGCGGTCGTGTCCCTGGTGAGAAAAATGTGGCGTCATTTGTACTCTATATTTCCGTACTCGAAAAGTTGATTCCTAATTTCAGGCAAGATCTTCCGGTGGAAAGAAATATAGTTCGCACAGATTTTATGTATTGTGGGAAACACGACACCAAATCGCTCCAAAGTTACAACTACCGCTACATCGATAACCCTATGGCATTTACAGCCTTCCGCAGAAAATTTGATTCCTGGCTGGCACAGAAAGCCGCTGATGCCGGCGTCCAGCTCATCAACAGCATGAAGGTGACCGATCTGATCAAAGATGAAGGTCAGGTGGTCGGAATCAAAGTGGGGCAAGAGGAACTTTACGCCGATGTGGTTGTGGGTGCGGATGGATTTCATTCCATCGTGGGTGAAAAATCGGGCTTGATCCATGAGTGGCCGCCAGAAAGGTGCTTGTTGGCGGTCAAGGAAGTTCTCGACCTGCCCGCCGAAGTCATCAACGAACGGTTTCAACTGACAGATGGCATCGGATGTGAGCAGGGCATTTATTGTTACAACCTGAATGAATTGGATGTATTTTCGGCGACCCTGTACACCAACCTGGACAGTGTTTCCCTTGCCGTTTTCGCCCGCCTAGACGAGTTGCAGCAAAAAAATGTCCACCTGCACGAAAAACTGGACACGCTCAAACAGCATCCCTATGTCCATAATCTGATCAAGGATGCCACGCTGCGTGAGTATCAGGCCCACATTCTACCTGACGGCGGGCGTATAAAACCGAGCAATCTATACGGCAATGGCATACTGCTGTGCGGTGAGTCCGGCGGTATCACGGATACCGACTCCGGTATGGGGATACCCACCTGCATGCTGTCCGGGATGATGGCTGCGGAAACCATCGGGGAAGCCGTTAAAAAACAGGACTTCAGCAAAAACTGTCTGAAAAATTATTTAAAATATCTGGACGCCACCGCTCTCCTGGACATGATTCATACGAGCCGTAAGGAAAGTGATTATTTCGCCAGTGAGAACCGAACAGAAATCCCGAAACAAATGGAAACGACCGCAAACCTTTACAATCGATATTGGGAATCAGATGTAGATTATTTGTCCAAAAACTCATTTTCAGTACCAACCGAACTATATTTGGCCCTGGGTCAATATCACCTGCCGGTACTTTTGCGCTGGCCCCTTACAACATTGATCTTGCTATTCCGCTTTCAAATACGATTTGTTGGCGCCATCAAAAAAAAATTAAGGAGACGCTATTATGAGTGGAAAAAGCAGCCTATCCGTTGATGAAAAAATGGCGACCGTCAAAATCAAAATCGACAAGGAAGCGCATATTATTGTAAAAAAAGAATATTGTCGCGACTGTAAAACGCGTCCCTGCTTGGTTATCTGCACTGCCGAGAACTACCGTTGGGACGAAAAAAAAGACGAACTGGTATTCAACTACGAAGGCTGTCTGGAGTGCGGTGCCTGCCGACTAATCTGTCCCCAAGACGCCATTGATTGGTCCTATCCCCGGGGTGGATATGGTGTAAATTTTCGTTTTGGTTAAATTATTTGATTTTGAAAATATTCTATTTTGGTATACAGCGGTGGACGCTAGCGTGCATTCAGAGCGAGTTTTGGCTGGCGAGAGCTGAAGGCGATAGCGCCGGTTTGATAAACACCGTAGCACGGATAACAACATATAAAACATCCTTAGAACATCCCCTAGTGAAAGGACCTAACCATGGAAGCAAAATTCAGCCTCCTTTCCGAATCCGACAAGTCCACCATCCATGAACAATCACTATATATCCTATCCAACAAAGGTGTGCGTATCGGTTCTCAGAAAGGGCGCCTGTTGCTTGCCGAGGCAGGTGCGGAAACTTTAAAAAACAGTGAACTGGTGTGCATTCCAACCAGCCTAGTCGAGCAGTCGATTGGCATGGTTCCGAAACAATTTAGCCTGGGTGCCCGCAGATCCGGTTGGGATCTTCACATGAATCAGGGCCAATGCACCCTTTTGTTAAGTGGCGAAGGAACCCATGTCCTGGATAGCCAAACGGGTGAAATTCGAGACGCCACCATGCAGGATTGGCTTCACGCCACCCAGCTGGCTGACACCTTGGATGAATTTGGCCTGTATTGGAAGATTGTGGAATTGACCGACCGGGGAAATGATGCCGTCGATTACGTTGACTATTTAATCCATTTATTCGGCAATTTTTCCAAACACATCCAGGATTCCACCAGTTCCATCGAACAGAGTCAGTTGCTTTTGGAAATTTTGCAGGTTATTTTTGGATCAAAACAACAGATCCAAAACAAAAAGCCCTTTTCCTTTGTGCTGTGTCCGCAATCGCCGTTAATGCTTGATCAACACTACACAGACGCCTATTTGGAACTGAGGGGCTGGGGCATACCTGTGGCGATCATGCCCATGCCGCTGATGGGCGCCACAGCACCGGCCAGCTTGATCGCAACGCTTATTACGGCCAACTGTGAAATACTGGCCACCCTCTGTCTGGTGCAGGCCGCCGATCCGAACACCCCGGTTATCTATGCCCCGGTGTCTTCACTGATGGATCCGCGCACCGGTTTGGTAAAGAGCGGTTGTATTGAGGAAGCCCTGATATGTGCCGCGTCCGTTGAAATCGCAAGATATTACGGTCTTCCCGCAGAAACATCCGGTTTGGAAACGGGTAGATTTAAGTTGAATGTCCAGTCAGGATATGAAACCGCCTTGACCGGGCTCCTGCCGATGCTGGCCTTTCCCGATATTATGCTCGGGGCCGGCTTGATTGGCGGCGCCATGGTTCTCAGTCTAGAACAATTGGTCATCGATGCTGAAATTTACAAAATGGGTCGTCGTGCCCACCAGGGAATCGCAAGCGGCAAAGACAAATGGATGCGAGAAGTTTTTGAGCACATTGAGCCGGGTACCCATTTTATCGATCACCCCACAACCCTCCAGGCCGTTCGGAGCGACGAATTGCTGATGAGCCGTTTGGAGGCCTATGGGGCCTTGGAAGAAGCTGACAATGTGAGCGGCACCGATATTGTTGCTTCAGCGCGCACAAAGGTGAATCAGATTTTATCCGACTACCAACCGTTGCCACTGGGTGATGCGGTTGTACGGGAGCTGCAAAGAATTAAAACCAAAGCAGTCTGATGACTGCCTGAATCCTGGAATCCTTCAGAAGTGATACCACAAGTGTGTTATTCGCATAAAAATGGCTAAAAAAGTACTTAAGATCCCGAAGGACATTATTTATCGGGGAACGCCGGCGCCCCCGCGTATTTAACGTACCTGGCCAGTAGCGATGTTTCGATGTTTGTAATGCCTTCGATCACATTGATCTTGTCCATTAATCGACCGAATTCTGCCTGAGAATCAACATAATATTCCGCATCGAAATCTGATGACCCCACCAGTTGGGCAATGTACCAGATTTCATCCAGCCGGCTGAGTTCTTTTCCCACGCTTTCAAGCTGTTTTTTATGGGCTTGGATCCTCAAATTCCCCATAATCCCGGATTTCAGCTTGAACGGATTGACGATGGCAATCACCTGGATGCGTTCATCCTGAATTAAATTCTGCAACCGCTTTCTCACCGTAGCTTCAGAGATGCCCAGAATTTTGGCGATTTCGGTGTTGGCTATTCGTCCGTTTTTCTGAAGCAGACGAAATATTTTATAATCAACATCTCTATTATCATTGCCCATAAGCTCCCCTTCGCATGCGGTTAAATCTGTTGGATTGGGTCGATATGGCCGCTTTTCATAAGATTCGTGCCATTCTATTAACACCGGAAACTTTCTTTGGTCAAGCACAAATCGATATTAATTGATTTTATTCGTATCCATTAAGGCATTTTATTGCTATATATCGTGTTATTTTGTTGACTTTCGAATTTTATTTGGGTACTTTCATTTTAGTTTCCAACGATAACATCCTTTAAAATGACTGGGGGATCATATGAATTCGACCTCGCATGACAATTCAGGGCTAAGCTTCAGTTGGGTGCTTAAATCTTTATCGCCTGATGCCTTGGATAAAATTCACACGTCCACACTGGATGTTTTGAGCACCACGGGGGTGCGCGTTGACTCGTCAGAGGCATTGAGCATCCTCGCTAAAGGCGGCTGCATCGTGAACACAAAAACAGGTGTGGTAAAATTCCCGGCCCCACTCGTCATGGAAGCCTTGTCCATGTGTCCCCATGAGATATTGCTGGCAGGCCGAAACAGCCAGCATGACTTTATTATGGGTGGCAGAAGCGTGGGGTTCACGACTTTTGGTACCGGTGTCCAAACCGAGGATTTGGAAACCGGTGAAATCCGGGACGCCACCAAAGAAGATGTCGCCCAAATAGCACGGCTCACGGACGCGCTGCAGCACATGGACATCTTGTCTTCACCGGTAGCAGCCAGGGACAAACCGGACAGCTCCTATGAACTACATATGTTTGAAGCAGCTTTATTGAACTGTACAAAACACTATGACTGCGATGCCGAAAATGGAGAAACCGCTAAAAAGATGATTGAGATGGCGGTAGTCGTTGCCGGGGGTATGCAAGCACTAAAAAAGCGTCCGCTGTTTTCTCTGTGTGCTTGCCCCACCAGCCCCTTGCAGCTAATCGAAACGGCTGCCGATGTCATCGTGGAGGCAGCCAAGCATTGGGTACCCATCAACGTCCTCAGCATGGTCATGGCGGGTGCCACCAGCCCGATATCCCTTTCAGGCGCTTTGATAACCCACAACGTCGAGGTGTTGTCAGGGATTATTCTCGCCCAAATGACCAACGCAGGCACACCGGTTATGTATGGGAGCTCTTCCACCACCTTTGACATGCGGCATGGTACCGCCGTTGTGGGTGTTCCCGAAATGGCCATGATCAGCGCCGCGGCGGCTGACCTGGCCAACTACTATGGCCTCCCCAGCTATGTTGCCGGTGGATAGGCGGATGCAAAGTTGTCCGATGCCCAGGCAGGACATGAGAAGACCATCAGTGCACTTCTCCCTGCCATGGCTGGAGCAAATCTGATATACGGACCGGGCATGCTCGAGATGGGCATGACCTTCAGCTTCGGCCAACTGGTCATCGATGATGAAATTGCCGCCATGGTAAAAAGGGTTATTTATGGCATTGATTGTGATGATACCTTGATGGGTGTCGATCTGATCAAAGAAATTGGCATTGGCGGCCATTTTTTAACCCAAGCGCACACCCTCGACTATTTACGCAGCGAACAAATCCAATCTCGCATCATTGACCGCCGTGTACGCGAAGAATGGGTGGCTAAGGGCTCAAAAAGTATGATTCAATCAGCCAATGAGATGGCAAAACACCTAATCAATAATCATGACCCCGATCCACTGCCGGAAAAAATGGTGAGTGAACTCCGGCGAATCGTAGCTAGTGCCGAAGCCTAAAAGGTAAAAACGACAAGGAACGCGACCATGGGTAAAAATATATATACACGCATGGGTGATGGGCAGCGTGTGGCCATGTCCCCAGAGGAAGTCAGAGAGGATCTAATCGCCGGAACCTATGATGCCGCCCAACGGGCAAATATCCCTGAGCTTACATCGGACGATATAGATCAGTTGCAGGATATTTTTGCCGATACGGCCAAAGCTGTTTGCGTCAGTACGGGTGAAGAGTTGATCGTAACCGACGACGCGGTGGCAACCCTGTTCTATCTCGACCAGGAGAACTGTGGCCAAGGCCTGCCCATGGGCCGAGTGCAGTCACTGCTGGCCTACGAAAGGGCTTGCTGTGCCGACACCATTTCAACTGGTCACACGGATTATAGCTTCAAGCAGGTCAAACCGATCATCAATTTCGAAAAGCAGGAATATTACAATGCCTCCATGCTGACCACGGCACCTTTTTTCTACGGCTCACAACCGAACATGGGACTCTACTTCCGCCCGGATGGACCCCATCCCAATCCGGCCGATCTGCTGCCATCCGGAAAAATCAAAGCAGCCCAGGAGGCCCAGGAAGGAGCAGCACGGCAACTGAAAAAGGACCTGGTCTACGTTGGCAATCAAATGTACCACGTCGGTTGTGAAGGTCTCAATTTCGACACAACCGCTTCAGCAGGAGATGCTGATTTTCTAGCCACGCTGCAAGCCGTATCGGAATTAAAAAAACAAACCCGAAACATGGCCATCGAAGTCGGAATGTCATCCGAATTTGTCATGGGGATGCACGGTGAAATAACCTTTAATGGCAAACAGTTGGCCGGGATGTTTCCCCATGAGCAGGTAAACGTAGTCGAGGAAGCCGGGGCCGATATTTTTGGCCCGGCCATCAATGTCAATGTGCGTGAATCCACCCCCTGGAACCTGGCCCGAGCCGTCACCTTTGTAAAGGCGTGTGTGGCTGTGGCCAATATCCCTGTCCATCCCAATGTCGGCATGGGGGTGTGCGGAGTTCCCATGTTCGAGGTGCCGCCCATCGATGCGGTTACACGAACCTCGAAAGCACTGGCTTTGATCGGCAAGGCCGATGGCTTGTAGGTGGGAACCGGCGACATATTTGGTATGCCCACAGCACACATTATGGCCGCGGCCATGGGCGGAATCCGGACTGCCGGAGATCTGGTGGCCTGGATGCAAATGAGCCGCAGGATGAAGCTTGCCGATGCCAAAGCCTATGTAGCTAAAAAACTGGGGATCGATGTTATCGATCTCACCAACGAAGAAGTCATGCGTGAAATTCGTGAAGATCTGGATATCGGTATTATTACATCCGTGGCCGGAAGCGCCAAGGGAATTGCTGCCAAATGGAACATTACCGAGCTTTTGGAAATCGAAATCAACTCCGTTAATTTGTTCAAGCGCAAATTAAACCTAAGCTGAACGACTTCGATTTTAAGGGAATACCAACTGGCACAATATGTTTCGTAAAAACAGCTAGAGCTTACGCACGCATCGGAACATTATTTTGACAACAGCCATCGTACACAACAAGATGTTAATATCGGATAATTCACATGCAAGACTTGGCCAATACTGCAGCGCGCGTTGAACCCATCGTCGTCAAGCCGGAAATGCAGATCAAAACAGTAGCCCGGCAAGATCTGGACCGGATTCACGCAGCGACCCTCACAATCCTGGCAGAAACCGGTGTGCGGTTCCCACTATCGGGCGCATTGGATATTTTTTCCAAGGCGGGCGCCGATGTCGATAAAAAATCTCAAATTGTAAAAATCCCACCGGACATACTCATGGCGGCGCTTGAGAACGTACCCATGAAAATCACCATGGGATCACGTGGTTCAAAGGATACAGACGCTATTCTTGACGGAACCAAGACATACTGTGGTACTGCGGGCACCGGTATTTCAACGGTCGATCTTGATACAGGGCAAAAGCGCCCCGCCACCTTTACAGACACCGCCATGATGGCCCGTGTGGCGGATTCATTGCCGTCCATCGGGTTTTACTGGCCCATGGTGGCACCGTTGGACAAACCACGTGCGTTACAACCGCTGCACGAGTTGGAAGCATCTTTTACCAACACCCAAAAACATGTAATCACGGCCAGCTGTGTTGACACTCAGACAGCCCAATATGCCGTTCGCATGGCTGAGATTGTAGCCGGGAGCTCTACCAATATCGAGAAACGCCCGCCTTTGTCGTTGATCGTTAGCCCCATTTCGCCCTTAAACAATGACACCGGCGCCCTGGAAGCAGCCCTGGTTTTTGCCGAGGCAGGTCTACCGGTGGGGTTTGCCACCATGCCTGTAATGGGATCAACAGGACCAGCTTCTGTCGCCGGCACCTTGGTGCTGGGTAATGCCGAAATTTTAAGCGCCGTCTGCCTGCTTCAACTGGCGTTTCCTGGCACACCGGTAACCTATCCGTTTTTCTCAGGCGTAATGAATCCGCACACCGGAGGCTGCGCTGTTACCACCCACAATCAGTTTCTTTTCTATGCGGCTTCCACCCAATTGGGGCATTATTACCATATGCCAGTCATGTCTTCATTTGGTGGTACCGATCGCTATGAACCCCTTGCCTGGCAGGTAGGTAAAGATGATGCGGTAGATGCATTCTATGTATGTGCCACCGGACCCGACATGGCCCCCTGTTTAGGTATGATGGAAACCTACACCTGCCTATATCCGGAAAAATTGATTTTGGATCATCATATTGTTGAATCAATTCATGCCATGACCCATGGGATTCATGTGGATTTAGATACCCTCGCAATCGACGCCATTAAAGATGTCGGTCCGGGCGGACATTTTTTGAACACCGATTACACGCTTAAACATTTGCGTGGCTTATGGTCTGCCGATATCTCGCATCAATGGGATCCTCAAAATGGATGCTTTCGGGATGCCAACGAAGCCGCCAAAAACGAGTTGCGAGGAAAGTTAGCGAATCACCATGTGATTCCATTGGCGAAAGAGCAAGAACGCGAAATCAAAAAAATCATTCAGATTGCAGAAAAAGCACTCTAGTTCGCTCGAATTTAAGAACTTAAGGAGGAATTACCTATGCAAAGCGGTCAAAAAACACGAGAAATGTTTCAACGCGCCAAGGCCTGCATGCCATCTGGCGTGACATCCAATTATCGTTACTGGGGTGATGAAAAATCATTGGTACTAAAGCGGGGACAAGGCGCCTACATATGGGATCAGGACGACAAGAAATATCTGGATTATCGCATGGGTTTTGGGCCGGCCATTCTAGGCCATGGCTTTCCAGCCGTCCTGGATGCGGTCACGGAAGCGTTGAACATGGGTAACGTATTCGCCATGACCCATGAATATGAGATAAAAGCAGCCGAAAAAATAAAGGCCGTCACCGGGGTTGACTTGGTACGGTATGCCAATTCAGGCACGGAAGCGACCATGCACGCCATCCGCATCGCACGCGCATACACGGGCCGGGAAAAAATATTAAAATTTGAAGGCCATTATCATGGATTTCACGACATGGTATTATGGAGCACCTTCCCACCCATCACCTCAGTAGGCTATCGCAAAGCCCCCGTCAAAGTACCCCAAGGTTCGGGGATCCCTCATGCGATCGGTCAGCTGGTGTTGATGGTGCCTTTTAACGATGAGGAACTGCTGGAAAAAAAGGTCAAAGAAAATTGGGGTGACATCGCGTGTATCATCATGGAACCGATTATGGGCAATTGCGGTTCGGTGGAGCCCCGCCCAGGATACCTGGAGTTTGTTCGCGCGCTTTGCGATCGCTATGGTATTGTTCTCATATTTGACGAAGTTAAGACCGGATTTCGGGTAGCCAAGGGCGGCGCCCAGGAATATTTTAACATCCGGGCGGATATGGCCACCTACGCCAAAGCTTTGGGCAACGGTTTTCCCATCGCCGCCATCGGTGGTACCAAGGAGGTAATGGGTGACATCGGTTTCCTTAAAATACCCCATGGTGGCACCTATTCCGGCAATGTCGTGGCGACAGCAGCTGCCTGCGCCACCTTAAAAGAAATCGAAGCCGGATCACTGGATAAAGTTACAGCCCATGGTCACCGTTTGAAACAAGGTATCGCAACGGTTCTCAAGGAACAAGGGCTTCCCGGTCTTGTCCTGGGACCCGATGCCATGCCCGCTGTGGTGATTACCGAAGCAGAGGCAGTCCATGACTACCGTGATGTGGCTGCCAGTGATCATGCCATTTATGAACAAATCATCTGGAAGTTGTTTGAACGCGGTGTGATGCCCGACACAGGTGTGCACGAGCCCTGGTTCATTTCGGCATCGCATACGGATGCAGATGCAGATTTGGCCATCGGAGCCTTTGAAGAGGCGGTCAAAGAAGTCCTCGCCTGAGACGTGCATAAAATCTGATTCTGGCAGCAGACCAATAAATAAGTTGATTAATCAGTTAGATCATGGAAATAATGATATTATCTGTGAGCCATCCTCCCTGAAAAAACATACTAGCCATAAATATAAATTGGCGGATACGTTTTACTTATTAATCTGAGATTATGTCCTTTGTCCATTTTGCATTCAAATCCAACGAAAAAGAAACAATCGAAAGGAGTGTATCAAGATGAAAAAAACCCATTGTTTGCAAGCGGCTATTGCCTTGTTTGTCCTTTTGTTTTTCTCCCTAGCGATCGTTGCACCCGCGGTTGCGGCCGGAAAATATAAGGACTATCCGGTTCCCAAGGAGTGCCTGGATCAAGTTAGGAAAGAGGGCAGCAAGTTGTTCATCTATGACTGGGCCGAGTGGTGGCCGGAAGAGCTTTTTAAAAATTTTTCCAAAGAATTTGGCGTCAAGGTTGTTCGGGATCATTACGCTGACACGGAGGAGATGGTCACCAAACTCAAACTCAATCCCAAAACCCCCTATGATCTCATTCTGGGTGCCGGTGCCGTAGATGCTGTCCGGCTCAATGAAATGAAACTTCTAAAGCCGTTGAACCATGCCTGGCTGCCCAATATGGACGCCTACCTGATGGACAAGTACAAGAACATGCCCTTCGACCCAGGCAACAAATATCAGTTTATAGAATCCCTATTTTACACCACCTACACGTATAACGCTAAATACGTTGACGAAAATGACCCATTGATGGGATCTTGGGGCTTATTGTTCAAGGGCGACAAGTATAAAGGCAAAATGACCATGATCGATAATGGCTTTGAAGCCATCGGTGCCGCCTTGAAGTATCTGGGCTACTCCTACACCAGCGACAATGAAAAGGAACTCATGGAAGCCAAGGCCCTTTTAATGGCCCAAAAACCCAAATTGGCGGCGTATGATTCCTGGCCCAGCCGTCTGCTCAAAGACGAAGAAGTGTGGCTCTCCCATCTGTGGATCGGTGACAGCTGGTGGCTCTCACGGGAAAAACCGGAAATCAAAGGCGTCATGCCCAAAGAAGGCACCTATTATGCCGGTAACACCGGATTCATTCCCAAAGGCTCCAAACACACGGCCACGGCCCATCTTTTCATTAACTATCTTTTCCGAACCGAAGTTAACGTTTTGCTGGTAGGATGGATCGGATACCCGCCGGTGCACAAGCACACCATGGAGTTCATGTCTGACGAGATGAAGGCCTGGCCCGGGTTTGTCATCGACGAGGCATATCAGCTTAAGTGCGACACCTTCGATCGTAGGATGATTGAAGGGCCCGGAAAGGAATTGCGCGATAAAATCTGGGAGGATATAAAAAAATAAACTCTTGGAAATAGCTATCTCCGGTTAATCTGGAGATAGCTATTTCTTGATTGAATTAAAACATGCCCACGCGTAAAAATCCCATGAGCCCGGCCCAAAAAAGAGCAAAACGGAAGCTGGCACTGGAACTCTCGGCCTATTTGAGTCCCATCATCATCGTCGTAGTCGTATTTGTTTTCGCCCCCCTGGCCATTATCCTTTTTTTCAGTTTTCTTAAATCCGGGCAATACGGCCAGATCGTCTATTCATTCACGTTTGAAAATGTGGGTGCCATGCTGGGTGGTGGATACGGCAAAATTTTTTTACAATCGGTATATCTGGCTTTTCAGACCAATATACTTTGTATTCTGATCGGCTACCCCATTGCTTATTATATTACCCGCTTCGGTGGAAAATGGAAAACCTTGTGGGTATTCCTGATCATTGTGCCCTCCTGGTCTTCCTACCTCATTCGGCTTTATGCTTTGAAAACCATTGTAGGAACTCGGGGTACCATCAACAGCCTGCTGATGAACCTGGGTATTATTTCCGAACCGATTCAATTTCTATACACCCACTTTGCCGTAACCATGGCCTTGGTATTTGCCTGGTTGCCTTTTATGATTCTGCCAATTTATGCAGCTCTGGATGGCCTGAATCGATCCGTATTGGAAGCAGCCACGGATCTCGGCGCGACGCCTTTTCGCAGATTTTTTCGTGTTACCCTGCCTCTGACGCGGGGCGGGCTCTTGGCCGGATCGATACTCGTCTTCATTCCCACCGTGGGTGAATGGTTGGTTCCACACATATTCGGTGGTTCCAAAATCATGATGGCCGGATCTCTGGTGGCACACAAGTTTACAGCCGTCGGCAACATTCCCCAGGGTTCTAGCCTGGCCATCATGTTGGCGGCCACTCTGGTTCTGATCCTATATCTCACCATTAAATGGGGTGGTAGAGAAGCGCTGGAAAAATCGCTATGAAGAAGAAAATTGCACCAAAAATTTTGGGAACGCTGAGTGGTCTTATTTTGATATTTCTGTGGGCGCCGGTGATCCTGATTATCGTGTATTCCTTTTCCAATAACAAGTATGGCTCCTCCTGGGAAGGATTTACGCTCAAATGGTATGCCAAACTTTTTACCAACGACCTGGTTCGGGATGCGCTCATGCGCAGCCTCATTATCGCCGGGGTGACGGTGGTAATCTCCACCCTCATCGGCACCCTCACAGCCTATGGTCTATACAAACTCAATTTCAAAGGTAAGCAGTTCCTGAGGACCTCGATCCTGCTACCAATCGTATTCCCGTCTGTTGTGACCGGTAGTGCCCTATTGGTTTTCTTCACGCGCTTAATTCACATACCCCTTGGCTATCCCAGCATCATCATAGCTCATATTGTTTTTTGTTCGCCTTTGGCCGTCTTCATTATCCTGGGCAGAATGCAGCGATTTGACTGGTCCTGGGAAGAGGCGGCATTGGATTTGGGTGCCACGCCTTTTCGTACCTTTATCCGGGTCACGGGACCACAACTCATGCCGGCTATTATGGCCTCGGCCATGTTGATCTTCCCGTGGTCCTTCGACGATTTTGTGATCACCTATTTTGTGGCCGGTGTTGGCAGCACCACCCTGCCCATTTATGTTTTCTCGCAACTACGCTTCGGTGCTACGCCCGTGATCAACACCATCGGTACCCTCTTTGTAGCAGTCACCATGCTGGGGATGCTGCTGGTATATTTGCTTCAAAGAAAAACTGAAGCCGATACGTAATTGTGTCATACCAGAATTTTAAAGAAGGATCCCTAAATGCAAGCGTCAGATTCAGAAAATAATTCAGCCGCCGGAGGTATCTGTCTCGAAGTCAAAGACGTGGTCAAACGGTTTGGTGAATTAACCGCAGTCGATCATGTAAATTTGCAAATCAGGGATGGAGAAATATTCTCCTTTCTCGGCCCTAGCGGCTGCGGTAAATCAACCCTACTTCGTGTGGTAGCAGGACTTGAAAACCAGGATCAGGGCGATGTGCTCATAGCCGGTCAGAATGTCAATGAATTGCCGCCCTATAAAAGGGATTGTAATACCGTATTTCAAAACCATGCCCTCTTTCCACACATGACCGTAGAAGAAAATATAGGTTTCGGTCTGGTAGAAAGAAAATTATCCCAAAATGAGATCAATAAAAAAGTAGCGGAAAAAATAGATCTGGTAAATCTCGGGGGGATGGAAAAACGACGTCCGGATCAGCTCAGTGGCGGTCAACGCCAACGGGTTGCCCTGGCGCGTTCGCTGATTTTGGAGCCCGCCGTGCTTTTGTTGGATGAACCCTTGGCAGCTTTGGACCGAAAATTGAGAAAAGAAATGCAGGTCGAGTTAAAACGGATTCAACGCGAAGTCGGTACAACATTCCTGAACGTAACTCATGACCAGAAGGAAGCCCTGAGCGTTTCCGACAGGATTGGTATCATGAACGAAGGCGCCTTCCTTCAAATCGGGACACCCGACGAAATATATGAAAAGCCCGGCTCGATATTTGTGGCCTCATTTATGGGGGCAACCAATATTTTTAAGGGGAATGTGGTATCTCAGGGGGAGGGAAAAATCGGACTTGAGACCGAGGACGGCCAATTGATATTTGCCCCTAAGCCTCAAGAAGAATCCTTTGATGACATAACGGGATTTTCAGTCCATCCGGAACTCATCAGCCTAATACCCGCAACACCAGATGAACCGCCAGCCAATCCCACCCAAAAAACCGAATTTCAAGGGACTATTCACGAAGTATTCTACCAGGGAAATTTTAGCGAATTTACTGTCGCATTGAAAAATTCAGACTTGCTCCTGACAGTCCATTTGACCCGCGGTATGGGATATCGCTTACAACTACCTGAAGGTCAAGATGTGACCATTAGCTGGGATTGCAATAGCAACAATGTCTTGAGAGGATAAGCATCTAAGCCAACTCAAAATGCCAATTGGCCCAAACCCAAGTGTCTATAAAAACAACGAAATACGCGCTGCCTGCAACTGAAATTGTTAATGCTTTTTATATTGACCGTTGCTACATGCGTTTTATTGCAGCAGTGAGCCATCACAAGAATATAGGAGATTCCTGAATGCGTAACTCAACAAAATATAGAAACTACGTGCCGTATCCCTTTTGGGCAATGGACCAGGGATTTTTTTTTAAGTATGCCAATGATTTACGGGGAAATAATCGAACCATACTTCAATATTATCCCTTTAAATGGGCCTATGTACCGCCCCATGACGGGCCCAGTGGCATGGAATTTTTAAAAGACATTGGCGTGGATGACGGTAATGTGACTGTTGAGGCTGTTGAGGATATTCATGAAAAAATGACCTCCCTTGAAGAATTGATGCAGCAAGGAGTTGTTCAATGGGGTGGTGATATACTGGAGAATATGCCACCCCCGGGATTTCGTATGATTCCGGAATGGGAGCCCATGACGGGCGTTTTGCTCAATTGGCCTACCCTTTATCCGCCCTTATGGGAAATGTTCAGACAGATGATGTCGGCTTTGGATCACGTCACCACGTTTCTCAGAATCGGTGAGGGCTATTTGGGTGCGTCCGTTCTGGCTTGGCTTGAAGCCCATGGTATCGACCTGGAAAAAATTCGTCCCATCCCCGGTCCCCTGGGTGATAGCTGGGCCAGGGACTACTCGCCCCTTTACGGCGTCAATACATATAGTGGTGAACCCGTGGCCCATCAGTTCGCCTTTGCCGCTTTTTGGCCCGAATACAGAATTCAAAACCGGTCGATTGTGGACATAGACGATCAGTTTATCTGGAAAGATGGATTTCAGGTTTACCGATCCGACATTCTGCTGGATGGCGGTGCCATCTTAACGGATGGCAATGGCACCTATGTAATTACCCGCAGAATCCTAAGCGACAATCTGCATATTGACAATCTCTATGCCAGGCTGGAAGCATGGCTGGGAGTCGGTCGGCTGATCGTCGTCGATGAAGAGCCCGGCGACATTCTCGGTCATATCAATCACTTCAAATTCATCAGTCCGCGAAAAATTCTTGTGGGTCGACCGGATAAAAAGGGTACGCCCCTTTATAAGTATCTCGACAATCTCAGTAAGCTATTTACCCAGAAAGGATATGAAGTGATTCACCTACCCTGCCCGGAAGGATTTGACCACGAGCTTCCCGGTGGAGACTGCACCCATACCGCATTGTATGCCAACAGCCTTATGATGAATAATCGGGTTCTCATTACAACCTTTGATGAACCGGGCATGGAAAAATATAACCAGGAGGCTTTTGGCATTTATCGACAATCCCTGCCGGATTATGAAGTTATACCAGTAGAATCCACGGTCCAAACCAACGCCGGCGGCGCCATCAATTGCAGTAGTAAGGAGATCCCCAGAATTGCACATTCATAACCTGGAAATATGAAAATGACAGCTGAGAATGAAATAGATATCTTTCCTGGACAACATACCCCCTGGTATTGAACGATAAACAGACAAGCAAATTGAAGCGCAGAGGTCACCTATGAATAGATTAGTAACGGTCGCTGCTACACAAATGGCATGTGAATGGGATATTTCGAGCAATGTTGATCGCGCCGAAACCATAATACGGGAAGCAGCGGATAAAGGCGCAATGATTATCTTGATCCAAGAATTATTCGAAACTCCCTATTTTTGTATCGAACAAGACCACAAGCACCTTGATTTGGCAACAACCATGGAAGACAATGCCACCATAAAGCGATTTTGCGCTCTGGCAGGGGAGTTGGAGGTGGTTCTACCGGTGAGTTGGTTCGAAAGTTCAGGCAAATCCTATTTCAATTCCGTCGCCATGATCGATGCTGACGGGAACGTAATGGGCGTTTACCGAAAAACCCATATCCCCAACGATAAAGGATACCAGGAGAAGCACTACTTCTCGCCGGGTGACACCGGATTCAAGGTATGGCCGACGCGTTATGGAAGGGTGGGGGTGGGGGTGTGCTGGGATCAGTGGTTCCCGGAGGCTGCCCGGTGTATGGCCCTCCAGGGGGCTGAGATATTGCTTTATCCAACGGCCATTGGCTCTGAAATTGACGATGAGCATGACTCCGTTCCCCACTGGCAAACTGTAATGCTGGGGCATGCCGCCGCAAACCTCGTGCCCGTGGTGGCATCTAACCGCATCGGAAAGGAAAAAGCGACCGCAAACGATGACAGCCTCGTTTTCTACGGGTCGTCCTTTATTGCCGATCACATGGGCCAAAAGGTAAAGGAAGCCAACCGCGTCGATCAATGTGTATTGACCCACCAGTTCGATTTTGATGCCATCGAATATTTCAGGAAACGATGGTGTCTATTCCGCGATCGGCGCCCTGAGCATTACAGTCCAATCATGACCTTGGATGGCAAGGTTTAGCCATGACAAAAGCACCGTTCAAGCTCCGCTCTGAAACAGTGGTTTTGCTCGTAACACCGGCTTTTTCTGTGGAAATCGAGAGATCTCGGAATCCTATTCGCGGTGGATGCCGTTGTTCTTGTATCCACTTGACCACATTCCCACAGCAATGGACACCAGGATAAAAATTGCCGAATAAGCCTAAAAATGAGTCGATACTATTTGGAATAGTCCTACTGCTGATTTCCGGATTAGGCTTTACCTGCGGTGTACTCATCGCCAAAATGGCTATGAATGATGGGATCGACATCAACACGTCGAATGCCGTGCGTTACTGCTGGGCGACCATTCTGCTATGGATTTGGCAGAAAACAATTAGCAAGCCCCAGGGGATTATGCCGCGTGAACGCTATGCGGCGCTGGTTTTGGGTCTGGCCGTATTTTTAATGGGCGTCGGTTATTTGGGGGCAACCCGATATATTCCGGTAAGCTTGTCTGTTCTTATTTTTTATACCGGACCATTCTTTATTATTATCATATCTAGATTTACTGAAAATGAACCCATAACTGTGCTGCGTCTCGCCGCTATCTGCATGGCTTTTTTTGGTTTGATCCTAATCATGGGGATAAAGACCACAGGCTCTCTACCCATTCGTGGAATTCTATTAGGATTTACGGCCGCCATCGGCATGGCACTGTTTGTTACCCTCAGCAGCCTAACCATCCGCAAGGCATCACCACAGACCGTCAATTTATATAGCCTTTTTAGTGGTACCCTGCTGTTTGGATTGTTCCTTTATGTCATCGGCGGGCCCACGGGTACCATTACCTTGAGCGGCGTGCTCAAACTAATCGGCTCTGGATTGTCCATTGCAATTGGCTACATTACCTTTTTTTCAGGGCTTAAAATCATAGGCCCTGTAAAAGCATCAATTCTATTGAATGCAGAACCGGTATATACGATTGCCCTTGCGGCACTTTTTCTTGGCGAAAGGCTTTCACCAAACCAGTTTTTAGGTGCGGCCCTGGTGATTACCAGTATCATTTTGATTACAATCAAACCGGGATCCCTATCTAGAAGAAATTAAAATTTGCCAATAAGTTTTGAGAGTTCCAGGCTTGCCAAAGTTTCCGGCAGCGGTTTGCCGGTATCGGAATCCCAGCCCATTTCAGTATAATATATTTCCAGCATTGGTATATCACGAAAAGAGGATTTCCCAAACTGCAAATCACTCCGACATAAGTCCAATTATGAATAATTACGAATGGTTGAATACTTAGGATACCATCTGGTGTAAATGATAATTTGAAAACAGACTTGAGAGGTCAAATTTAGCACAGCCCTCACGACCCAGAAAAGTTATTCAAAACCGATGAGGCAATTCATGTAAAACATGACTTGTATGTCGGGGCTTTATTATATTATTAAGGTAGGTTCCTTAAACCAAACAAGACTGCGATAATGAGCCAACAGCCTTGTTTGGTTTTTTAAAGTTAAGATTGAGTTACAATCACTTATAGATGATCATGGATCATTACAGCGTATCGAGTAATTCCATGCGGTACCCGATTGTTCTCCTGTAACCAAAACTTTTATGGTATCTGAGGTACCTTTCACAAACAGGTTAAGCTCCTCAAATGACCCTGGACCCGATAACGGATCTCCGTTATCAGGTGGACTACTGCCACGCCATCCTGAATTAAACACTTCAGTACCAGTTTGCGTAAAAGGATCATAAGGGTATTCAACAACGAATATGTCTGGTATAGAATACGCCTGAAATCTAAAATCAAAGCTGGCACCTGCTGGTATATCACTAATATCCCAGCGGTCGAGCGTGCCTTCAGCACCTCCGGAATTTGTAGGCGACCAGGTACCACAAGAGTCTAGTTCTTGATCGCGAACCTGTACTTCATTGCCCAATATATAGAGTATTAGATCTTTCTGCTGAGTGTTTTTATCTACTTCATCCCCAATCGCTTTGGGAGGCTCAGGTTGTTCACTACCCTCCTGTACTGTAAAGCTCTTTGCTCCTGCAACGCAATCTCCTTCAACTCTTGTAACTGTTGTTTCAACAAGGTAGGAGGGTCCAAACGCTGTGACCTCTAAATCTACATACGCAATAGCTGTCTCAAACGGATTATTCGAATTAACAGCAGTGGCAACGTTACCAAGAATCGTTTGTACTTCGGCAGCATCTAATAACTTGAATGGCTTTGGCCTGACTCTATATGTATTGGAGCTATTTGGAAGCCTGAAGGCCAAAGTCATATTTTCGAAGTTTCGACCTGACTCTCTAAATTTAACTGATAATACATTATTAAATTCTACTGGATTAGCAAGTGCATAATAATACTCAATAATTACGTCGTTGATAATAAAATAGCCTTCATTCGGAGCAGGTGTTACGCTGCCAGGAGTAGCGGGTCCGCAATTTAAAGGGACTATAATTGATCGAGTACCAGTGGGCAGCACGTCAAAAACACCACTAGCTAAGATATCTAGGCCTGCAATTTGTTGGACAATGCTATTTACTTCGCTACTTATTTCATATTCAGACTCTTGGATGACGCTTTCTTTAAAAAGAGAATCGTCAGTTTCAATCACCAAACTTGCCCCGGGTGCACTCAAGGTGAGAGTACCCTCATATGGTGTTGGGTAATCTGCCGCATCTAATAACACTGAAGCAATTGTATCACCAGCAGAGTTATAAATTTGCACGATGATAGTTGTTTCACCATTCACAAAATTATCTGCAGTTTCGCCAAGATTTGTATTTGGTCTTGTTTCATCACCAAGCATATTAAAACTTGCTGCGTCAGTAACACCTGTGACACTGTTAACGATGACACTAAAGATCGTAACTTCTGCAAATTGAAATGCGGTGATCTTCACATCCGCTTCTATATTAGCTGAGTCATCATCATCATCACCACCGCCGCCGCCGCCACCACCACAGGCCATGAATAATACAAGCAAAGCGACGAGACCTAGTATACAAAGGTAAAAACTATTACTTTTTTTCATCATTGTTACCCCCTCTTGTTGTCGTTTGTTGAAATAGCACCGACTAAATATCGCCTTTTTTATATCTCCTTCGACTTATTTCACAATAGCTCACCATTTATGCAAAAATCATGCAAAAATGTCTCAGGCTATTAAAACATGAAAATACAATATGTTATAAGTTTAAGTATTTAAATAGAAGTCAAAATTATGAAATTAATTACACGATTTAATATTAATGATAGTACATTTAGGTTTCATATTCGTTACAGGACAACTTAATTGATGTGCACAAAAAATACGTTATTTTCTGACTACTTAGATAATGTGTTTTTTTATTTTTTTCAACCACTTTATCATTAATGACATAGCCGCTCTATAACTGGAATCTATCACCCCCAACTTATTGCGAAAATAAAGGAATAGATATTCCAATCTTGCCTATAGCCTGATTTTTATACTGCCGTGGTTACAGCTCAGATGGAGATAATGCCCATGAGCGCACCTTTTTATTAAGTGTGTGCAACTGTGCAAGAGATGAGCGTATGCGAACCATTCGATGAGGGGTAGAAAACTATCAACGACTTCAAAAGCGGCAAGTGGCAGTCAACACCGTTGTAGCGGTGGAGGAGCTGGACTAAATCTGTTTATGTTTGTGGCCGTAAGGTTTTATGCGGATGGTTGGCAGGAACCGTATGAATCAAGAAATTCACCTACGGATCTGTGAGGGCATGGGGGTAAGATTCTACCGGGCTACTCGACAGCCAGGTTTTTGCAAGACAATTTCTTTGCAGATATGGCGCAGCCAACTATTAATATCTCAAGGAGTCAATAAAACACCCAAAATTATTACTACCACCGCCGCCATCACTATCAGATGAGTACCGGTTGAACAGTTCTGTAGCCGGGCACCCAAGTAAGGTGGTCTCAAATGCAATCCATCGATACAAATCCGAATGTAGTGGGAGATTGGTTTTGGATATTTGGTGTACTTCTCCTATTTTTGTAATTTTTTCTGCAAAAATAGTTTCAACAAATTCTTTATGGGCTCGATTGGAAGCCCCTCTAACGTTACTACCTGGATTATACCAACCATATCGCGAGTTCCCTATATATGCAAAAGCCCCTCCTTCACTATAGCCATTGGTAATCGATTCTCCAAAACTATCTGTAAAACCAAAATTATTAGGAGGATACGATGCGTTAGTTTCATAAATGGACGGAGCTGGCTTGTCGACTTTAACGTGCCCCTCAAAGGACAGAGGGTGCGGTTTTGTTCCATGCTGGATTAGATAAGATCCTTCAATTGTTATTAATGATCCATAATTTATATCAATTGATACGACTTTCTCATTAGCGGGAATGAAAATTTTCGATGGTTTCACAGGTAGAATAGGAGCTCCAATAATATAGTCCCTTTGGCGTGTGCCTTTTAAGTCCAGCAATTGTTTGCCGTTTGTAAGAGTTATTATTTTAGGCTTTTCAAATTTATAAGTACGGCTGTATTCTGCAGCAAATAGTCGCGAGCCAAATAATACTACAAAAAACAAAATACAAATTATGATACCTATTTGAGTTTTTAAACTTTGTTCCACAATAATTCGATTTTTCTTCGGTAATCTTTCCAATTCATTAATATAAGTTGACCCATTACGTTCTAACTGGATCAACTAGTTGCGACAAATCCGCACAAATAATGTCACATTAAATATTTATTCATATTAATATATATTATAGATAGTTACAGAAATTAAAAATCTGGAGGGATAGGCTCCTCGATAGGAAAAATTTAACGTTGCGGAATGATTTTCCTGTATTTATTTGATCAAGCTTATAACTCTTATCATGAAAATACTGAAAAGATTTTCATCTTTTTACCTAGCCGGGACACTGTTTTGAATACGGCACAATGGAAGACAGTCATTGGATTCAGTACGGGGTGTTCAGACAAAAAAGGTAATCGCAATGTTACGAGGATAGTCGAGAGCATCATGACCAGGAGTGATCATGAATTCGAGATAGTTCTATTATCTGAGAAGATATATTCTGGAAACGGTGACATTTAAATCCCAGATTCCGCCACGTTTCCGCTTTGGTCGTCATTGTGAATGTAAAATTGGCGGGCTGTAACTTATGATGGGTGATGCTGCCAAGAATCTTAAGATCACCTCTGAACTGTTTATTGTGGGGGGAAGATAACCCTGACACCTCAGCGGCTTTTAATTCTGTAGCTGCCAAACTAAAGGCTTTAGCATGACATAGGTGTAAATCATAAGCTATATTAAAATCTACCAATTAGTTTTCGGAGCCCCAGGCTTTCTAAAGTCTTCGGCAACGGTTTGCCGGTATCGGGATCCCAGCCCATTCCCGTGTAATAGATTTCCAGCATTTGTTCCCATTTCTCTCGTATACCTTTTCCACAGGCAGGCCCATCGATTGGCTTGGAGCCGTATTTCTCACTCGGTCTTTCCATTCCTTTCTTCAAGCCATGCCGAAAATTAAAAACCCGCAGCTGGTTCACAATTCTCAACCCGGTTTTGAACGCATCGTCCAAAGATAGAGACCACCCGGTGACGGCGTTAACACAGTCGAGTTGCAGTTTCGGATGCGGAGCCACCAGGCGGCAGGTTCCCAGACAATCATCAAACTGCCGGATACCGCTATATCTGGCGTTTACCGCCGCAACTTCTTCATGCGAGAACAAATCCGTAATTTCGGGTTGGTCCACAAGATGCGGATGAACCCCGACCCAGGTCGATTCGATGGTGCTGGTATTGGACACACAGGTATCGAACAATTCATGCCACTTGCCACCGCGATGATCGTGGGTGCGTGGGCTGCCGCCTTTGTATGTAAAAACTGCCAGATCCGAGGCCGCTTTACCGATTTTTTGGGACGCCCGCATCACCCCATCCGCCAGTAGCTTGCCAATACCTTCACAACGGGCAATTTTTCCAAGCATTTGTTTAACGGAATCCACCTGGCCCCAACGTATATCAAGGCCGTCTAGTTCATCCTGTGTGAGGATGCCGAGTTCATGGCATTCCATGAGCCAACCGATGGTCCAGGCCGCTTCATTGCAATCCATCCCCAATCGATCGACTTCACGCGCCAGCATGACCACAGCACCCAGTTCCGTGTTGCCGATCTGGGGCCCCCATGCAGCCAGCTGCTCATATTCCGGTTCTTCACCCACAAAGCCCTTAAAAGGGCCTTCGGTTACGGTTACCTCTTTTACATGGGCAAATTTACATTTGTAACAGGGTTTGGATCTGTATTCATAATGGGTGCGCATGTATTGGCCGGACATCTTTTCATGCTCCGGAAAAATATTGGTTGTGTAATTTTTTACCGGCAATCCGCCGGATTCATGCAAAGCCGACACACCACCGCCGGTGCCCCACTGGTAAACATGGCCAAAGTCCTTGGCAAACTCAAACAATTCTTCACGTTTTAGCTTGAGTTTATCAGGGTCGGCTATCTTAAAATCCGGTTTGCCCAGGTGGGTAACCACGGCCTTGAGATTTTTGGACCCCATAACGGCACCCAGACCGTTGTGGGCTGCAAAGTGTCCCCCATCTCCGCCGATGGAAGCATAGCGTACTAAATTCTCACCGGCCGGGCCAATACCGTAAATGCTGACCTGTCTGGGCTTCACGCCCAGTTCATGTTGCAATGCAGACTCGAGTTCGAAAATGTCCAGGCCTTTAAGCGGAGACGCATCCCTTAGTTCGGCGTTACCATCCCGTATCCAGAGGTAGGCGGGGCTTGGAGATCGGCCTTTAATAACAATTGCATCAAACCCGGAAAATTTCAGGTAGGCGCCAAAGAAACCATTGGCTTGTGAGCTGCCGGCCAGGTTTGTCATGGGTCCCTTGGCAACAATATTGATGGTACCGGCACCATACATGCCGCTGCCGGCCAATGGTCCGGATGCCCAGACCATGATATTATCCGGATCTGACCATTTTACATCCGCAGGCACCTCCTCCCATAAATAATGCGCCCCCAATCCCACTCCGCCAACCCATCGCCTGATCAGGTCGTCGTTCAGGGCTTCAACCCAGGTTTTTCTTTTGGTCAGATCAACCCGCAAAACCTTTCCGGTATAGCCGTATGAAGTCATGGTATTTTCTCCTAAAATTTGAATTCCCCTGCTATGACTCAGCTGAGGACTTTGAATATATGTTGGACGAGTTCCACATGGAAGTCACTCTGCTAGGGATGAATTCAAATTGTCATAAGCGCTTATCTATTACGCTCAAGTGTTTCCTTAAAGAGGCTCGCTGGATTCATATAACTTGAGCTTTGCGGATAACCACATTACCATAAGATTTTATTCCAAGTCCCTCAAGTACGCATTGATGATTTCATCCACCTGACCCTTGACCTCAGCCGAAACAGCAGGCGGCTGGTGTTCCCGTATAATTCTTTGGGATTCGGCATAGGCCCTTTCGACACTGTCTCGCTGATCCAATTCCATCCAGGCTTCGCGGTCGCGCCGGTCAAAGAATTTGGGATTGGAAAGCTGCCGCATGCGCTGCATGGTGTGATCGCTGGAAAGAAACTCGCCTCCCGGTCCCTTGGCCTTAATCAGGTCCAAAGCCATTTCTGCGGTGCTCAACTCCACGCCGTTTAGGAGAACCTGGATGTAATTGGCCATATCGAGATCCAGCATGAATTTGGCATAATCAAATGTATACCCCAATTCCAAAGCACCCAGGCCGTTTACAATGTTCAGACCGGACATGGCCGTAACCAAGCCATTCATGGCGGCTTCATACCCGCTTTGGGCATCAACTGTCTTGCTATCCGAGTGAAAGCCGGTACCGTGGGAGGGAAGCTTGAAATTCTGGGCCATCTGGGCCATGGCGCCTGAAATCAACGGCATTTCCGGAGCACCGTAATCGCTGCCCATAAAACGCAGATCCAGCAAAGTACCACTATTGGACACGAAAGTCCGTGTACCGGGCCGTGTGAGTTGCGCCAGGACAAGTCCCGCTAGTGAATCGGCCCAGACGACAATGACTGTTCCAGCCAAGGAGGCCGGGGTGCTCATGGATAAAAGCGGGACCGGCGAGGACACAATACCGCCTCCTTCCAATAAGGCCGATTCGATGATCAGATCGGCACAGTTTTTCTCCAGCCGGAATGGATCGGTGGGACAAGTTATGGTCGTAAAAAGTGGTCTCCTGGCAAATTTCTCTCCACCGCCTGCATGCGCAATGGCTATATCAGCGATAACCTTGAATTTTTCAGCATCCACAGGGCCAATCAGGATATGTTTGCCGGTATTTTCAAACATGGATTGGGCATTGAAGACAGGATGCGTCCCCGATGGCTTGTCCAACGCTGCCGCCATGCGCTGCACGACCCCGACTTGATTAAAATGGTCGCAAAGCCGTGTTATCTCTGCCACATCTTTTTGGGTGGTTGCCCGAACCTGCCTTGTTTCGGGATCGATTATCTGAATCTGCTCTCCAAATGGCGTAAAGGTGACGTGTCCCATTTTGAATTCATATTCAGAATCCTCATCACGACCAAATACGGTCACATTGCGCGGTGTTTGCCTAAGGCGAGCTTCGACCACATCAGACGGAATCTTGACAATACCATAGTCCTTATGCTTTTCGATTTGACAGCCGCCGCTATGAAATATCTCCAGGGCCCGCGGATTATCTTCAACTTTAATGCCGGTGTGCTGCATGAGGTCCAAAGCAGATGTATGGATTTTTTCAATGGACTCTTTTGAGAGACCGTTAATGCCCCAGGCAAACTGTGGCAATTGATTGGAATTTATGGAATTCAACATATGGAAATTCCTTTTGGGTCAATGTTTAGTGTTCGATTCATGGTCGTTCCTTTTCGAGACTTTACCTAAAGTCAAAAATATGTACTGAAATAATTGCCGGAGTGAAAGCGGTTCAGATATTTTTTCATGACGAAATATCAAATCGGAGCATGACCTGTGCCCAACGGATTGGTGATGAAGTGATACCGATTGGTAGTAAAATAAGGTAGTCGAAACATCACCAATCCGTCAGGGCACTACGATAGTGGGGACAAATTCAATATGATATGTCGTCATGAAAAAATATCTGAACCGCTTTTTGCACGAAACGGAACATTATTCTGACAACCACTATAGCAAACAATATAGATCTTGACAGTCACATAAATTGCTTTTAATATATTAGAAACACAATGTCAATTAATTAGACGGATACCCATGCAAAGCCTGCAAACCATTTCCCCACCCAAAAGTCTGACCCAAATTGCCTATGAAAGCTTACGCAAATCGATTTTGAATGGAGAAATGCGGGCCGGCGAACTCTACAACGAAATGGCCATTGCCAAACAGCTGGGCATCTCCCGGACCCCCATCCGCGAGGCTCTGCTGGAACTGTCCAATAAAGGGATGGTTAGCTTCTTGCCCCGTCGGGGTGTTGTTGTCAGGTCACTTTCAGAAGAAGATGTAAATGAACTCTTTGAATTGCGACAGGTCCTGGAGACCCATTTTATAACCAAGCTCGCGGCCAAACCCTCAGACTGCAATTTTAGCGTCTTGGAACAAAACATAAAGAAACAAAAGAATGCAGCCTTAAAAAACAGCATTCCGAATTATCTGCGTTACAACGGCGCATTCCATTATGCCCTGGCTGAAATGTGCAACAACCAGCGTATGCTGGAAATTTATGGCGCCATTGTGGATCTTATTCGCCTATTGGCGTTGCAGAGCCTGCAACACCCCATGCGCATGCAGGACCAACTGATTCCCCAGCATGAGGCGATGTTAAGGGCCATTAAAATCGGTGACACGGAAAAGGCGACTTCCCTATTGACGAACCATCTCAAAGAGAGCAAGCTGGCTGCCTTGGAAGGGATTCAAGTCATTCAGCCTTTAACCCAACCATAAAAAAGAGACCCAATTATGCTGAACAAAGAAACCATCAAGGAACTTGATCGCAAACATGTTGTCCACAGCTGGTCGGTTCAGGAAAATCTGGACCCGCTTGTGGTTGATAAGAGTGAAGGCATGTATTTCTGGGATATGGATGGCAACAAGTATCTGGATTTCAGTTCCTCCCTGGTAAACATGAACGTGGGCCATCAACACCCCAAGGTCGTCAAAGGTATTCAGGATCAGGCTGCCAAACAATGCTATATTCATCCGGGGATTGCCTGCACCGCCAGGGTGGAACTGGCCCGCGATCTGGCCCAGCTCACCCCGGGTGATCTGAACAAATTCTTCTTTACTTTGGGTGGCGCCGATGCCAACGAGAATGCATTGAAACTTGCCCGGGCCTATACAGGCAAATCCAAGGTGCTCACCAAATACCGCTCCTACCACGGCGCCACTTATGGCGCCATCAGCATGTCCGGTGACCCCCGGCGCCTGCCGGTGGAACCCGGCATCCCGGGGGTGCGCTATTTCTTTGATCCCTATTGCTACCGCTGTTCCTTTGGATTAACCCACCCCGCTTGCAACCTGCGCTGCGTGGAAAGCATCGATGAAATCATCGGCTATGAAGGCCCCCGGAATGTGGCTGCGGTGCTCATCGAACCGTTCACGGGTGCCGGCGGCTTTTTTGCACCGCCGGATGGATATTTCCAGAGGCTGCGTGAAATCTGCGACCGGCATGACGTGCTGCTGATCACCGATGAGGTCATGGTGGGTTGCGGACGCACCGGCCGTTGGTTTGCCATCGAACACTATAAGGATGTGGTGCCCGACATGATGACCCTGGCCAAAGGGCTCACCTGCGGTTATGTACCCTTTGGTGCGGTGGCCATCAGCGATCGCATTATGGCAAAGCTTGGCCAAGAAATGCTTTATGCCGGCCTGACATTCAATAGCCATCCGCTGGCATGCGCCACCGCCAAGACCGTTCTGGATGTCTATAAAGAAGAGAATCTTATCCACGCCAGCGCTGCGAATGGCGCGTATTTAAAACCAAAACTACAACAGCTCATGGATCGGCATGTTTGCATCGGTGATGTCCGCGGCACCGGCAGTTTTTTCTGTCTGGAATTGGTACAGGATCGGAATACCAAGCAAATACTTGATCCCGAAATTTCCGGCACGCTGGCCAAACGAATGATGCGAAAAGGCCTTTCCACCAATGTGATGGCCAACCGGTTATTCATCGGTCCGCCCTTTATCGCCACCCAGAAAGACTTGGACCGGGGGCTGGCCATTATTGAAGAAGTATTAAGCGAGATCGACGAGCTAATTTGAATTAGGAGATGAGCCATGCCTGAAATTTTGGGCGAACAGGTAGACCGACTGGTGACCATCGAGATGAAACGTCCCGGTATTCCCAGCCGTGGCGTCATTCTACCCTTGTATGAAGCCGCCCGACGGGTACAGGGCCGCCCCCTGACGTTGCTGGCCGCGGAAAAACTCAAGCAACATGTGAAACCAGGCGAATATGTTTTGATTGCCACCGGCTCCGGGAAAGCCCCCTGGCGACCTGCCGGTGAAACCGATGGCCCCCTGGGAGCGGTGAGTTTGGCGCGGGCCGTCAAATTCGGACTGGGTGGCAGACCCTGTTACGTGGCCGGTGAACCCTATATGCCACCGGTGGTCGCTGCATCGGATGCAGCGGGGATAACGGCGTCACCTTTACGCGAGATGGCTGACTACGACGGTTTCTACCCCACCGCCCTGGTGCGCCCTTTTCCTTTGGGTCACGACGGGGCCCTGCAAAAGGCCGTGGAACTTTTGGATGAACTCAAGCCGGCGGCCGTGATCAGCATTGAATCCCTGGGGCCCAACGCCCAGGGCGTTATTCACAGCATGACCGGCTATGAACGCGAGGCCGAGCATGTGGCCCTCACCTATCACCTGGTGCAGCAGGCCCGCAAAAGAAACATATTCACCCTGGGCATCGGGGACTATGGCAATGAAGTCGGTTTTGGTCTCGTAGCGGAAGAATTAAAGAAAGTTAGGCCCAATTGGGCCAAATGCCTTTGCCCTTGTGGCGGCAGTCCCTTATGCGAGGTAACTGCCGATGCTGTTGCCGCCGGATCCGTGAGCAATTGGGTAGCCTACGGCATTTCCGCCTGCCTGGCATATCTGTGTAAGGACCTTAATGTGTTGCAAGACGAGGAGACCGAACGGCGCATGGGTGTGGATTGCGTTTATGCCGGGGCCGAAGGCGAAGGCGGCATGAAACAACCCTGGGTGGACGGCACCCGGCCTCAGGTCCAGGAAGCCATCATCACCCTGCTGCGTATGCTGGTGGAGAATGCCAGCAAAATGGCATTAGAACGCGGCTGGTAAATAAGTTCAGGGGTCGGGGTGTTTTTCCATCAAAACCTTGCCTGGTGCGGAGATATGATCAGCAACTTCAGCGGACACTGTCTGAATGCATTAGGCATCATTAAGAAAGAACAGCTTGTAACATAT
>Ga0180435_10000940_pt1 | contig 30717 bp, 23 predicted proteins | sample SS_ome_3_FD_132467 | JGI IMG/M metagenome (GOLD analysis project Ga0180435, IMG submission 132467) | Hypersaline lake sediment archaeal communities from the Salton Sea, California, USA - SS_3_S_1 metaG | ecosystem: Environmental > Aquatic > Non-marine Saline and Alkaline > Hypersaline >... | reverse complement strand
TAGCTCTGGATGGAGGCGGTGGTCGACCCTACCTCCGGGCTGCCGATGACACCGACCACGACGTGGAACCCGCGCTCGGTCTTCCAGTCCACGAAGTCCTGCAGCTGTGCCTCGAACGAGGACGGGGTGATGACCACCATGGTCACGACGTCACTCACCAGATCCGGGTAGCTGTCGTGCTCGCCCCTGTCCTGGAGACCGGCCACGCGGTCGTAGACCGGCTTGAAGAAGTGGCTGTTGGTCGTGGCCCACAGATCGTCTCCCGCGGCTTGGTCACCGCCTTCGAAGACGACTCGCAGATCAAGGGTCTCGACGACGACCAGACGGTTCGCTTCCGGGTAGTACTCCACCGGTGAGATCTCGACGCGGGCCAGATCGAGAGCGCGCAGGCGGCCGATCGCGGTGACCCCGGCGAGGTCCTGGGCCACCCTGTCCGACAGGTACGCGTCCCTGTCGTACACGAACGGCCAGTTGGCCGGATCAACGCTCTTCGGCATGCTCGGCTGCGCCGGCATCAGCGGGGTGTCGATGCCGAACTCGGCAAGGTCTATCTCCCTGCTGGTTGCGGAGAGAACCTCCACGCGCGCCGTTGCTCCGTGGGGAACCTCTATCAGCCGGTTCATCATCGGTAGCTCCGGTGAACCGACGGTCTGAGAGGAATGGAAACCTGGAATGACGAGGCGGGTAAAGGTCCCCTCTCTGGTGTTGACCTCGAAGGCCTTCAGCTCACCTACCTCGACGCGGAACCGTAGCTCACTTGTGTCTCGTGCGAGAACGGTCATGATCGATTCCTGGGCGGGCAGGGCGATGGTCCGGGCGCTGGCCAGTGCGGGGCCTGCACACACCATGAGCACCAGAACGGACGCAACAGACAGTCTCCAGCGCATAGAGAAGTCCTTCCGGGAGTGAGTGGTGAGATGTGGCGGGTCGCCACTTGAGCGACCCGAATTACCTTATTATACCACAAATCGCCTATCTAGGGAAGTGCCGGCCTCGCCCGAAGCGTGATTCACCAGTGCAGGAGGCCCGGAGGACCCGCAGGGCAGGCCGCTCAGCCTTCCAGGAGCGCCTGCAGCGACTTCGTGAGGACGATCGAGTTACTGATGGCGATGCCCAATATGCAGATGACGAGGGGCACGGTCGTGTTCCGGCCGCGCGCCTCGAATGCCATTACGGCGGAGCCCAGAAGCACGAGGAGAGACATATGCCAGTGCTGCGAGTAGAGGAACTGTTCGCCTCCCCAGAACCCGTGCAGGATCCAATTGAACGCGATGATCGCGAGCGACGCGCGCGCCAGGGATCTGAATGCGGGCTCGAGCTGTCTGTCCCTCAGCGCCATCCATGCCAGCGCAGCGAGGAGAGCGAAGCCGATGTAGTTGCGCACGGACCCGGGGACGTGTGTGCGACGCAGTGACAGGCGAACGGGAATCAGGCGACCCTCCACGGGGGTCCCGCGCTTCGCGGCGGCCTTCCTCGCCTTCGCAGCGAACAGGTTCCCGTCAGACTTCGGCACCGGAGGGGCCAGTCCGTTGATCACGGCTGTGGGGAAGGTCACAAGCTGGATCACCGGGTCGTCCACGAGGTACCGCAGTATCCACTTCACATTGTTCGGCGTCTGCCTGGTGTGCGCATCGGAGAGCTCGTCCAGCACGTATCCGCTGGCTAGCGTGACGGCCAGGATGATCACGACGGTCACGGCGGTTCTGACACCTCTACGCCAGAAGCCTCGCCCGAGGTTCCGCTCGCGAACGAAGTAGAGGATCGCGACGGCCGCGGCGTTTGTCACCGTCACGCCCGCAGTCAACACACCCAGCGCGATCCAAGAGAACTCCGCGCGCAGGCTGCGACCGTCACGCGTCCTCAGGAACAGCATGTACGCAAGCGAGATGCAAAGAGCGCTCAGGCTGTACGACTCCGGCATGCTGCCCAGGAGCAGCCTGCTGAAGGACAGCGCAGCAAGCACGACAAGCAAGAGCGCCGAGCGAAGAGAGAGCCCGAGCGTCCTGAGGACGCGAAGCGCCACGAATGTCTGCAGACCGGTGGCGGCCGGCACCACGAGCAATGCGAGCGATACCCTCGTTGCAGCCTCGTCGATCGCCCCGGAGCTGACGAACGACGCTACTTTCGCCACAACGCCGATAGGGATGCTGAAGAGATGCTCCAGCAGCGGATGCGACAGGTGGTTGCCGCCCCCGCCGCTGCTGATGGCCTCCAGAGTGAGACCCGGATCGGCGTCGAAGAGCGTGTCGAACAGCGTGAACGCGCCCATCGACATGAGTCTTTGCTCGAAGACGTAGTGAAACACGAACACCACAACCGCGAGAAGCAGTCCGACGAGCAGCTCGCGCCGTGACCCACGCGGCCCATGGCCGTCCGCGGTCCGTGGGTGCTTGCCGGTGGTGTCCGTCGAGTCGGTTCGTGCGTTCGGCATGTTTGCGTCCCGATGGCCGTTCCTGTGGCGGTTGGTTGCTGTCCGCGAGTATTGCCCCCCTCGCTCGAGGAGTCAAGCATCCCGGCGAGACACATGACGCCGCCTCGCGGGCGGCTTGACCACCTCACGCCCCATCCTATACTGTTGAGAGTGGAGCGAACGTGCCGCATGTCACTGTCTCGGAGGCGTACCGTGAACTGGAAGCTGAGCCTGCTCGTTCTGGGAGCGCTTGCTCTCGCACTGGCCGTGGTCGCTCTGCCCGGCAGAAGCGACGAGCGTGGGACGGCGACAGTGTCCGCGGCAGGCGTGCGAGACGTCCCATGGAACGTCGTCGTCATCGTGATGGACACGGCGCGCCAGGACCGTCTGTCGTGCTACGGCTACGAGCGTGAGACGTCCCCCAGACTGACGGAGCTGGCGAGGTCCGCGACCCTCTACACGAACGCGTACTCCACAAGCTCGTGGACGGGGCCGGGCCACGCGTCTCTCTTCACGGGGCTTCATTCCTTTACTCACGGGACGACCCAGGAGAGCTGGGAGATGAGGGAGGGCCTCACGACCTTCGCGGAAGTCCTGTCGGAGCGAGGCTACCGAACCGTCGCCGTCGTGGAGAATGCGATGCTGACGTCCGACCGCGGCTACTCCCAGGGGTTTGCGGAGTACTACGAATCATGGCGGGAGGGATGGCACCGCGACAGCGGCCAGGCCGTGGTCGAATTCCGAAAGGTGCTTGACGGCGGCACGTCCGAACAGCCGTTTCTCGTCTTCGTCAATCTGATCGCTCCACACTCGCCCTACAACTCACCCAGGCAGTTCCGCAAGAGCTTCGTGACGCGCCCCGAGATACGGCTCGACAACAGCATGTGGCGCCAGTACTACACGGGGCGGGTGACATTCTCCGATGACGAACTGACGCACCTGAACGAGCGCTACGACGCCGAGATCCTCTACACGGACCACCTTGTCGGCGAGATGATCGACGAGCTCGTCGAGCGCGACCTGTGGGACGACACCGTCCTCATCGTCACTTCAGACCACGGCGAGAACATTGGTGACCACGAACACATGGACCACATGTTCTCGCTTTTCGAGACCACGACGAAGGTCCCCTTCATTGTGCGCCAGCCTGTGCTCTTCGGCGCCGGAGTGGTCGAGGACGCGCCCGTGCAGCTCACCGACGTCTTCCCCACTGTGCTCGAGATCGCGGGCGTAGATGCCGCTGACTTCCCGTCGCATGGTTACTCACTCCTCGGCGACACCGCGCCTGCGGACCGGGAGGTCTTCACGGAGTACTACCACCCCATGTTCGTCCTGTCGGGCTACAGCAGGGCGGAGCACCGGCGAAGTCCACTGCTCAAGCCCTACCTGCGCAGGATCAGAAGCCTGACGCGCGGAGACATGAAGTTCATCTGGGGCAGCGACGGGAAACACGAGCTTTACGACCTGGCGAGCGATCCCGACGAGCTCTCCAACCTCATCGACTCAGACGTGTACGCCGAGGTGCGGCGCGACTTGGAGGCGCGACTCGATGAGCTACTCAGCACGATGGATCCCAGTGCGAGCGCTGAGCCGCACGCAGACGACTCGGGTGAGCTCGATGAGCAGACGAGAGAGGCGCTCCGGTCACTCGGCTATCTCGAGTAGCGAGGTGCCTTGAGCCGGCTAATCCGGTTCCAAGCTCCAGTCATGGGGGATGCCAGCACAGAAAGACCCGCCCGATCGGCGGGTCTTCTCGCCATCTGCCCACAGCGGACGTGACAGCGCGAGTCTGATATCATTGTGCATGAGACACCATAGAATGCTTCAGGTGGGCCTCGGCGGTCCAAGTCTCCGTTGAGGGGGGGAACTCATGCGTCTTGCGATCGCTGTGTTGCTCAGCGTGCTGCTCACGGCAGGAGCCGCGATGGGGAGACCGGTCGTCGGCGGACACGCGGTGGAGCATGCTGTTGAGTTCGCCGGCCCGAGCAGACCGAACGTCCTGTTTGCCTACTGGCAGATGAACGATCCGACCGGGTTCGCGACCGTGGACCTCACAGCTGACGCGGTTCCGTACTTCCACCCCAGCAACCACATGTCCTTCGATGGGACCACACACTGGTGGTGCGGGAGAATCGAGTACGACGCCGACGGAGGTTACGGGAACCGTTGGGATCAGCGGCTCGAGCTTCCCGCCGTGGATATCACCGGCGCCGTGTACCCGGTGCTGACCTTCGCGCACTACTACGACAGCGAGGTCGGGTACGACTTCACCTACGTGCAGGCGAGACAGGGTGGCGAGTACGTGAGTCTCAACTCCGGCTACGACGGCTTGATTCCCGGCGGCGCGTGGGTGGACCTCGGCGCGTACGGCTTCGTACTCACCGGCATGGACAACCCGATCCAGGCACGGTTCCGGTTCATCTCAGACGGTGCCTACTCGGATGAGGACGGCCTTTATCTGTCGGTCGGCGGTGCCTACCATGTCGACAACATCAAGATCTACGACTTCTACGGCGGGACTGTGTACTTCTACGACGGTGTCAGCGGCGGCAGCCCTTGCATCGCCTCGGTGCCGCCTGCAGCCGGTGACTACTGGCACCTGGTGGACGATATCTGTTCGTCGAACGTCATCCCTTCGTGGTGGTGCGGTGATGATGCCGACACGAGCCTCATCCCGCCGAATCTGGCGAACGCGCTCATCTCTCCCATTGTGAGCATCCCAGGCGGCTCCCAGAGCTGCACGCTGCGCTACGCGATTCACGCTGAGGTTCCAACGAGCGACCCCGGCGACTTCTGGGACGTTTCGGTGAGCGTGGACGATGGGGAGTGGATCTCGCTCTGCACGTGGTTTGGCGACTTCGGGGCGTGTGCTGGGTGGGGGACGACCGGTCTCATGGGGCAGCCGCTCGACCGGTTCCTCAGTCCGATTCACGGTGTCAGCTTCCAGGTCCGCTTCACGTTCTACACCAACGACGATGGCTGCGGTCCCGGCGTCGCCGGCGGGGCCGGCATCAACGTCGATGACACCTGGTTCGAGGGTGAACCTGAGCCACCACCGTGGCCTGTTGAGAACGTGAGCTGGGGCAGCATCAAGGCTCTGTATCGCTAGGGCAGAGATGTGATCAGGCGGAGCCACTCCACGATCTGGTTCCAACTCTCAACCACCGGGGATACAACAACAATCGGGCCGCCATGCGGCCCGATTGTTGTTGTATCCCCGGGAGTAGAGATACCTAGGTCTTGGTCACATCAGTTGTTACTTGAGCAACAACATCTTCCTCGACTCCGTGAACGACGGCGCGGTCAGCCGATAGGTGTACATCCCGCTGGCGACCTTTCCACCCGCGTCGTTCTTGCCGTCCCAGCTGACGCTTCTTGCTCCGGACGGCTCGTATCCGTCGACCAGCGTCCTGACGAGCCGCCCCGAGACGTCATAGATGCGCAGGGAGACGTTCATGCCGCCGTCGGGTACCTGGAAGGCGATCTCGGTGACGGGGTTGAACGGGTTCGGCACATTCTGCCGCAGCTTGAGTCCGGCCGCAGCCATCTCGTCCGACCTGGTCTGTTCACCCGCAAGCCCCGCGAGGGCCGGGTTCTCGAGCGGGCAGTCGAAGGTGGGATCGACCGCGCACCGGTAGAACACCCGGAACCCCTGAACCGCCTCATCCAGGCCGGGGATGTTGATCATGATGTCGCCCTCGGTGTAGTAGTCCCGCGAGTAGTTCACGCGCGTGCTCCAGCGAGGGAATTTCACGACCGACATGCCCTTGGCGCTGAACGGCACGCCGTCGAAGTCACCAACCATCGTCCAGGTCGCCGTGTAGATGCCTCCCCGGAGAGTCTCGTCCTCAACCGTGGTGATGAGGTTCGGCGAGCTGGAGTAGAGCCTGGCCAGGAACTCCGTCATCGTCTCGATGCCGTAGATGTCGACGATCGGATCGTGGTACTCGATGTCCGGGGCGTAGTATCCCAGGAGCGACTGCCAGTTGTCGGCGTTGATCTCGACCAGGGAACGCGCGATCTCCATACGCCGCCGCCGGAGCCACCAACGGCCGCGCCTCTTGGCCTCGCTCTCGTCCGGACCGACGACATCCTCTGCCGGGTGGGTCTCGGAGGCGATCTGTCTTGCAGTACTGTTCAGCGGGCAGTCGAATGTCGGGTCCACGGCACACCGGTAGTACGTGCGGAATCCCCCGATGGCTTCGTCGAGGCCGGGGATACTGGCCATGATGTCGCCTTCGGTGTAGTAGTCCCGCTGGTAGTAGACCTTCCGGCTCCACCCACGGAACTTGATGATCGAGACGCCCTTGGCCTCGTACGGAACGCCGGCGAAGTCACCGGCCATCGTCCAGGTCGCCGAGTAGATTCCTCCTACCAGCGTTTCGTCCTCGATCGTAGTGACGAGGTTCGGTGAGTTCGCGAACATCTGCGCGAAGAAAGCCGTCATCGTCTCGATGCCGTAGATATCGACGATCGCATCGTGGTACTCGATGTCGTTGGTGTAGTAGGGCATGATCGACGGCCAGTTGGTCGACTGCACTTCGATCAGCGCTCGACCAATCTCGAGGCGATCTCTGTAGAGCCAGCCCCGTTCGCCGCCCTCGGCGTTGGCCACGGTGGGGATGAGGAGCATGGAGATACTGGCGAGAGCCAAGAACACAAGGACTGTCTTCTTCACACGAGCCTCCTATGGTCTTCCTGTGGTGGTTCTCCCTCATCGGATAGCAACTCCCGCTATCCCGATATGGAGTGGCCTGAGCGGCATGGAAATCTGCGCGGAATGAAGCGACTGGCGGGGTCGGCGACAGCCACGCCCAGTCCCAAGTCTTGTTCTGCACCAGGCCCGTAATGACAAGCTGTTAGATGGTGTTGGACAGCAGAGGTTTCTCACCTCACCATCTGCGATTCCTGCTGACATTGCCGCAATCTTCACACTCGACTCAGCAACGCACGGAGACTGGCGTTCAGAAGACAGCGGTGTTGCGCTTGGCCCTGTTAAAACAGATATGGATTGACAATAGCATACTATGATTATATTATCAAGTCATATACAGACGAGCGACTTATCAGTCGAAGGACGGAATCTCGGCACTGATTCAGGAATCTCATGGTGCGTGCGATGTAGATTGCACTGTGAGACAGAGTACGTCTGGCGACTCATCGTGAGACGACATCGAGGCTTCGTGACCGGATTCTCGGGAATCGCCACCACCATTGAGATGGAGGTACTGCAATGAAGTACGCCGTTCTTCTGACAATCGTTGCCCTGCTCGCCGCAGGTTGCTCTGAGTCTGATTCGAACCCTGCCGGCTCGAGCGCAGATGCGACCATCCAGGTCATTCACAATTCGCCATCAGCGGCAGCGGCCGTCGTGGATGTCTACCTCAACGGTGGTGCCACCCCCGCGATCGACGATCTCGCCTTCCAGACTGCTACTGGTCTGATCGAGCTGGACCCGGGTTCCTACACCATAGGCATTGCGCCGGGCAACAGCACAGGTCCTGCTGACATCATCGCAAGCTTCGGTCCTTTGTCCCTGGTATCAGGCAGCCAGAATGTCGTCATGGCTGCCGGCGAGCTGGGGGATGACTTTGATCTCATCTTCAACGAACTCGTCACATCAGCGACGGCCGGTCAGGTTGGCTTGCTGGCATTCCACGGTTCCCCGGACGCGCCCACTGTTGACATCAGCGCTTATGGCGCGGGTGTCCTGATCACGGCGCTCGAGTACCAGACGTTTCAGGGCTATCTCGAGGTCGCCGAGGCTGACTACACACTCGGCATCGCCCCGACGGGTGACGATCCGATCATGTACTTCGACGTTCCTCTGACGGGACTTGCTGGCGGCACGGCCGTGGTCTTTGCGTCAGGCTACCTGGCTGGCAGGAACACGGAGTTCGGCCTCTTCGCGGCCCTCAACGATGGTACGGTCGTGGAGTTCGATGAGACGTTCGACCCTGACGCTGCGATCATCCAGGTCATCCACAACTCGCCGTCGGTTGCTGCGTCTGTCGTGGATGTCTACCTGAATAGCGGCGCCAGCCCCGCGATCGAGGACCTTGGCTTCCAGGAGGCGACCGCCCTGATTCCGCTGCCGGCCGCTTCGTACACCATCGGTATTGCGCCGGGCAACAGCACGGGCCCCGGTGACATCATCGCTAACTTCGGTCCTGTTGCGCTGGCATCAGGAAGCCAGAGCGTAGTTATGGCTGCCGGTGAGCTGGGAGACGACTTCGATCTCATCTTCAACGAGCTCGTCACTTCAGCGATGGCCGGACAGGTCGGTCTGCTGGCCTTCCACGGTGCGCCTGACGCGCCGACCGTTGACATCGTCGCTGAGGGCGTCGGTGTCCTTGTCACTGCACTCGAGTATCAGACCTTCCAGGGCTATATCGAGGTTCCGGAGGCCGACTACACACTGGGCATCGCCCCGACAGGTGACGATCCCATTATCGAGTTCGACGTTCCCCTGACAGGTTTGGCCGGCGGTACAGCTGTGGCCTTCGCCTCGGGCTATCTGGCTGGTGATTTCGGCCTCCTGGCGGCCCTCAACAACGGCACGGTCGTGGCGTTCGCAGTAGCGCCGTAGCCTGATGAATTCTCCACCGGGAGCAAGATAGCCAGAGGCTTCCGGATCGAGTCGGTACGATGTGCGCCGAGTGAAGTTCAGGTGCGCAGATCATGGTTCTTCGGAGAGGAAAGCATGAGACGCACAACAAGCACTCTGAGTCTAATCGTGGTACTCGCGCTCGCCGCGCCCATGGCGCTGGCCAGCTGCGGCGGTTGCGGAGGCCATGGTGGCGCCGCTAGTCACGCACACTCCATGAAGGACATCGTCGACACGGCGGTCGAGGCCGGGAGTTTCAACACCCTCGCAACCGCGCTCACCGAGGCGGGTCTGGTTGACGCGCTCAAGGGCGAGGGTCCGTTCACGGTCTTCGCTCCGACGGACGACGCATTCGCGGCCCTTCCCGAGAGCACCGTCGAGTCGCTTCTCAAGCCTGAAAACCGCGAGATGCTCGTCTCGATACTCACGTACCACGTTGTGCCCGGGAAGGTGATGGCGGAGCAGGTCATGGGCCTCAACGCGGCCGAGACGCTTAACGGCCAGCGTGTGGACATCATGGTCAAGGACGGCTCGGTCATGATTGACGGAGCACAGGTCGTTATGACAGACGTCGAGGCCAGCAACGGTGTCATCCATGTGATCGACAGTGTGATCATGCCCAGCTCGCAGACGATCGTCGATGTGGCCGGCGAGGCCGGCAGCTTCAAGACGCTGCTCGCGGCCGCCCAGGCCGCCGGTCTGGCTGAGGCGCTCATGGGTGAAGGTCCCTTCACGGTCTTCGCGCCCACGGATGACGCGTTCGCGAAGCTGCCCGCGGGCACGGTCGAGTCGCTTCTCATGAAGGAGAACCTCGCCAAGCTCCAGGGCATTCTGCAGTATCACGTGGTCCCCGGTCGGGTCTTCTCCGATGCCGTTGTCGGCATGGACAGCGTCAAGACGCTGGACGGAAGTGAAATCAACATATCCGTTATGGACGGCAAGGCGATGGCCAACGAGTCGGTCATCGTTGCGACGGACATAGATGCGTCGAACGGAGTCATCCACGTGATCGACGCCGTTCTGATCCCTTAGGGAGGCGAACATGAAGAAGCTGGACATCATCGTAACCATACTTCTCATAGTTGGAGGCCTCAACTGGGGTCTCGTGGGACTGTTCCAGTTCGATCTCGTCGCCGCCATCTTCGGACACGGAGCCGTTCTCTCGAGAGTCGTGTACTCGCTCGTGGGGCTCTGCGCGGTCTACAAGATCTTCCGCTTCAAGGGCTAGGTTCGACAGGTCCTGGCCATCTGCTGCGTTCAATATGGAGCAGATCGCAGGCGAGCTCGAACTGGAGTCTGAACGGTGTTCGCTTCGGACGCTGATATACCAGAAGGCCGCTGGATCCAATCCAGCGGCCTTCTGCATTCTGGACTCGGCGCCATACTTGAACGCAGGGACGGCGATCTGAGGACGCGGTCCCCTTCGAGTGGCAGGCGGACACGGTCGACCTGTCGGCGTACTCGGTTGGACAGATGATCACGATCGGCTTCGGGTACGGGTGCTCCGTCAGGCAACACCGCCCTCGCCTCAGGCCAGGGCGGTTCCCATTCGGTAGCGGGGCCTCGTCACGAGGCTATTCACGCCGCGATGGGGGAGCGTCCCGCGAAACATCGGTCGCTGCCTGGAGGCGGTCGTCAGATCTCATCTCCCCGGCGTGCGCGGCCTGCAGCGCGTCGAGCTTCCTCGCGAGGGTCTTCGGCGACGCCTGGCCGCGACAGAGGTAGTAATACCCGACGGGGACCACGAAGAGCGTGAGGAGACACGCAGAGGTCGCCCCGAAGGCGACGACCGTGCCGATCGAGAGGCGGCTCATCGCTCCGGCGCCGCTGGCGAGGATGAGCGGAACCGCGCCGATGGCCGTCGAGAGACCCGTCATCATGATGGGCCGCAGGCGCTGACGGGATGCACGGAACAGGGCCTCCTCGAATTCCAGGCCGCGGTCCCGAAGCTGATTGGCGAACTCGACGATCAGAATCCCGTTCTTGGCCGCGAGCCCAATGAGCATGATGAGGCCGATCTGACTGAAGATGTTGAGCGTCACTCCGAGCAGGAGCATGCCGATCGTTGCTCCCAACATGCCCATCGGTACGGTAAGCATGATGACGAAGGGGCTCACGAAGCTCTCGAACTGCGCCGCGAGAACCAGATAGGCGATCACAAGAGAGATCACGAAGACGAAGATGACCGCGCCGCTGGACTCCCGGAGCTTCTGCGACATTCCCTTGTAGCTGATCGTGGCGGTCGCCGGCAGTTCCTCTCGCACCGTGCTCTCGAGGAACGCCAGACAGTCGTTCATTGAATAGCCTTCCGCAATGCTGCCCGAGATGGTCACTGCGCGCACGCGGTTGTATCGTCTGAGCTCACTTGCGTCCGCCCGTTCCTCAAGCGTGACCAGATTGGAGAGCGGGATCAGCTCGCCAGTGCGGCTGGAGCGGACGTAGATGTTCTCCAGGTCTGCCGGCGTCCGGCGCGCCTCTTCCGCACCCTGCAGCACGACATTGTACTCCTCGCCTCTGTCGACGAACGTTGTGGCGAGGCGCGATCCCAGCATCGTTTCGAGCGTGCGTCCGACCGTCTGGGAGGTGACGCCAAGCTCGGCGGCGCGATTGCGGTCCAGAGCGACGCGGAACTGCGGGGTCGTCTCCCGGTAGTCGGCGTCAACGCCGGTAAGCCCCGGGTACTCCTTGGCTCTCTCAACGATGATGTCCCGCCATCTGGCCAGCTCTTCATAGGTCGGTCCGCCGATGACGAACTGGACCGGCTGGCCGAAGTAGAACGAGAGGCCTGAAGGCTGGAAGACGAATACCCGGACGCCCGTGACGGCTGAGAGTTCTCCCGATACCTCCTGTGCGATCTGAGCTGCCGTGCGGTCGCGCTTCTCCCATGCCGCGAGATCGACGATGCCAATGCCGCTGTTGACGCCGCCCCCGCTGCCCCAGCCGGGTGTCATGGCGAGCACGTGCTGGACCTCGCCGCTCTGAATGAGCGGCGTCAGCTTGTCCGTGACCCGGCTCATGTACTCGCGGGATGCCTCGAACCCGGTCCCCTCCGGGGCTGTCATTCTGGCCATGAGGACGCCCCGGTCCTCCTGAGGTTCGTACTCCGAGATGATGTTACCGAGCATGACCCAGATAGAGCCGACCATCAGGATCATGATGGCGAGCGATGCGAGCGGGTGGCGTATGCAGAGCCGGAGCGCTCCATCGTACCACGTGACCACGCGCTGGAACGTCCTGTCGACGGTTTTGATCAGTGCGCCCTCAGACTCCCGAGGGTGCAGGAACCTGGCGCACAGCATGGGGGAGAGGGTGAGCGCGACGACGCTGGAGAACACAACGGCGCCGGTGATAGCGAAGGCGAACTCCGTGAAGAGCTTGCCCGTGTCACCCCCCATCAGGCTGATCGGCACGAACACGGCCACCAGCACGAGCGTGGTGGCTATCACGGCGAAGGCCACTTCGTTGACTCCGTGGAACGCCGCGAGAAGTGGGGGCTCGCCCTCCTCGATGCGACGATGGATGTTCTCCAGAACGACGATCGAGTCGTCGACCAGAAGGCCGATTGCGAGCACGAGCGCGAGGGAAGTGAGGAGGTTGACCGAGAACCCGAATGCGTAGAGCACGATGAATGCAGAAACGAGAGAGATGGGCACGGTCACTGCCGGGACCATCGCCGCGCGGACGCTGCCAAGGAAGATGAAAATGATGCAGACAACCAGCGCGCACGCGATCAGAAGGGCGGTCCGCACCTCCCTGATCGCGGCCTCGATGAAGACCGAGCTGTCCCGGAGGACGATGAGCTCCATGCCCTCCGGCAGGTTGGGCTGGAGTTCGCGCATGGTGGTCTTGACGCCGCTGATCACGGCGAGCGTGTTGGCAGTCGACTGGCGTGAAATGCCAATGCCGATCGCGCTCTTCCCGTCGGCCGTGAAGCTGTCGCGGAGCGACTCGGGCGCGATCTCGACTCTGGCGACATCACCAAGCCGGACGAGATGGCCGTCCGCGCCGCGTGACACGACCAGACGGCGGAAATCCTCGGCCGTCTGATAGCCACGCTCCAGCCGGATCGTGAATTCGCGATCTTCAGACTCGAGGCGACCGGCGGGCAGCTCGACGTTCTCCGTATAGAGGGCGCTCTCGACATCCTGAACCGTGAGCCGGCGGGCGGCAAGAGCTCTCCGGTCGAGCCACACGCGCATCGAGTAGCGCTTCTGGCCGAAGATACGAGCCTCCGCGACTCCGTCCACCACGGAGAACCTGTCTATCAGATGTCGGTCGGCGTAGTCGGTCAGCTCCATCTGCGACATGGTGGGGTGTGACAGCCCGAGGATGAGATCTGCCGACCCGCCGGCGCCGCGCTTCGATATGCGCGGAGAGTCAGCCTCTTCAGGCAAGCGATTGACGACGCGTCCCACTCTGTCGCGGATGTCGTTGGCGGCCTCGTCAATGTCCCGGCTGATGTCAAACTCGATGCTCACGGTGGATTGGCCGTCCGCGCTCGTGGACTCGACGGTCTTCAGCCCCTCAATGCTTGAGACGCTTCCTTCGATGATCTGTGTGATCTTCGACTCAACCACATTGGCGGACGCGCCGCTGTAGCTCGTGCGGACACTGATGATGGGGGAGTCGACGTCCGGATACTCTCGGAGCGGCAGGCGCTGATACGCGATGAGGCCGAACGTGATCAGCACGAGGCTGATGACGGTGGCGAAGACCGGGCGCTTGATCGAGATCTCGGAGATGATCATGATGTCGTCTGCTCCAGACGCACACTCGCACCGTCACGCAGATTCAGGAGGCCGTCGACGACGATCGTCTCGCCTGGTGTCAGGCCGTCGATGACCTCGACCCAACCGACGTCTCTCTTTCCCAGAACCACCTCACGCTGCTCGACGGTCTGGTCCTCGCGCACGACGTAGACGTACTGCCTGTCCGCGTAGGAGAGGAGCGCCTTCTCGGGTATGCCCGGCGCCTCGCGTGGGCAACAGGTCAACTCGAGCGTGAGCAGCATTCCGGCTCTGAGCTTGCCGTCCGGATTCGGAACGCGCGCCTGCATCGCGATCGCGCGCGTCGAGCTGCTGATACGCGAGTCGATGCTTGTCACTTTTCCCGAGAACGTCTCATCGGGCCATGATGTCGCGCGCCCTTCGATGGCCTGACCGACGGCCACCTCCGAGAGAAGCGACTCGGACACGCTGAAGTCGACCTTGACCACGCTCAGGTCGTCCAGTGTTGTGATCACGCTTCCCGGTGAGACCAGCGCGCCCGGGCTCGCTCTGCGGATTCCTACGACGCCTGCAAAGGGTGCAGTGATGACCCTGTCGTTGAGCCGCGCCTCGGTCGCCGCCGCGCGTGCCTTCGCTGCGTCGAGGGAGTCCCGTGCGAGGTCGAACTCCTCCTGAGATACCAGATCGCTCCGTCGCAAGGTCTCGACGCGTTCGAACTGCCTCTCCTGTTCCGCCACGGCGATTCGCGCCTCCTCGAACGCTGCGGACTCTTCGGCGTGTTCCAGTTCGACGAGAACGTCGCCCTGCCGGACGAAGGCCCCGTCGTTGAAGTGGACACTGGCGATCCTCTCCGTGACCGGAGGTGTGACCGTGACGGACTCGTTCGCGGACACCGTACCGATGGACTCAGTGCTGTTGGCGAACGTGCGTGTGCCGACGACCTCGGCCACTACGGCCGTATCCCCGCCACCCCGGCGCTGCTGAGGCTCGGATCGCCGGATGAAGTGGTGCGCGACAAGTACCACAGCGATGGCTGCGGCTACTACGATGATCGGCTTCAGTGGCTTCATGGCAGTCCAATCCCTGTTTCATCTGCTGTTTCTGATGCGCTGCACGGTCCCGTGAGGTCGTTGGTCCCCGCAGCCGCCGCGTCGAGTCGGAGGGCGGTTCAGGGGACCGTTCAAGTGGGCCAGTATAGCACTTCCCCGGCATCTGGGTGTGGTGCGTCTGAGACACTCCGTCGTGCCGCTGACCACAGTGCTGACAACTCCGGCCCGGCGGGATGTTGACGCCTCTCAGGAACACTGGCCGAGAATGAGAGCATCAACGCTGATTCACATTGTACGGGGGCCGAACAAAGTGTATAATGTGAGTATGGATATGCGTGAATGCAGGATTGCTTCTTCCAGCTGATCGAATCCGTACAGGGAGTGCGACAACGATGACATCCCGGAGCAGAACGAGCCTCCTCAGAGGCTGCGCAATGAGTCTCACCATCGTGGTGGTCTCTGCCGCTTCGCCGGCGGCCGCCGATATGTCGCTCGTCTGGTCGGACGAGTTCGACGGCACCAGTCTCAACACGGCCAACTGGACGATCGACATCGGTGACGGTTGTCCCGACCTGTGTGGATGGGGCAACAATGAACTCGAGTACTACCGCGCTGAGAACGTCGACGTCTCGGAGGGGTATCTCACGCTCACGGCGCGCCAGGAGTACTACGGCGGCAGGTCCTTCACCTCCGGGAAGATCCTGACAAGGGACAAGCATTCATTCCTCTATGGCCGGATCGAGATGCGCGCGAAGCTCCCGACCGGCGGCGGCATGTGGCCGGCGTTCTGGATGATGCCGCAGTACAGCGTCTACGGGGGTTGGGCGTCGAGTGGCGAGATCGACATCATGGAGTCGGCGAACAACACGGACTGGGTCGGCGGCACGATCCACTACGGCGGCAGCTGGCCCGACAACACGCACTCGGGTGGGACCTACTCGCCGGGGGGTGTCAACTTCGCCGCCGACTTCCACATCTACGCCATCGAGTGGGAGCCTGAGGAGATCCGCTGGTACGTCGACGGCGTCCACTACTACACGAGGCACTACACGCAGTGGTACTCCAACGGAGCCCCCGGCAATCCCTACGCGCCGTTCGACCAGGAGTTCTTCATCATCCTCAACGCCGCGGTCGGCGGCAATTACACAGGCTGTATCGAGAATGGCTGCATCACCGCCGATCTGCCCCAGGAGTACGTCATCGACTACGTGAGGGTGTATCAGGAGACGGGCAATGTTTCACCGGTCATCGCGATCACCTATCCAACCGAGGGCGACAATCCGCCGGCGGGCGACATCACCCTCGAAGCCGCCGCTTCCGACACGGACGGGACCGTCACGACGGTGGAGTTCTACGACGGCACGACCTATCTGGGCGAGGATGCAACGTCGCCGTACACGTTCACGTGGACCTCGGTTCCCGACGGCTGCTATTCGATCACGGCGAAGGCCATCGACGATGGTGGCGGGTTCGCTGAGGATGTCTCCGACATCACCGTCGGCACCGGATGCGGGCAGGCTGCCTACTACGGAATGCCGACCGCTCTGCCGGGGCTGGTCGAGGCCGAGGACTTCGATATCGGTGGAGAGGGTGTGGCGTACCACGACCTCGACCCGGGCAACACTGGAAACCAGTACCGCACGTCCGAGGATGTGGATATCGAGACCTGCTCCGATACCGGTGGCGGGTACAACCTCGGATGGGTTCTGGAGGGCGAGTGGACCGAGTACACCATCGACGTGCCGGTCCCCGGAGACTACCCCATCGACATCCGTGTGGCATCGCAGTCAGTGGGCGGAGTCTTCCACCTTGAGTTCAACGGTCAGGACAAGACTGGCGATGTCACTGTTCCGGTCACCGGTGGGTGGCAGAACTGGGAGACCGTGTCCGCGACGGTGACGCTCTCGGCCGGTACGCAGCTGATGAGGTTCGTGCCGACGGTCGAGGGCTTCAACATCAACTCGTTCGAGTTCCTGGAGGGAACCGGTGTAGATGAGGTCGTGTTGGGTAGGCCGGTTCTCTACCCGTGCTACCCGAACCCGTTCAACCCGACGACGATGATCAGCTATCGCCTCTCGGAGCCCGCTTCGGTGACCCTGAGCATCTATGATCCGGCCGGCAAGCTGGTGAAGACCCTGGTGAGCGGGAGAGCCGACGAGGCCGGCTCGCACGAAGTCGTGTGGAACGGCACGAACGAGGCGGGCCGCGTCGCGGCGGCCGGTGTCTACTTCTACCGACTGGACGCCGGGGGATACTCGGAGAGCAGGAGAATGGTCCTTGTGAAGTAATCGGGGAGGCGCTCCCCTCGACGTTCCAGCGATGTGATGACAAGAAGGCCCGCCGAGAGGTGGGCCTTCCTCTTGTTCGCCCGGTGGGTGCCGAGAACGCACTTGATCGCCTCCAACTAATTTGATAGATTTCTAATTAGATACACATCTAACGAGGAGGACCCGTGGGACAGCACGACATCGAAACGCTGCTGCGCTTCTTCAAGGTGCTGGCGAACGAGAACAGACTCAAGATCCTCGGTGTGCTGGCCGACCGGGAGTGCGGGGTGGAGGAACTGGCAGCACTTCTCGATCTCAAAGCGCCAACGGTGTCGCACCACCTGGACAAGTTGAGAACGCTCGGGTTCGTGGACATGCGGACCGACGGCAACGACCATCTCTACCGGTTGAGCGTGGACAGCCTGCAGGAGATGAGCAAGCGCGTGTTCTCCTCGTTCAGCGCGGAGAGCGTCGTCTCTCTCGCCGACGACGTGGAGTACGATGCCTGGGAGTCCAAGGTGCTGGGTGCCTTTGTGGACGGGGATCAGATCACGCGCGTTCCTGCCGGGTACAAGAAGCGACTCGTCATTCTCAAGTGGCTGGTGAACTGCTTCGACGAGGGGAGGGAGTACTCCGAGAAGGAGGTCAACGAGATCATCGAGCGGCACCATCCGGACTACTGCCTGTTCCGCCGGGAGTTCGTGATGAACGGGCTGATGGAGCGACGCGACGGCGTCTACCGGCGCGTGGAGTGGCAGCTGCCGGAGCTGGTGTGACTTTGGCCGAGGCGAACCCGACCGAGCGCCTGGGAATCTAAAGACACAGTGGTCCGACAAACCCAGGCAAGGAGCGAGCCGTGTTCAAACGAATGGCGGGCATCGTGATCCTGCTTGCCCTGGCACTTCCATTCGCCACGGCGTGCGGGGAACAGGAGATGGACATGAGCAACGAAGAGTACCGGGAACTGACGCCTGAGGAGGAGCGCGTCATCGTCCACAAGGGGACGGAGCGTCCTTTCTCCGGTGAGTACAACGAGCACTCGGAGACGGGTACGTATCACTGCAAGCGCTGTGATGCGGCGCTCTACGAGTCGAGTGACAAGTTCGCGTCATCGTGCGGCTGGCCGAGCTTCGACGATGAGATCGATGGAGCGGTCCGGCGCGAGACCGACGCGGACGGGAGACGGACCGAGATCCTCTGCGCCAACTGCGGCGCACACCTCGGCCATGTGTTCGAGGGAGAGCAGCTGACGGACAAGAACGTCCGGCACTGCGTGAACTCGATCTCGATGGTGTTCAAGCCGGACGCAGCCCCCGCGACGAACGACGCGGCGGCCGGTTCGGGGTTCGCTCACTTCGCCGGCGGGTGCTTCTGGGGTGTTGAACACCAGTTCGCCGGCAAGGAGGGCGTTGTCTCCGCGGTGTCCGGTTACATGGGTGGCACGAAGGAGAACCCGACCTATCAGGACGTGCTCGGCGGCAGGACGGGACATCTTGAGGCCGTCCAGGTCGAGTACGACCCGGAGACGATCACGTACGAGGAGCTCGCCCGGTTCTTCTTCGAGATCCACGACCCGACGCAGCACAACGGCCAGGGTCCCGATATCGGCGAGCAGTACCTCTCGGCCATCTTCTACGAGAGCGAGGAGGAGAAGGCCACGGCGGAGCGACTGATCGCGATCCTTGAGGACAAGGGGTACGACATCGCGACGATGGTCAAGCCCGCGGGTACGTTCTGGCCGGCGGAGGACTATCATCAGGACTACTACGAGCGGAAGGGACAGCGCCCGTACTGCCACGCCTACACACCGAGGTTCTAGAGTGTCCGAACGTCTCACGGAAGAGAGGTTGCGCTGCGACCTCTCTTCACCCGGAGGTATGAGATGAGCAGACCGAGAAGTTCCGTGCGAATCGTGCTGTCGAGTCTCCTGCTGTCTTTCTTGATCGCGGGGCTCACGGCATGCGGGCAGCCGGCGGTGCAGGAGACCCAGCGCGCCGAATCCTCAGGCGTCTCCGCAGTCACTGTCGCACAGGTGGGGCAGTGGATGGACGCTGGAGAGCATCTGACGATCCTCGACTCCCGGTCCGGAGGCGCGTGGAACTCCGGGACGGACAAGGCGGCAGGAGCCCTGCGCGTCCCCCCGAACGACATCGAGCCGTACCTCGCCCGGATCCCGCGTGACCGGCGGATCATCGTCTACTGCACCTGACCCAGTGAAGCATCAAGCACCCGTGTGGCGCTTGCACTTCAGGGTCAGGGCTGGACAGATGTACACCCGTTGACCGGGGGCTACAGCGCGTGGGTCGAGGCAGGGCTTCCCACTGAGACGAAGTAGTTCGCCCGCTTGTTACGCGCGGTCCACGATCCTGAGCACCAGAGCGGTCGTGTGTCTGTTTCTCTAAGGTCTCCACGTGAGAGGGGTCGCGATGCGGCCCCTCTCTTCGTTCATCCCCCAAGACCCGGCTTCCCAAACCCTCCACTCATCGGTACACTGAAGGTTCACCCGATTGCAATGCATGAAACAGGATGGCCTCATGAACCCGAAGCATCGCGACATCGACAAGCTCTGCGTCGACACGATCCGAACGCTCTCGATGGACGCCGTGGAGGTGGCCGGCTCAGGACACCCGGGCACCCCGATGGCGCTGGCGCCCGTCGCCTACACGCTCTGGCAGCGCGTCATGCGATACGATCCTGCCGATCCGATCTGGCCGGGCCGCGACCGGTTCGTGCTCTCAGCGGGGCACGCCTCGATGCTCATCTACTCGATCCTGCATCTGACCGGTGTCAAGGACATCGAGAGCGATGGCAGTATCTCTGACCGACCGGCAGTGAGCCTGGATGACATCAAGCAGTTCCGTCAGCTCGACGGGCGATGCGCCGGGCATCCGGAGTACGGTTTGACCACCGGCGTTGAGACGACGACCGGACCGCTGGGGCAGGGTGTCGCGACCAGCGTTGGGATGGCCATTGCAGCTCGCTGGACGGCGGCGCACTTCGACCGCCCCGGATTCGAGATGTTCGGGTACGACGTCTTCGCAATCGCCGGAGACGGTGACCTCATGGAGGGCATCTCATACGAGGCGGCATCGCTCGCCGGACACCTCCGTCTCTCGAACCTCTGCTGGATCTACGACAGCAACGACATCACGATCGAGGGCAGCACGGAGATCGCGTTCACCGAGGACGTCGCCGCGCGGTTCGAGGCCCTCGGGTGGCGCGTCGCCCGCGTCGACGACGCGAACGACCGCGACGCTCTGGAGACGGCGCTGGCGGAATTCCGGGACACGCGCGACCGCCCGATGCTCATCATCGTCAGGAGTCACATCGCCTTTGGAGCGCCGAACAAGCAGGACACGAGCAGCGCGCACGGCTCGGCGCTCGGGGAGGAGGAGGTCCGGCTGGCGAAGCGCAGCTACGGCTGGCCGGAGGACGCGCAGTTCCTCGTCCCGGACGGCGTGAGGGAGCACTTCGCGTCGGTTCTTGGAGCGCGCGGCCGGGAGCTCAGCGCGGACTGGAGACGGAGCTTCGAGTCATACAGGTCCGAGCACCCCAGACTCGCCGATGCGTTCGTGCAGATGCGCGAGCGAAGACTGCCCGATGGCTGGGACCGTGACCTCACGGTCTACGAGCCCGGCCCGAAGAAGGTCGCGACTCGAACTGCTTCGAGCGACGTACTCAATCAGCTGGGCGCGCGTATCCCGTGGATTCTCGGGGGCTCGGCCGATCTGGCGTCATCGAACAAGTCACTGCTGACCTTCGGCGGCGCGGGTGAGTTGACGGCGGAGACGCCCGGAGGTCGGAACATCCACTTCGGCGTCCGCGAGCACGCGATGTTCGCCGTCGTCAACGGTCTGGCGCTCTGCGGGCTTCGGAGCTACGGTGCCACCTATCTCGTCTTCTCCGACTACGCCCGACCGGCCATTCGGTTGGCTGCGCTGATGGGGCTGCCGACCGTGCACATCCTCACGCACGACTCGATCGGTGTGGGGGAGGACGGCCCGACGCATCAGCCGATCGAGCAGCTTGCCTCGCTCCGGGCGATGCCGGACCTCATCGTGCTGCGACCGGCGGACGCCAACGAGACCGTCGACGCGTGGCGTGTGGTGATGGCGCTTCGTGACGAGCCCGCCGCGCTCGTGCTCTCGAGACAAGACCTGCCGGTCATCGACTGCGAACGCTGCGCCCCGCCGCAGGTCGCCCGCGGCGCATACATCCTGGCGGACTGTGTCGGAACACCCGACGTCATCCTCATCGGTACGGGGAGTGAGGTCGCGCTCTGTGTGGAGGCGCACGAACAGCTTGTCGAGGGCGGCGTTGCCTGCAGGGTCGTCAGCATGCCGAGCTGGGAGCTCTTCGAAAGGCAGGATCTCGCGTACAGGGATGCTGTACTGCCGCCCGAGACACGTGCGCGAGTTGTTGTCGAGGCGGGCGCTGCATTCGGATGGGAGCGCTATGCCGGCAGGACCGGCGAGATCATCGCCATGCGGAGCTTCGGAGAGTCGGCGCCGGCCGATGACGTGACGGTGAAGTTCGGTTTCACGGTCGAGCACGTGCTCGACGCCGCGCGCTCGCAGATTCGTCTTCACGAGCTGTAGCAGGCGCGCGAGTCGCGACAGCCGCACAGGATGACGATTACTTCAGGAGCACGAGCTTCCCGAGCACCGTCTCGCCGAGCGCCTCAGCTCGCAGGAGGTAGACTCCGGTGCCGACCCTCCGGCCGGAGTTGCTCCGTCCATTCCACGTGACGACCAAATCTCCAGAACCGACCGGAGCATCAACGAGCGTGCGTACGAGTGCGCCGCGCGTGTCGTAGACGGCGACGCGGGCGCGTCCCGACGAGGGCAGCGAGAGCGTGATCGTCGTGCTCGGATTGAACGGGTTGGGACTCACCTGCAGAGCGAGGCGCACGAGAGTGGTCTCGTCAACAGACGACCCCGGCACCTCGTACTCCACGACGTTCGAGAGATCGTCCGAGAAGCGGAACACCGCGGTCGACCAGGATTCGTTCGCCAGCGGAGCGATGCCTGCGTCCGTGACGTAGGTGACCGCGCCCGTGTAGTCGAGCGTCTGTGGGTAGAGCGGGTAGGCGTCCGTTCCATCGAAGACGATCTCGGCGAGGACTGGACAGTGTCCATCGCTGTCCGCGTAGTCAATGCGGGCAGTTGCCGTCGGACCACTGCCCTCGAGCAGGTGATCCGCAAGGACCGGGAGCGTGTTCGGACCGGGCGCGACCGCGAACTCGCGAAGTGAGCATGTGCCTCCCGGAGAACGGTCGGCCTCCTGCGGGCCCCCGAAGAGCGTGATGCGCTGGGTGAAACCCGCAACCCCGACGATGGGATCCGCCGGTTCGTACCACGCCTGGAAGTCGGGATCGGCCAGCAGGTCGCTCAGCTGACACGAGAGCATGAGCGTGTTCGATTCGGGATACTCCTGCACCTCGACGTCTCCGAGCTTCTCCAGGTCTCCGAGACCCGTCCCCATGACCTTGTAGAGTCCCGGTGAGATGATGCCGGCCTGCTCGTACGTGTACATCAGCGCGAACACAGTGTCCGGGTCCGCCTGTGCGGGATTCGCGACCCCGAGCAAGTATCCGAAGAACCCAAGTCCTCCAGAAACCGGGAATCCGCCTCCGGCGTTCGTCAGCGTCGCGAAGAGCTCCGTGCTCGAGAAGCTCACGTGGCAGTCGACGAGATCGAGATTGGTGTACCCGAAGAGCTCATCACCTGTGATATCGGTCGCCACCCTTGTGAGGTCATCCGGACCCGGCGCGACACCGTCGGCGATGGGAACCGGCATCAGGTCGAGGCCGTCCCCGCTGACGAAGCGGAAGCCGTAGTACATTGGATGGGTCATCGGGCCGGGGACGATGGCCTGCAGAGTGGACGGGCCGTCAACGGAGTGACTCATCAGTCCTTCAATGATGCCGCTGTTGTCGTAGAGGACGTAGTTCTCCGCGCCGCCACCGTTCGGGTTCTCCATCCGCACGACGAGCGTGTCGTCGGGGAGGAGCGCGCTGTGACGGATGTCGTTCCAGTGTTCGTAGCCGTCGGCCGGGGTGACGGCAAGCAGCAGCAACAGCGGCAGAAGCGGACTCACGGATCGGGACGGGAACCTCATTGGACCCTCCTAAAAGCTGATTCCGAGCGAGATGCTGTGGGTCTGGTTCTTCAGCGGCACGGGCTCATTCTCGATGAGGAGCTCCTCGTCACCGAACGGCACGTACGCGTAGGTCGGCAGGTAGAGCGTGTTCCAGCTCATTGTAAACCGGTACTCGAGGAACACGTCGTGCCCGACAGCCTCGAACTCGTAGCCGAGACCGTACACGACGGAGAAATCGAAGAGGTCGACCTCTGACATGTCAGCGTCCGCCGTGACCTGAACCGTGTCGATGCCGTCAGTCACCTCTCCTCTGAGCTCATAGTGACTGGTCAGCATGATCGACATCGCCATACCGGTCAGGGAGTACAGCTCGGCGCGCTCGCTTCTGAGGATCGCGTAGCGGGCGAGGACGGGGATCTCGAGGTAGTCGAGTTCGTAGGTCACATCGAGCGTTGTGGGGATATCGATGATCTCCACGTCGATTCGCTGGCTCGACCCCTTCTGCGTGTAGGCGACCTCCTGCTGCAGGCCGAAGCGTTCGGTCGCAGGCCAGTACACGAACACGGCGCCTGTGAATCCGGTCCGCCATTCGCTGTCGACTTCGTACTCAGAACCACGCTCCTCAGTCCCGACGTGCTGCGCGAAGCAGGCGCCGCTGCGCAACCCCCACGTGGTATCCGGCGAGATGTCTGCGGCCGCCGCGACACACGTTGACAGGATGAAACCGGCGACGGCCAGAGGAAGGACGTATCGCAGGATGGGGGGGGCAGACCTGGCATTCATGCAGTGGTCTCCTGGGAGGTGGCGGCCGGATGAGCTTCGGCGAAGGTCATTGACCCTGCAACTATAGACCATTCGGGGTGGCCAGCGCGAGTCCGGGAGCCGCGTCCGACCATGCCTCGGACTGAGTGCCTTGACTCAGCTCCCTGGTTGACTGACCATCAAGTATGCGCCACTCGGGGAGGACGTGTGCCAAGACGAAGTACCGGGTGCCGATCTTCCTGGTCGCGTAGCGCTGCATCTCGCCGCAATCGCCGCCGTCACTGCGCTTCCCGGCCGCCCAGCAGAAACGACGATAGCCCGTTGAACAGACGACCGATCCGCAGAGAGCTGACGTGAATGCGAAGAGCCCCGCCCGAAGGCGGGGCTCTGGTCTTTCGCTTCGATCACACATTGGATCGCTCGGTGCTCCGGAGCGTTCGATATTCCGGAGCGTTCAATGCGCCGTCTACTGGTAGAGCGCTTTGATCGAACTCCACGTCATGTTCTCAACGGGCGCGGCGTTGTCGATCCAGACGTACATCCCGAAGTTCCACGTATGCATGGACCCGGGGCAGTCGACGGTGAACGAGCCGTTGTAGCTTCCAGTGCCGGCGTAGCCGTCGTAGATGCCTGTCCCCTCGCGGATGATCACGATGCACCCGCTGAAGCTGCCCTGACAAAATTCATCGTCGTCCAGCACTCCGTCGTTGTCGTCATCCGTGACCAGCATCTGGATCGTGCAGACTCCGGTCATCGTGCCCCCGAAGGTGTCGTCGACGATGTCGAGTACGGGCTGCGTCGGCAGGCCGTGGTTGACGTCGATGTAGCCGATCCAGTAGCCGGGCGTGCCCGGGGTGTAGTTGTCCGCGAAGAAGGTGTCCCAGAAGTACTGCGTCCGTGCCGCGGGAACCGACGTGTCGGGCCACGATGCATCGGCAACGGCAATGGACCAGGAACCCTCAGTGATGTCACCACCCGAGCTCATCACACCGTTGAAGATGGGGGGGCTGTCCGAGATGAAGTCCCCGACGCCGGTACCGTAAAACCAGACGAAGATCTCCTCGGCGGGGGCTGTGGCGGCCAGGAGTGCGACCATTGCAAGCACAAGCAGCATACGCATCTGCGACTCTCCTCTCTGCGTCCTGTGGCGCTTGAGGGTTCGTGTCTGCAGAACACCATAGCTGACTGGGCTCGCAACCTCAGCAGTTGAGTCATTATAGCGAATGAGACTGTATATGTCAAGCGCGCAGAGAGGCGTGGATTGGTTCGGGGCAGGCAATTGGCGAAGGACCGAGAGGCCCCCTGCAGGGCTCGCGATGCCGGGCTCTCAGGACGCGGCTACATCACGACGCGACCATCGCACAGATGGATGGAGCGGTCGGCCGTGGCGCCGAGCTTCTCGTCGTGCGTCGTCGCGACGACCGTCAGTCCATCGCGCTCATTCAGCTCGCGGAGCAGCGCGAAGACATCGCTCGAGTTCCTTGAATCCAGGTTTCCGGTTGGTTCATCAGCAAGCAGAAGGTCGGTCGACATCGCCAGTGCTCGTGCGATCGCGACACGCTGGCGCTCACCGCCGGAGAGTTCCTTCGGGAGGTGCGACGCTCTGTGCTCGAGGCCGACACGGACAAGATGCGCCATTGCCGTTGCCATGTCGGGCGGTCGCCGGGCAAAGGTCGCCGGGAGCGCCACGTTCTCAATGGCCGTCAGCTCGGGCAGGAGCAGGAAGTCCTGGAAGACGAAGCCGATCCTGCCGCGGCGGAGCGTGACCAGTTCGCTCTCCCTGGCGGATGAGATGTCGCGACCGAGAACGATCAGCTCTCCGTCCGTGACCGTTTCGAGTCCGCCGAGGAGGTCGAGCAGCGTCGTCTTCCCGGAGCCGGACGGTCCCATGATCGTAACGAACTCGCCGCGCTCGATGTCAAGATCGACGCCGTCGACCGCGTGGACGTCCTCGGCGGGGAGCGCGAAGGTCTTCCTGAGACCCCTGGCTGCGATGGCCGGTCCGTCGTCGTATCGGTGTGCGGCGTTCGTTGTCTCTGAGTCCACGATCGAGATGCTCATGTGTCACTCTCCACTTCTGATGGCTTCGACAGGTTTCATCGATGCGGCGCGCGCCGCGGGGTACAGGCAGGCCACGAACCCGGTCGCCACCGCGCCGGCAAGCGCGACGAGGATCAGCGGGATGGAGACGGCGATCAGCTTGCCGCTCGGAGCGTAGGGGAGGATGCTCCTGACGATCTGCTCCGCAAAGCCGCCGCCCACGACGGCGAGCACCGCGCCCGCGATTCCACCGAACAAACAGACCAGCGTCGTCTCGGCCCAGACGATCTTGAACACATCGAGCTTCGAGGCGCCCATCGCCTTCATGACGCCAATCTGCTTCGTCCGCTCGAACACGGAGACGAGGATCGTGTTCATCACGCCGATGACGGCCACGACGATGGCGATCGCCGCGATCGAGCTGGCCAGAACACGGGCCGATGCGATGAGATTGAGGATGGTGCCCTTGACCTGTGCCATGCTGACAACCTGAATGCCGGGCTCGTCGTAGAGGTCCTCCTCGAACTGGGTCAGCTCCGTGATGTCATTGAGACGGATGCCGATACCGCTGATCCTGTCCTGGAGGTTAAAGACCTCCTGGGCCGTGTGAAGAGGGATGAAGACGGCGCCGTCGTCCTGCGTCCCCGTGCGTTCGAACACGCCCACGACCGTCAGGAGCCTGTCTGCGCCCGGAACGAAGATGCGGTCGCCGACCGAGCGCTGCTCGAGCTCAGCCGCTTCGTATCCGAGGATCGCCTCGTCCGCGCGTCCACCTGTGAACCAGCCGCCGGAACGATACTCGAGCCAGGGCTTGAGGTCCGCGTATGCGTCGGTGATCCCGACGAACATCATCACGCTCCCGTCATCGAATGTCGTCGCGACGAGTTGTGGGGCGATCTGACGGATGCGCGGATCGACGACGATCCGGTCGTAGACCTCTTCCTCCATGTAGCGGAGCCCGCCGCCGCCCTTGAGCATCAGTGTCGCGGCCTCGTACGGGCATCCCTTGGCGGTGACAAGCACCTGATATCCCATGCGGTCGATATCCGTCCTGAGCGCCTCCTGATAGCCCGCATCGAACGCCAGGAGGCTGACGAGGACCGCTACGGCGATGCCGACGCCGCCGATGGTCAGCGCCGAGCGGATCTTGCGGCGCCAGAGGATTCGCAGAGCGAGTCGGAAGACATTCATCGGAGTTCGACCCCCTGCCCGAGGATCATGACCCGACCGTCGGTGACCGTGACCGTGCCCTCGATGACCACATCGCTCCCGACACGCTGGGGTATCGCGATCCCGTGTGGCGCGAGGTCAACACGGACCACTGCCGCGTCTTCAGCAAGATTGAACCAGCAACCGGACGGGCACTCTGTCTGGATCTCTCCCTCGACACGCACCATGCTCCCGTCGTGAGCCGCCGGATTAGACAGGATGGCTGACAGTGAGGTGGTCTCGGTCAGCGTGATCGCTTCGCCGAACTGCTCACCTCCACCTCCACCGCCACCGCCACACCCGGCGATCGTGGCCAGGAAGGCGAACGCGGCGGCCGCAAGGATGACGGTCTTGAATGCTCTCATTGTGTCCCCCTTAGTGGGTCTGCCCGACGTGTTCCTCTACGGGGAAGAACGCGTGGAGCAGAAGCAGGTTCTTGGTGATGCCTCGAACGGTCGCATCGAAGTCCTCGGCGCTCTCTCTGCTCGGGTCCTTGACGGTACAGCATGCCGGCAGGGCGTCACCCGCCTCGGCGGGGACGGACGCGGTCTCCGACTTGAGCACTGCCATCAGATCGGGGAGCGTCAGCCCCTTGAAGCTGTCCGTGAACGCCTCGTCGCGGAAGCTCGCGGACTCGGGAGAAGAGATCCTCTGGTAGTAGAAGTCGACGATCGTGCCCGATGGATCCGTGGCGAGTATCAACTGCATCCCGCCGTACATTCCCTTCTGATTGACCCCGTGGATCCGCCCGATCGTCCTGGTTCCCTTGAGCACCGTGTAATATGCGTACGGGACGTCGAGCGCTTCGAAGACAGGATCCAGCTCGCCACCGAGCGCCGTCTCGATCCGCGTCGCGAGCGAATCGCCGCCGCGTTCGGCGATGCTCACGAACTCGGTTCGGTATGACGTGGCGTCGGGGAAGAGTCGGAGCACATCACGGTCCGGATCGTTGAGCGTGCACCCGACGGCAGCCCCGGCGGCCGTCACGGCCACCGCGAGGAAGGCGATCGTGAGTGCGAGCACGGTGCAGGGTGTGAGTCGTGTCATCTCATCCTCCGTAGTAGTAGAGCTGGATCGTCGCCTGCGCCTCAGCGTGGTCGCAGTCTCGGGCCAGCTCCGTCAGAGCAGCGCGGACGGTCAGTCTATCGGTCACCTTGTACCCGGCGGCTGCGATCCCTGTCACGGTGCTGAAGCCCCCCCGCGCCAGATCGCTGTCCCAGACACGCACCTGCCACGCGAACAGCCACCGCTGGTTCGAAGGCGGTGAGTAGTCGACTTGGAACAGCGCACCACCAACCGTGGATGAGTCGTCCACGCCGGCGCTCGCTTCGGCGAGAACCATGAACGCACCCGCCGAGTGCTCTACGGAGAGAGCAGCGCGGCTGATCTCAACGCTCTCTTCGGCATAGTCGGGGAGAGGGAGCGTTCTCGCCTGTGTCGCCTTCCGCAGATCTCCACGGACGATCGATACCCCGAACCGCGAATCGCGCCCTGGTGGCGTCCATACCTGGGCCGACGCGAGATACGAGCCGTCGTCCGGCGCGGGAGCCATGCCCGAGCCCAACTGGAGCGCAACCTCGAGATCGAGCGGCCCTGCGATACCCGAGTAGCCGATTCCCCAATCCTTCTTGAACCCGAGGTCCATCCCGACCAGGGTCTGTGCCAGTGTGCCGTGCGTGTCGCGAACCGGCTCGAGACCGTGGGCGGGGGAGAAGTGTCCGATGCGGAGCTTCTTCCCGAGTCCAAGCCTGTACTCGAGCCATGCGTTGTGGACCTCAAGCGCCCACGCCTCGTCGCTCGGAGCGCACGAGTCGTAGCTTGCACGGAGCTGCAGATTGGTCGTGACTATGTCGCCGCGGTCGGTCGAGAACTTCGCGAAGTGCTCGAAGCCGGCGGCACTGCGCTGCGAGCCCGGGAGTGCTCCGACCCAGTCGTTGCCATCGGAGTAGCCAACGACGAGGCTGAGTTCGCCCGCCGTCTGCGTCGTCATGCCGGCCGCGGCCGGTGTGGGTGCGAGAGCCATCAACAACGCGAAGACCGCCAGTACCGAGATACTCGGGAGCGCGAGGACAACCGCCACCGCTGTGCCGGCGGAGGAGACGTTCCTTCCTGTCGTTGCCAGAGTCCGCATGGGCCTACCGTTTGAAGTATCGTTCCATGAGCGTCATCAGCTCGTCGGTCTTGGCCTGAGCCTCGTCCTCGGAACCCGATCGCATCGCATCGGTTACGCAGTGTTCGATGTGACTCTTGAGAATCTTCAGTCCTACTGCGCCCAGCGCGGACTGTGCCGCCTGCACCTGCGTGACGATGTCGATGCAGTACTCGCCGTCCTCGACCATCCGTTGAATGCCGCGGATCTGACCCTCGACCCGCGCGAGCCGCTTCAGGTTCGCGTCGTGCCGCGTCGTGTGGCCTTTCACAAGTTCTCCCTCCTTCGGTACGTGGCTCCTCTTTCCGTCTGTCACCCAATATATACCCCTGGGGGGTATATAGCAAGCACGGTCGCTAGCTCTCTTCATTGACTGGCGCGGAGATGGCGTCCGGTACGGGCTATCCATCCGAGCGGCCGCACCTTGACTGGCCCCGCGGGATTCCTCTACGATGTCTCTCCACACCGGTGACGTGTCCAGCGTGACTGTAGATTCGTTGAGGCAGGAGGGGGGATGCGACTAAGACTCGTCAGGACGTCCGGGTTTGCGGCGGCGATCCTGCTGCTCGTTGTCTGTTCGTGCGCTCCCGCGCCGTCCGGTCCACCGAACATCGTCCTCATCGTTATCGACACGCTCCGGCCTGACCATCTGCCGTTCCATGGGTACCAGCGCGACACAGCACCGTTCCTTGCGGAACTTGCGACAAAGGGTGTCGTCTTCGAACACGTCCAGTCGACCTCGTCCTGGACCGCTCCGGCCACGGCGTCGCTTCTCACATCACTTCATCCCGTCCAGCACGGCGTGCACTCCGGGCTCACGGCCGTCCGTACGCAGCAGCAGGCAGACCCGACCATCACGCTGAACCGCATCCCGTCCGAGGTCGCCACCGCCGCCGAGATACTCAAGGCGGGTGGCTACAGTACATGGGGCGTCGCCGACAATCTCAATATCTGTTCCGAGCTTGGCTTCGAACAGGGGTTCGACCACTTCCGGATGACGAGCGATGTCGGTGCCGCCGCGGTCAACGCGACAGTGCGCGGGTGGCGGAATGGGATCGAGGAGGAGGGGCCGTACTTCCTGTATCTCCACTACATGGACCCGCACCGGCCGTATCTCAAGCGCGCGCCGTGGTACACGCCAATGGACGGCGAGCTGCTCGATTCGATCTCGGCGTACGACAGCGAGATCAGCCACGTCGACAGGAAGATCGAGGAGCTCTTTGAGCTTCTTCGCTGGGATGAGAGTACGCTGGTCATCGTCACGTCCGACCACGGCGAGGAATTTCTGGACCACGGCGGCTGGGACCACGGACGGACGCTCTACGCGGAGGTTGTCGACGTGCCGCTGGTCGTCTACTCGTCCGCGGTCGGATGCGCCACCACGCCCGCGGTCGG
>Ga0180435_10000936_pt1 | contig 30749 bp, 29 predicted proteins | sample SS_ome_3_FD_132467 | JGI IMG/M metagenome (GOLD analysis project Ga0180435, IMG submission 132467) | Hypersaline lake sediment archaeal communities from the Salton Sea, California, USA - SS_3_S_1 metaG | ecosystem: Environmental > Aquatic > Non-marine Saline and Alkaline > Hypersaline >... | reverse complement strand
GCAGGCATATCATCCGCACCCTCGTAAATATGAGAATACAGGGGGTGATTTTCGGGGATCAGATGGTTCATAAATACTTCGAAGTCCTGTCTGACCGAAGGATCTGCATTCTCATTGAGCGTGAGTCCGGCCGAAGTGTGCTGGATCAATACATGCAAGATGCCTGTTTCGGGCAGATTGCCGGCAGCCTGCTCCACCTGTGTTGTGATCAGGTGAAATCCCCGGGGATAAGGCGAGAGGGTAAGGTTTTTTTGGATGGTCATGTCCGATGAAACTGTTAATATTTCACAAATTTACTTCTTAAATGACACGAGCTCCGCTCATACCGCTGTTTTTTTATCTATTTTTGCCGCATGTTTCCGGGTCATCGCAGGGCATATATACGAATTCTACTGGGTCTGTTAATTCTGACGGCATTCTCCTTACAGGCTGAAGCTCAGCGAAAAAGAGATCAGGAAAAGAAACTGGATGAGAACCTGGTTCAGTTTTCAGGTATTGTCAGGGACCTCCAGCACCGTGCCCTTCCCCATGTGAATATTATCATCCTGAGCGAAAAAAGGGGTACCACCTCCGACAAGCGCGGGATGTTTTCTTTTGTGGTCAGGCCAAGCGACACCATCCTATTCAGCCACATGGGCCACAAGGGAACCATGCATGTGATCCCCGATTCACTGGGAGGGCAGCAATATCCGGCCGACATATTCATGGTCAGCGACACCTTTCAACTGGCAGAGGTAAGAATCTATCCCTGGAAAACCTACCAGGAATTCAAGGAAGCCTTCCTGGCACTGGATCTTCCCGATGACGATGAACAGCGGGCCTATCACAACATCGCCCTGATCAAGACCCAGATCAAAATGAACCGGGACGGGGCCACCCCCAATTCGAATATCGCCTTCCGGGAAGTGATGAAACAGCAATACAACCAGCTGTATACGGCCGGGCAAACCCCCTACTACACCATCTTTGATCCCATGCGGTGGGCCAAGTTTTTCAAAGCCCTGAAAGAGGGGGACTTTGAACAGGAGGATAAATAAGATTCTGCACAATTTTACAGCGCTTTCAGCAGTTAGTACTATATTCGGAAAATTTCTGATTGTGAATATGCGCCTGCTTCTTTTTTCACTGATCCTGATGGTCACCGTGGTGACGAAGGGACAGGATACAGGAGTGCTTAAAGGAAGTGTCAGAGACAGTGTTGGGGATCCGGTGGAATTTGCCAGTGTGGCCCTGCAGGGAACTCAGACGGGGACCACGACCAATCCGGATGGTTCATACGAAATACAGGTTCCCGCCGGGCGCTCTTATACCGTAAACATCTCCTGTGTGGGGTACCGGACCAAGCAGTTTGCTGTGCGGCTGGGTGCCGGTGAAAGCAGAACACAGGATATTTCACTCTCCAGGGATGTGAGGGCCATCACAGAAGTATCGGTCAGCGCCCGCCAGGAACGGGGAAGCACCTTTCACCGCATTGATGTTGAGGAGCTAAACTATATGCCCACAACCACAGGACGGGTGGAAACCATCATTAAATCCCAGGCAGGGGTCAGTTCCAATAATGAGCTTAGCTCCCAGTACTCGGTCAGGGGCGGTAACTTTGACGAAAACCTGGTCTATGTAAACGATATTGAAATCTACAGGCCCTTCCTGGTGCGTTCGGGACAACAGGAGGGGTTGAGCTTTATCAATTCCGACCTGGTTTCATCCATCAAGTTTTCGGCAGGAGGCTATGATGCCAGGTACGGCGATAAGATGTCCTCAGCCCTGGACATCACTTACAAGAGACCACGAAGCTTCGCCGGCTCCTCCTCCATCAGTCTGCTGGGTGCATCGGCTCATGTGGAAGGAGCATCTAAAACCCAGCGCTTCACCTACCTGACCGGTTTTCGTTACAAAACCACCTCCTACCTGCTGAACACCCTGGAAACCAGCGGCGATTACAAACCTCAGTTTTCCGATCTGCAGGCCCTTTTCACCTACCAGCTAAGCCGGAAGCTGGAAGTCTCCTTCCTGGGTAACTATTCCGCCAACAAATACCAGTTTATCCCGCAGACCAGGAACACGGAATTCGGAACCAAGGACCTGCCCCTGAACCTGAGGATTTACTATGATGGCCAGGAGCTAGACAAGTACGAGACCTTCCTGGGTGCCTTCTCGTTTAACTGGAAGCCGGTCAGGGGTTTATCCCTGAAACTCATTGCTTCGGCCTTCCGAACCTCCGAAGAAGAAACCTATGATATCATGGGGCAATACTGGATCAATGAATTGGATAATACCATTGATTCGGACACCTACGGGGATTCCATTCTGAACATCGGTGTAGGCTCTCTGCTTACCCATGCCCGGAACTACCTGGATGCTTATGTGATATCCGCCTCCCACCTGGGAGACTACCGAAGTGAAAACAATCATGTGCAATGGGGACTTTCTTACCAGTATCAGGATTTTTATGACCATCTGAGCGAATGGGAGCTGATCGACTCGGCAGGCTATGTGATCCCCTATAACGGGGAGGAGCTGGAGCTGACAAAATCCACAAAAGCCGTCAACCAGATCTCCTACGACCAGTTTTCGGCATTCATCCAGAATACCAAAGAGCTGAATGGGAAGAGGGCTGACTGGTTTATGAATGCCGGGATCCGGGGAACGCTGTGGAACTTCAACCAGACCTTCATGGTCAGTCCCCGTGCAACCATAAGTACGCAACCCAACTGGAAGCAGGATATGATGTTCCACATTTCGGGTGGGTACTATTACCAGCCCCCCTTCTATAAAGAGATGCGCATGCCCAACGGGGAAATAAACGATGAAATTGAGCCCCAGAGATCCATCCACCTGCTGGTGGGTGGTGATTATATTTTCAGCCTCTGGAACAGGCCCTTTAAACTTACGGGAGAAGCTTACTACAAATGGTTAAGCAACCTGATTCCCTACAAAATTGAGAATATCAGGGTATCCTATGCCGGTGAAAACATATCCAGGGGATTTGCCCGGGGAATCGATTTCAAGCTGAACGGTGAATTTGTCCGGGGAGCCGAGTCGTGGTTTACCCTGTCGCTGCTTCAAACCCGGGAAGATATTGAAGGAGACTATATCCAGGTATGGGACGGTACTGAATTCGTCACTGAGGAGGCCGGTGAATTTCCAAGACCCACCGACCAGCTTTTCAGTGTCGGATTGTACTTTCAGGACTACTTTCCCAACCATCCCGGTTACAAGGTGCATCTGAATGCCTTCTACGGATCAGGACTGCCTCTGAGCAGTCCCGTCGAAGATCAGTACTACACTGAGCTGCGCATGCGTCCTTACCGCCGGATCGACATTGGTTTTTCAAAGGTGATCAAAAGGGAAACCGATATGTGGAGAGAAAAAAATCCCCTGCGCTTCTTTGAAAGCATCTGGATCAGCGCAGAGATATTTAACCTACTGGGGATCAATAATGAAGCTTCCTATCTCTGGGTCCGGACCATTTCCGACCAGGAAGGGATTCCCGGGATGTTCGGTATTCCAAACTACCTGACGGGAAGAAGGTTCAACGTGAAAATCTCCGTCAGTTTCTAGGCCTATTTACATTTTCCCTGGACCAGGAACTTGCTGATTTCCATGCGAGTCCTTTCCCGCTGTTCCCAGGCTGCATCATCAGATGGAAGCTTGGCAGGCTGGCCCTTATACCCGATGGCCATAATGCTCATGGGTTCGTAACGGGTCGGGATCACCAGGGTTTCCTTGGCACGCTCCACATCGTAACCACTCAGCTGGTGCACCATCAAACCCATGGCTGTGGCCTGAGTCAGGAGGTTCCCTACGGCCATTCCTGTCTCGTAAAAGGCCAGCCTGTTGGGCCGGTTCTTGTAGGTGGATATCACCTGGGCCAGGGGCATTACCAGCAGCGGGGCAGTGGAGGCCCAGGCCTGGTTCACTTCCGTCATCAGGTCAATAAACACCTTGTAATCTGACATTTCCCGGGTGGCAAAGAGAAAGCGCCAGGGTTGTGCATTCCTGGAGGACGGGGCCCATTTTGCAGCCTCAAAGAGCAGATGAATCTGATCATAATCGACGGGGCGGTCATCGAATGCCCTGGGGCTCCAACGATCCATAATTAGCTTGTGTACTTTGTCCATGATGAAAATTTGTTTTATTACCTTTATGCCTCAATTTACGAATTAATCATTGAACGGAATTAATTATGAACACAAAAGACTACATCCAGCGAGAAGACAAGTATGGTGCACATAACTATCACCCGCTTCCCGTGGTACTCGACCGCGGGGAAGGGGTCTATGTATGGGACGTAGAAGGCAGGAGGTATTACGATTTCCTTTCTGCGTACTCAGCGGTCAACCAGGGGCACTGCCATCCAAAGATTGTGGGCGCCATGACCGAACAGGCTCAGAAACTGACTCTGACTTCCAGGGCCTTCTATAACAGCCTGCTGGGCGAGTTTGAACAGTATATTACCGAATATTTCGGATACGACAAGGTGCTCCCCATGAACTCGGGTGCCGAAGGCGATGAAACCGCTTTGAAGCTCTGTCGCAAATGGGCCTATGAAAAGAAGGGCATTCCTGAAAATGAAGCCAAGATCATTGTTTGCGAGGGTAATTTTCACGGACGTACAATTACCATTATCTCCATGTCGACAGATCCCGATTCCTACAAGGGATTCGGCCCCTATACCCCGGGCTTTGTAACCATACCCTATAATGATACGGATGCACTTGCTAAAGCTCTTGAGGATCCCAATGTGGCAGGATTTCTGGTGGAACCCATCCAGGGAGAGGCCGGAGTCTATGTACCCGACAATGGCTTCCTGAGCAAGGCCTATGAGCTTTGCAAGGAGAAGAACGTGCTCTTTATTGCAGACGAGGTACAGACCGGTCTGGCGCGGACCGGAAAATTGCTTGCCTGCGACCACGAAGAGGTTCGCCCCGATATCCTGATCCTTGGAAAAGCCCTTTCCGGAGGTGTGTACCCGGTATCCGTAGTACTTGCTGATGATGATATCATGCTCTGCATCAAACCCGGCGAACACGGTTCCACCTATGGCGGAAATCCCGTGGCAGCAAAAGTTGCAATTGCCGCACTGGAAGTTCTTAAGGAAGAAAATCTTGCTGAGAAAGCCGAGAAGCTGGGAGAAAAGTTCAGGACCGAATTACGGAAGATCGATTCGCCCATGGTGGAACTGGTCCGTGGCAAAGGATTGCTCAATGCCATCGTTATCAAACCCAAGGATGGAAAGACCGCCTGGGATGTCTGCGTGGCCCTGAAAGAGAATGGCCTGCTGGCCAAACCCACTCACGAACACATCATCCGCTTTGCTCCTCCCCTGGTGATCACCGAAGAGCAGCTGATGGAATGCGTGGAAATTATCCGACTTACCATTGAATCGTTTTAAGTATTAATTTCCAAAATTTCAGGATAAAAAAAACCGGGAAGCGTTCCCGGTTTTTTCATTTTGACTCCTTTAAACCTTAATCTATTTCTTAATGTACCTGGTGCTTACATCAGTTTCCGGTCCTTTTACCTGAATTAAATAGGTCCCATCACCGGCCCAGGAAAGATCAATGCTTCTGGCACCACCGGCTGATGTAAATTGCTCCTGATGCATCATTCTGCCATCCATGGAGAAGATCTTTACCTCGTAGTCACCGGACGCAGGAAGATCCATAAGTATAAGACCCGGACCCGGATTTGGATAGATGTTGAGCGTTTCATTCTCCAACAGGGAGATCCCCGTTGGCCAACCGATATATATTCCATCCTCACCGATGGTATAATTGAGTCCGGAAACAATCTGATTTCCCACAATGCTTACATCGTGCATCTCCAGCATCTCCAGACCGGTTACCTCCACATGGAGCAGATAATCCCCATCCGGGACATACTCGAAGCTAAACATCCCAAACTCATCCGTTTCAGTAAAAGCAACCACTTCTCCTGCCATGGTAGATTTCTTGGTCTTCTTCAGCAAAACAACCGCTGCTTTCTTTGCCGGACGTGCAAGAGTCCCCTTCAGCGCATCATCCGTCTCCTCTTCAAGTGAGATTTCTCCAAACATCTCACCTGACCCTTCTCCCGAGCTTAATGGATCAAGCTCTGTCAGTTGAATATTCATTGTAGTTGATTTGAATTTAGGAACCAGGTTGTAAAACGGGGATGCCTCCCAGCGGGTTCGATCCCCCAGATAAGTACAGAGGGCATTTGGATACTGATCCGGATCCGGAACAGCCATAAAGGTATAGTTCCCGGGATACAGGTCATCAAAGAGATAACTCCCGTCATCCTGCAGGAAAGCCGTATCCACCTCCGGATATGTGCCCCACCAGGCTGACTTAATGGCCTTTACAAAACCCGGATACACCGGATTATCATTGGCATCACTCACAGTACCGCCAAGCACTACATCGGAAGCCAGCTCCAGCACCCAGCTACTTTGAGCGGCAGCATCGCTGACACTCGATTCCCCCAGAATAATATCAGAGGTCGCAGTCCTATTCATGGAGCTGAAAACCTCCCCATTGGGCAGGACCTCCATATCAACCCCGTTTAGTTCATAGTAAGGCGGAATTGCAAGATTGGCATTGCAATACCACAGGGGTTCCCCATTGTAATCCAGTCCCAGATGAAAAAGAAAACTACCATCTACCACGGCTGCATCAGCAATTCCCTGCAATGCCTGAGTTGCATAGTTGGACCCCATCAGGGATACATTTCCGGAGCGGTCCATATCAAAACCCTGTAGCTCGACATTATCTGATGATAGTGCATAGCCCCATAACTCGCTGCCATCAATGAGATCCAGGGCTGCCACATAGATTCCGGTGGAATAGCGCAGATTCATCGCTTCACCGGCCACCATAAAGGCGGGATTTGTAAATGGGGCGGCCATATAGAGCATCCTGTTCTTCCAGGCAATGGCATCATAGAAGACCTCCCTGCTCAGTACCTCGCTTGAGGTGCTTTTCTTCTTCCCTTCCTGAACCGGCCCCTGGCTTTCAAACTGCCTGGTCCAAACCGGGTTCCCGGCGGGATCGATTCTGAATACAAACTGATTGTTGGATGAGGCATCCACAAAGCTAAACTCGGCGGGCCCCAGTTTATAGTAACCGGTATTGGTATTCCCTGCCAGAACAAAATCTCCATTGGGCATGGGGAAGGCTTTAAAAATTCGGGAAGCATAGCCATAATCATTAAGCAGACCATCCTGCACCCACTGAAGCTGAGCAGCCTCATTTAGCATCACTGCAAAGGTACCGTAGCCGTCGGTATAGGGGGGAAGAGAGTTGCCACTGATCAAAGGGCTGCTTTCGGTTCCATAGGTACCTGTAATCAATACTGCCCCATCATTTCCGGGAAAGACCTGAACCTTATCAAAATAAGGTGAGGTCCCCGACTGCATCATATCAAAGCCAAACTGGTAGACCCATTGCCGATCCAGATTCCGGTCGTATTTGATCAGGTAAAAATAGGTGGTAGAGAGTCCCTGGCCAAGAACACCTCCATCGGAAAGGGCCAGCGGTTCATAAGCCCTTCCGTAAACATAGACGGAACCATCCTGCGGATCCAGAACAGCCTCAGAATCTGCCGTTTGATTGAATTCAAGCGCCCAGATATTAATAATCTTCTGGAACTGGCAATCTGCATCATAAGTTGCGATAAACTCCAATGGTCCACCGTCTAATCCGGAAATTACCTGACCACTGGCATCCACATCACCCATCGCTCCTGACATGACAGTAAATCCGCCATTGAAAGAACCTGCATAGGTAATGTTATTGGTCCCCCTGATAAAATTAGACTTCAGAGCTACTCCTTCTCTATCGTATTTGATAAAATAAATGCTTCTGTAATCCGGATCCAGTGCCTGTCCGAGCAAGGGATGGTCAGAACTGGTTGAGAAAGCCCCTGATACCCTGTAAAAACTACTGGCATCGGCCTCAATCAGATAGGCGTCCTGCGGATATTCATTTAAGCGAACCACATCCTGGGATCCGAGAACAAGCTGTTGAGCTGCCAGACTACCGGCAATCAACATAAGAATTGCTACAAGTAACTCTTTTTTCATGATATCAATATTTTGGTTTCTTCATATATCGGATGCCGGTGACCAGAATATCATCCACCTGGGGCTCATCGCCCATCCACTCCTTCAATTCTGCCTCCAGCATACTGACCTGCTTTTTAACCGGTTCGTTGCTGATCCGGATTAAGAAATTCTTAAAGGGCCTGGCTTTGTACTTTCCTCCTTTTTCTCCTCCAAACTGATCCGGGAATCCATCCGAATACATGTAAATCATGTCCTCATGCTCCAGTTGCACGCGCTGGTTAGTAAATGGAGTTTCCTCCACGATATGTTTGCCCACTGGCATTTTATCCCCTTTATACTCTACCAGTTCTCCCTTTCTGATCAGGATCAGGGGATTATAGGCCCCGGCAAATTCCAGCATATTCAGCTGCCGGTCAATCACCACCAGCGCCAGATCCATCCCATCCTTGGCCTGTTCTGCCTCCTCCTTATGGGACATGGCCCTTATGATATTGCTTCTCAACCTGTTTAGGATCTCCGAAGCTTTAAGCACACCCTCGTGATTTACAATTTCATTGAGGAAGGTAAGACCCAGCAGGCTCATAAATGCTCCGGGTACTCCATGTCCAGTGCAATCGGCCGCACAGACTACAATTTGCTCCTGCTTTTTTTCCACCCAGTAGAAATCCCCGCTCACGATATCCCTGGGTTTGAAGAAGATGAAATGATCGGGCAGGGTCTTTTCCAGGGTGATTTTTCCAGGTAAAACCGCCTGCTGAATTCTCTTGGCATATTCAATACTGGAGGTAATCTCATTGTTCTGAACAATAATCTGATCACGTTGTTCCTCCACATAACTCTTCTGCTCCGAAATCTCGTCCCGCTGAGCCTCAATTTCAATCTTCTGATCCTCAATCTCCTTGGTACGTGCCTTGACCTTCGTTTCGAGAATCCGTTTCTCCTTAATTAACTGTCTCTCCCTGTATTTGAATGTGGCATAAATCAGTGCCAGTCCGGCAAGAACTTCCAGAATAATAAACCAACTTGTCTTCCAGAGTGGTGGTTTGATAGTAAAGGCAAAGCTGGCCTCCTCTTCCACCTCCACACCGTCCAGGTTGTATGTTTTGACCCGGAATACATATCGACCATTTGGAAGCCGCATATAGGGAGCTGAACGCGCGTTACCGGGCACCGACCAGTCTTCATCAAATCCCTCCAGGTACCAGGAAAAACTGTTCCTGGACGGAATGGTGGTATGGATGCCTGTAAAATTAAACGCCAGGGAGTTTTTGCTATATGGAAAGGTCATCTCACCCGGGAACACCCCGCTGATACCATTTTTTTCATCCAGAGAACCTTCGCACAATACTCCGTCTACTTCAGGCGGATAGAGAACCAGCTCGGGTGGATTCGGATCCCTGATATCATAGCGCGGGTCGTAGTGGACCAGTCCCTCTACCGTGCCAATCCAGAATTCACCCTTATCCCCTTTTGAAATGGCCCGGGCATATGACTCAAGCGGGTAGAATCCTTCGTCATAGCCATGTAAATCGACCTCACCGGTCTCGATATTAAGGACATTGATTCCCTGGTTGGTTCCAATCCACAGGGACAGACTATCGGCAAATTCCACAAAGTAGGTCGAATTGGAGATCAATCCATGGGCTGTATTGTAGTTTACAACCGTATCGGGCATATTAAGGTCAATCTTTGAAACACCCCTGCTTTTGGTGGCCACCCAGAGGTTATCCTGATTGTCGCAGGTCACATCCAGGTAGACTGCAGAGGCCAGGCCGTCTTCCTCTGTATAGTTCCGGATATGTTGTCCCGACAAATCAAACAGAGAAAGTCCCCCCTCCGTTGCACAACAGATCATATTTCCCATCTGCAGCAGGCTGTTCACCTGGAGATTCACCAGGCCATCCTTCAGACCCAGGGTATCCATTGTCTCATCCAGCAGGATATGCACCCCGGAATCAGTTGCACACCAGAGTTGCCCATCATCAGTACATAGAATGCTGTTGATGGTTTGCTCAAGCCCAGCTTCCTCAATGGAAGAACCATTGAAACGAAGCAACCTGAAATCGGTCCCAATGTATATTGTCCCATCTTTATCTTCTGCAAAGGAAAGGGTGCTCAGGTTTGCCTTGTAGCCTTGTTCCTCTTCAAAGGATACAATATTGCTTCCCTTTAGGTACTGAAGATAATAGTCTGACCCAAACCAGCTTCTTCCCTGGGAATCGTAGAAGACAGACTGGATGGTATTGCTGGGCAATCCCAACTCCATATCGTAGATCTCAAAAATGGCCCTGCCATATTTGGAGGCTCCTCCCTCTGTCGCCAGCCAAATATTACCAAAGCGGTCCTCATAGATTTTATAAACCAGATCATGTGCCAGGTTGCTATTTACGGTAATGTGTTTGAAGTTGGTGTTGTCCAGTAACCAGACCCCATCCATAAAGCCTCTGATCCAGAGTCTTCCAAGACTATCTTCAAAGAGTTCAAGTGCAAGGGGTTCTACCTCATATGGGGTGTCGACATGTTGAAATCTTCCGTTCTCGTACACATATAATCCTGCATCATAGTTTCCGCACCAGATCTTTCCGTTTCTATCTTTCAACAGACATAAAACATATTCAGACCCCAATCCATCTTCCATTCGAAGCCAACTCTCTCCCTGTGCTCCTTTTATCAGGATACCCATCCCCTGGGTGGCATACCAGATTTCGCCCGGGGAAACTTCTATAATATCCCTGACTATCTCATCCATGGGTCTTTTTTCAAAGGTGTAGGGATCACTGAAAATGGTGATTCCTGGCTTAGAATAGGTGGCCATGTGAATCCTTCCCTGGGAATCCACAAAAACATCCTGTACTTTATTATCGGTCAATGCATCTTCCTTAGAATACCTCAGGATCGTATCCTTTGTTATTACTGAGATACCATAAACAGTCCAGGCCCAGATATTCCCATCCATGTCCTCGATCATCCCATCCACCCGGTTATCGATCAATCCATTCTCAACTGTATATTGTTCGAATGCGGTCCCGTCATAAACTCCAATTCCGCCTTGAGTACCAAACCAGATCTTTCCCGCCCGGTCCACCAGCAGGCAATTCACTTCATCATCGGGAAGTCCGTTGGATAAATGAAACTGCTCATAACTATAACCATCGTAACGGGCAGCACCCACCTGGGTAGCAAACCAGATATAGCCCCGGTGATCCTGGATAACATCATTGACAACATTCTGGGGCAATCCCGTTTTCAGGCTATGGTTCTCAAAGGGAACTTTCTGTGCCTGAAGAAGCACAGAAGAGGCAAATGCCAGTATCAAGCAGAATAGCCCTTTATATAGGCTATAAACGAATCTTTTTCTAACTTGCATCGCCAATCAATTACTTCAAAATTTATGAAAAAATATCTGTCACTTTTCATTTACTTATCAATACTCACAGGGTGTACAAACCCCGGAGGAAGGAACTGGATGATCCCGGTCACCATAGATCCTTCGGATCTAGAGTATACGCCAACTATGATGGAAAGTTTCGAAGGCAGGCGCCAACAGGTACTTGACTCTTTGAACGATAGCTATGTCATACTGAGATCAGCAGATCAGGGCAGTTCCAACCGGCATGAATTCAGGCCCAATAATTACTTCTATTATCTGACCGGGTATGCAGATCGTGGCTCCTATGCAGTACTAAGTGGCAATTCGGAAACATCCTATATACTATCGGCACCTCCGCAAAACCTGCGCATGCAGATATACGATGGAAAGGTCATGGATACAGATGAAATCCTTGAGAAATACAAGCCCGATCAGGCCTGTTCATACCGGGATATGAGGGCCTTGATTGACAGCCTTGCCAGATCAGGGGCAGTTATCTATATGGACAAGTCTGACCGCACCTTTCTGCGGGACCTGCAGGACAGGGCTGGTGAGGAAGCAGGTACACAAATAAGGCACATCGGAGAACTGGTGGATGAACTCCGAGTGATCAAGGAGCCGCTTGAAGTGGAGTATATGCAGAAAGCATGCAACATTACAGCCCTGGCACTTACCAATGTGATGAAGAATTGTAAGCCCGGAATGTACGAATTTGAGATGGAAGCGGTGATTGAAGGCACCTTCCTTGAATATGGAGCAGCCATGCCCGGCTTCAACTCCATCGTGGGATCCGGTCCGAACAGCACTACCCTCCACTATGAACCCAATACGCGTTTGATGGAGGAAGGTGATCTTCTGTTAATGGATATCGGGGCTGAATATGCTTTCTACACAGCCGATATAAGTCGTACCATTCCTGTGAATGGAAAGTTTTCGGACAGACAGCGAGAGATCTACGAGCTGGTGCTGGAAGCACAAAAGGCAGCCATTGAACAAATGGTCCCGGGTCGCCTGCATGCAGATTCCCATGATACTGTCAAAGCGGTTATCAACAGGGGACTCGCCGAATTGGGATTGATAACAGATCCTGAATCTGACTGGCAGGTCACTTTCTACACCATTCACGGCACCTCCCATTTTCTTGGAATGGATGTGCATGATGTGGGCGATTACCACGAATGTGTGCTGGAACCCGGAATGGTTCTCACCATAGAACCCGGAGTTTACTTCCGGGAAAATGCCCTGGAGCAGGCCCAGGCCATGTTTAAAAATGATGCTGACAGCTCTGAAATTGCTGATTTCGTGGCTCAGATCGCTCCGGTCTATGAACAATATGTAAATATCGGGGTTCGTATTGAGGACGATATACTGCTTACGACCAGCGGGAACATCAACCTGTCCAGGTATGCCCCCAAGGAGATTGAAGACATTGAACAAATAATGAGATAAAATAAAAACAAAAAAAGATGAGCAAAGCAACAATCCATACGGACAAAGGAGTAATGCAAGTTGAATTTTATGACAAGGATGCTCCCGGTACCGTGGAGAACTTCCTGAAATTATCCAAAGAGGGATTTTACGACGGACTTACCTTCCACAGGGTGATCCCCGATTTCGTCATCCAGGGCGGCTGTCCCGACGGAAACGGCATGGGCGGACCCGGCTACAACATCAAGTGTGAACTGGATGGAGACAACCAGTACCACGACCGCGGCGTGCTCTCCATGGCCCATGCAGGAAGGGATACAGGCGGATCACAATTCTTTATCTGTCACTCCCGTAACAACACTGCCCACCTGGATCGCATGCACACCTGCTTCGGCAAAGTAACCGACGGCCTGGATGTCATCGATGCCATCCAACAGGGTGACAAGATCGAGAAGATCGTAGTGGAATAGCTTGTTTGCTCAGTAATGGTGTTTCCCGGGATCCTGCCGATTGTCCCAGAAGACTAACAGTTGAAGTTCCTTTGTTTTGGGCTTTACCCGATAGTACGGTGATCAAGAACGTTGAAATATGTAAGCCTGGCCTTGGGTGTCCAGACAATAGTCATTAGTCCAGCTTGTATTTAGCCCGGACTTCCTTCAGCACCTCCTCATGTGATAGTAACTCACCACGATCCGCTTCAGAAAGACCCTCTTCAATAGCTTTTCTTTCAGCCTCACTAATTTCATCCCACCAGTCTTTTCCCTTCTCGTTTTTGAAGATGGCTTCTACCTTGGCCAGTATTGCGGGTTTATTTGTATTCAGGATAAGCTGGACAAGCTCTAATTTCTTCTCTTGTAGATTCATGATACCTTTCATCTCATATACAAATTTAACGCTTTATCTCCACTTGTTATTCTTTCCAGTCACATGTTTAGGATTAATGTCCTGAGAGGTGTACATATCATTGCCAATCCAACTGAATTCTGAACTTTCTAACAAAACGATCGAAGGCCTGGAAGCAATCGATGCCATCCACCAGGGCGACAAGATCGAGAAGATCGTGGTTGAATAGCCCGTTTGCCTTAGGCAGCGCATCAGCAAACAAAAATATACATGACGAATAAGCGGGTGCAGAAGAACAGGTGTGGAATTGCTAGCGGACCAGCCTCATGTTCTCCGGGCTCTGGCTGGTATGGATTACATCAAGGATAGCGATGCTCTCCTTAGTGATTTCGTAGATTATCCGATAGCTCCATATTATCCGGTAGTGGATGTCCCTGAGGTCCTTTTCCATAAACGGATCACTGGCATATTTGTGGGGGATAAAACCAAGGCTGTCGCCCTCTTTCTTGATCTCGGATCGTACCTGGGCTGCTTGTTCCTTGGATTCTCGCTTCTTGATGTAATTGTAGATCCTCCGAAGTGAAGCCTTCGCTTCATCATCCCAGATGACTTTGTAATACCTTTTTACCACTGCTCCATCTCCCTTTCCAGATCCTCCGATGAAGTATAGTGGCCAGCCTTTACCCGATCACTGGCTTCAATGATTCTTTTTCGGTATGTTTCAACATCCATCGGAGGTCCGGGAAGGGTATAGTCCTCATCTTTATCTTCGTAGTTCTTGGCTAAAGCAAGTACCTTCTTAAGAAACTGATCATCGGCCTTATCGATCACGCTCTGCACCTCTTTTCTTAACTCTGCTTTTCCCATGACACTGTTTTTTACAAATTTAACGATTTATCTCCACTTACTATCTTTTCTATCCATCCGAATGGGCGGATTAAAAAAGTAGTCTCTCAGGTTAATGTGAAGAAAACAGACTTGATCAGTGCCCAATCAAAAAGAATCCTGATAAGCTGGCAATAAAATCGAAAAAACGTCTGGGAAAATTAGCTTAACTCCCTTGTTTCATCCTTCTCATAGAAAGGGATTATCCTTATCGTAGCATTAAACAATCCCATTGATGAAGAAGACATCCAAAGCAGCCGAAACCATCATCAGCAAGCATGCCTCCAGTTTTCAAAAATGGACCCAGATCATTGAATCTCTGATCGAAGCAAGCAAGATAAAGGATACCTGTAATCCACTACCCTCCCTTCCATTAGATGTAAACGGTGGGCTACAGGTAACTTACCAGTCCAACATCATAAAAAGCAACTACAATTTTGGTTTTGATCCGGAAAATGGATGATACATTCTGGTTCAAGCTGGCAGAGTTGAGCCAGCTTGGAAAACTTGAATACTTTATTCGCCGGGTTCCCGAATCAGGAGAAATCAGGCAGTTCCCCTACCTCCACGGAAAATCAAGAAGCGCCCTTTTCACCCTCATCCAGGATGCTATTTCATCAGATATGCTTAATGGAAGCACAAACTATCTCGGAACCTTGATAGTCAAATGGAAATACACCGCCTCCTGCGAAAAATTCTTGTCCAGTGCTATTCTTGCCCTTAAAAACCTATACTACCTAAATAAGGCACTGGATGCAAAGCAAAAGCGATAATTCTCCAATACATTTGCAAATAGAGGATTGTTTTGATTGTTGCAGGAGTATTATTTAACTCTTTTGAAGATTAATTGGATAGTAATAGGCTACCTTTTCCGGAACCGGGGATATATAATAATAAGACCCGGATCATGCGAAACTACAATTCCTATCATACCTGCATTAAGCAATTGGCGAGAACCAACAGGTTACCAAACAAATATGCGAGATGCATAGACCGCATTGAAATTATGCCGGAGGATATATCCCAACCAGCTAACAGAGGGAGAAGTATTGAAAATAAAATCAATGCTGAACTATCAGGTTGCAGAGAAGGTATCGGCCAGCGTAAGATTGGATAGTATCCGTCACGCCTGTAAGGAGTATCTCTTTGATCACAATAGGAATACTCTACTGCTAGTGGATGGAGGGGTGGAAAATAATAATTTGATGGTAGATCAATACTTGAAATCGAAAAGGAATATTAGAAAACTCATCGCAGGAAGGGATATACGGTTTTCCAACTCCATGGTAGAAGCTCAGAACAGGCTGATCAAATACCATTATCTATTTAAGCATACCTTCCGGGATCCAACATTAAGGATATCTGTTAAGCCATCGGTATTCATATAATCCTCTGGTATCATACCAGCTCCAATAGCTTCATTTATGTCTCCAATCGCTTGCCCCAACACATCAGCAGAAGAATGTTCCTCAATCAGTTTAATATCATGAGCAACTAACATGCCACCAGCAAATTCAAGCCCAAAGTTAATCGCATTAATTGCTAGCGCTGCTCCAGCTGCCCCTTTAGCTTTTGGGCTACCCGATACTATTGGCCTTTGTTTCTGCCTCATGTCAGGAGAGCCATCTTTCTTTGGCCCTCGCTCTGTCATAGTTTGAGTTGGGTTATAACCAGGATCGGTAGCCCCATAGGTATTATCCATAGAGGCTCGTTCTCTATTGCCACTAGATGAAATGGATTTTGTGCTAAAACTTCCAATAGTAGTGTTATAGCCTATTTCGCCTGGCTTCCAATAATTCGGGTTCTCGTTTAATCTATTTATTCGATTTCTTGTCACGTTATGGAGATTCGCCTTCTTGATCCGGACACTTCCATGCTGAGCTATAATTCTTGCTTTATTATGATCCAAGTATTGTAACCCCCATAGGTCAATTCCACTAATTGGTCTATTTTCAGCATAGTTGTACGGAGTAACATGATAGAACTTTTCAGCTATAGGATCCATAGCTGTAAATCTTCCCAAAGCAGGATCATAGTACCTCGCTTCAAACGAATACCAATCCAGATTCACACTCCCGAGCTGCTCATCTTGGAGCTCTTTGCCGTTATAGAGGTACTTGTTATCACTGAGCGTTATTTTCAACACTATATCAGGATGTTATATATCCTGGGCTTCTCAGCTTTTGAGAATGTTTCAAAGAACGATACGCTAATCGAGTAGTTTAAAATGTTTTAAGATCTCATTGATTGATTCTGTCTTCAATTCTACTTCTACTAGTATTTTTTTAACTTCATCAATATTCTTCTTCTCAACAGCCATATAAAAATCGTCTAATCTCCCACTTATATAGAGTCTCTCATTTACAGTTGCACCTTTATATTTGCTCATGACTAGAATTCTGGATTGACGCCTGACACTCTCTTAATCATAACATTACCTGGCTCTATGAAGTATTCTGGTAATCCCCCTCTATTTCCATCCAGGGGAATTGCTCTTTGGCTTCCTACTATGTTACGATTATCAACTATTCCATCGACTACAAATCTTCCTGTATTGTTATAACCGCTTGCTCCACCTGAAGGCAATCCTGCTTTGTCCCTAAATCCAGTAACTCTACGAGGGTTTATTGGTGTCCAAGATCTCCCTGTCGGTCCGGAATCACCACCATATACTCTATATACTCGTGATCTAGAAACTGCCCCAAATCCAGCTACACCTGCTGCAATGCCATGTACTACAAGCTCAGGATTTGTCCACTGACTCAGAACCTCCTTTAACCCAAAAGCCATGCCACCTTTACCAGTCTTCCAATAATTGATAGCACCCTTTCGAGACCAGTCAGAGTTTAGTCTGCTCAATGCCGTTTCCTGCTTATCTGAAAGATTAAACCCAAGGGCATATGCTTTCATTGACTTATTCCAGTCGACATCATCAGTATTCTTCGTACCCTTCACGGCAGCATCAAATCCTTGCCGTTTGTCATCTGTCACGGTGACTACAGCATCACTACCATCATTTGTATTAAGAAGAGTATTACCTTCCTCATCCTCATACTTGGTAGCAGCCATCCCTGTGGGATCAACAAGGTTAATCGGGTTATTATGCACGTAATGATAGGGTGTCCAGGAACTGAACTCGTCTGCTAGGGGATCTTGGGTTGTAAAGCGGCCTAAGGCAGGGTCGTAAAAGCGAGTATGGTAGTCATAATGGTCTAAGTTGACTCCACCCAACTGCTCATCCTGCAGCTCTTTGCCATTGTATAGGTACTTGTTCTCACTGAGCATAGTTTTCAACACTATATCAGGAAGTTATATATCCTGAGGCCCTCATGCCATCATAATTGTTTCAAAGAACGATGTTGAAAGATACTTATTTCAATTGATTGGAGAGGAAGATATTTCTGTATCTGTTACTAAAAGCGTTTTTATGACGTATACCTTAATCAATTGGTAAATCAACATCATAAAACATTTTATCCTTTGGATATTTAAGTCTCTTCAGCCTTGCATTAACAATAAAGGGCAGTACATATTCTTGACACTTTTTATGGTCATCAATCTTTTTAAAAGAAAGCTTCGAAATTAGCTCCATTATTTGATCTGTGTATTGAGGATTGTTCTCAAAAACCAATTTAACTTCCTTTATTCTCAACTTGTCATTCAAATGAATCTCAAACATGAAATACTGACTTTCACCTTCTAGATAAAAGTCTCGATTCAACACTAGACTTTCTATCTCTGAGATAACCTCATTCTGTTCAATTACGATATCTTCCCTGCAGATTTCCGATTCATTCAGTTTCTTATTCGATAATGTGCTGCATGAAAACATGATGCTCAATAAAATAATAATTTCTATTCTCATTTCTGGTAGATGTTTTTGAATGCTGCAATTTGAAAACCATTTGCTCCACTAGGTATACTCTTATTCTTATATACATTCTGAATCACGCGATGTTGAGAACGATAGAATGTTTCAAATTTCCTCGCAACATTACTATCAACGGGTCCTCCACTTTCCAGAGCATTCACAAAATCAGAGGTTGTTTGATTTGTTGCAAAATTAAATGTTGCACTTGCGCCCAACAATCCATACTGCAAGTCATTTTCACTTAATCCAAAATTTTGTTTGTTTTGTGACCTAAATAGTTTTGCTTCTGTTTCTAAAGCTGTTGTAGATCTTAATTTAGCTGCTTTCTCGGATCCATAAAATTCATATTGAAAGGCATGGAATAATTCTTCCATAACGGTTCCATGAATTGATCCTTCATCATAATCCAATATACTTATCTCATTAGTTCGTGGATTAAAGAACCCAGGCGTATTCTCATTTGCGCTTTTATGAGAATAACTGCCAATTGTAAAAACTGATTTGCTACTTTCTAATAGTCCAAAGAGTTTGCTAAAACCAGCATCATTTTTTAAATCTGCTATTGTACTAGTTAATTGAGTACGTTGGTCCTTAGAAAGGTTGTCTGCATACTTTATTGTATCCCCTCTTGGATCAATAAAAAGAACCGGATTATTTGCAACATAATTGTAAGGCGAAAGAGAGAAGTATTTTTCTGATCGGGGATCTTGTGTTCTAAACCTTGCTAATGCTGGGTCATAGAATCTTAGACCATAGTCGTAACAATTAGATTTCGCAACCATTTTGTGAACATAGTTCCGTCATAGTCCATCATACATTTTACAGTTCTTCATGTATAAAGACAATTGGTTATCAAACCTAATTCTATGATAGTAACTACCGATTTTCAATGTCACGTAAAATAAGTTGAACAATTGGAAAATCCTCTGCTGGTATTTCTTTTCCATTGGGAATAATGCTCTTTTCACCAATTCCCAAGGAAAGAAAGAGTCTTTGAAAGAAATTATACTTCATGCATTTGTTTAATCCAGTTACATGAGCCAATCCAGTATAACCTGTAATATTATCTGGTTGCTCAGTTAGCATCCTGTTTGCAACTATAGCCAAAACAGTACAAGAATTGGTTGCAGATACATATGCTTCTTGAGGAAAACTCGATGCATCCTTCAATACGTTTGAGGGCACAATTATGTATTGGACTTTTTTAAGGGAGCTAGAATCATAAACACTAGAATCTCTTTGAAAAAGGATATCTTGGACTTGCACTTGGAATAATTTGCATTCTTGTTCCATCCCAATATCCCCACTACAACAATCACAAGGAAGAACTGATATTTCCCGTTGGAAGTCCAGTCTAAGAAGGTATAAATCAGTAGCTGGGCTGATCTCACTCTGAGCGAAGCAAGTTGTACAAAATAGAAACCCTAGAAATATTACTACGTATCTCTTCATGACAAGTAATTTATTTAAATGCATTATACGATTTAGGATAAACTACTGTCCTTTGAAGACCAGGTGTAGAGGTTGATGAAACAATCTCTCGGGTTCCTAGAACAAGTAGTCTGCCTACTTCAATTCTGTCATTGCCTCGTCTATTAACCAAGCCAGCCATTGTAGGAATTGAGAATCCTGGCATGTAAGTGGAGGAACTTAGGTTTGCCATTCCGCTTGAGGCGGCAAACATTTTTGCATCAACTTCAAGCCAAAGATTTGTATTACCAGGATTACTACTTTTTAAAGCAAAGGAACCTTTTTGCTTTATTTTGGATATATCCCCAGTAAGATATTGATTGGCATGAAAAACTTCCTCAGCTAGAACAGCTCCTCTCCCGCCCATTAGGTCCATCAATGCACCTTTCTCGCCACCAGAGAAGTTAGGAACAATAATATTAAACTGACTGCCATCTGATTCAACGTTAAACTCACCTACAGCTCCAAGGTCTGAGCTTTTTAGTGCGCTGGCATCATTAGAAAATACAAACATATCTGATGATGCCTCTAATGAAGAAATTAATTGTGCAAACTGAGCATTGTATTTCTTGTTTTTTACCTCTTTACCTCTCCGATTTATTTTTGTCTGTGAAGAATATTGCTGTACAAAAGCTTCTATTTCGCTATTAGCATACTGCACACTATCCCCATTTACATCAATGAACATAATAGGATTGTTGGCAGCATACTGATAAGGAGAGAAGTCAAGGTATTTTTCTGCAAACCTATCATGGGTATGGAACCGTCCTAAAGCAGGATCATAGAACCTTGCCCCATAGTCATATAGGTCTAAGTTTATCCCACCTAATTGTTCATCCTGGAGTTCTTTCCCATTGTATAAGTACTTGTTATCACTGCGCACCATTTTAGCCCCACTATCAGCTCCTTACACCTTCTCCAGAGCCCACACATTTCATTCAAAGAACGTTTCTGACAAGATACCCATTTTCTTTTCAAATGAAGATTTCAATTGAAGAAAAAATCAACCTTTTTCACCTTGTTTCCCCGCAGCTTCCGGCCCGATTCCGGCCCTTCGCCGTCAGCTGCTCCCCACGCCTGCGCTGCGTTGTTCGCCCAGGCGATGGAGGCCTGGGCTTCACAACCCAAAGACTATGTTTACATAATGGGATATTATAGTCGCAACACATGGGCCAGAGTGGGCCATCTGTTCCTGGAGGATACTGGGTTGGTGTGCCAGGTTCTTTGCAGGGTCGGCCTATAATACGACATTATGCAAAATAGCCCCTGCGCTGACCCGCCCAACATCTCTGCAGCAATAGAACAAAAAAGAAAGGCCGCTCTATCGAACAGCCTCTCTTTAACAGCTTACTTCTTTCGCCTTCTGGGCTTCTCTCTTTGAGACAGGGCACTGCCCGCAGCAGTTTTACTACTACGGCTAGTCCGTCCATCTCGGAGCACCTTTGAAGCGGCAGAAGCAGCCTTTCTACTGGTCACTTTTTTGGCCATGGGCTTCACATTTTTAAAGTTAAACATCGATTTACTTTACCTGTCAAGGTCTGTACTCTGTGTGATTACACCTTGGACATGGAGGTAGAGTGTCAGAGTTATCATCCAACACTACCACTTGTCCGCAGTTCTTACAGGTGTACGCCCCTTTTCCAGGTTTTTCTCCTGTACTAGACATAACATCATGTTTTGGCGTTAGTACTTGAAGTAGGTTACTTCTACCAGGTGCGTCTTCTTTTTGGTGTTTGATACCGATGTCATATATTTGTCTTGCTAACGAATACAACATCAGTAACAAAGTCAGGCTTCGCACCTTTGCAGGCCTGGCTTTTTGCTTTGGCCAGTACCCACAAGAAGGGTGCCACATAATAGCTTCATTAACAGGTAATTATTAACACCTTTTGATAATAACCATAAGTCCCTCTTAGACAGAAAGATGTGTTATTGAGTTCACATTAAGTTTCACCCTTAAAAGGAGAGGCAAGTAGCTCAAAGTCAGCTTGTCTGCTATTCTGTCATGCTACAGCTCACAGGCTGTGCGGCTATTTAACATAACTGACTTATAGGGCGCGCATGGATCCTGGCAGGGGTCTCATTGGATCTTTGACCATCGTATTCATCGTAGAAGTATGCTGATTGCACGTGCCCCTATAAGAAGCTGTTATGTTAACGATAGCCTTTGGGGCGCCTTTGCCGGCGGGTGAGCTTGCAGCTCTTTGTGAAGCTTAGGTTCCTGCGTCAGCTTGTGGGGCTTTACAATGGGCTGCAACCAGGGCCAGGAAGGCAAAGCGCCAGCGGGGCGGGGCGGGGATTTTGTTTTGTGGAGCTATTGTTCCGCAAGATGTGACAGGCGCTCGATGATCTCCTTGGAGGTTGGCAACAGGCCTTTTAGTGATTTCGGTAGTGTTTTGCTTAGTGAGTAGTCAGCCACTCCCATGGGGCTTCCTGTATTCTTCAGTGCATACTCCACAACCGTTCTTCTTTTCGTTTTGCAGATGATGATCCCAATAGATGGGTTTTCATCCTTCTGTTTGACCTTGTCATCGAGTACCGACAGGTAGAACTGCATCTTTCCGGCATATTCAGGCATGAAGTCTGTAGTTTTCAACTCGATAGCAACCAGGCTCTTCAGTCGACGATGGTACAACAGCAGATCAATAAAGAACTCATCGCCATCCACATTCAGCTTGTATTGATTTCCGATGAAAGAAAAATCTCCACCCATTTCAAGCAAGAAGCTTCGCACATTTTTTATCAGCCCCAGTTCCAGTTTTCTTTCATTGTATTCTTCGCCTAATTCAAGAAAATCAAAGTTGTAACTGTCCTTTACCGCCAGATTAGCCTGGTGTCTGTACTTTTCTTCTAAAGCCTTATCAAAGTTGGTTTGATTCAGTAGATATCGCTCGTAAGCCTCACTTTCTATCTGGTGGATCAACACGCTTTTTGTCCATCCATATTTTTTTGTCATCTGGATATAAAACTCCTTTTGCAGATCATCTTTGCATTTTTCAAGGATCACTATATTATGACTCCATCCAATTTCTTGCACCATTGGTGCAAGTTTTTCGTTTTCCTGATATGCAAGATAGAACTTCCTCATTCTCCATAGGTTATGAGACGAGAACCCTTGGATGCCAGGGAACTCATTCTGCAGGTCATGTGATAAAGTCTCTACTACAGATCTTCCCCAACCGAGCTCCTCCTGTTTCTCAACAATAGATTTACCGATATCCCAGTTTAGACTTATCAGCTCCCGATTAACGGCCTTCAATGCTTTATACTGAGCATCGAGTATTTTTCCTTTGACTTCCTTTAGAAAGGACTGGTAATCTGATTGGCGGATTATATTCATTTGGTGAGGTCTTGTTACAAAATTAATATTTTCCTAGTGTCACATTCTGTGATACCATAACTTGAGGTCACAAATTGCAACCTCAAGTTCACCCTAATGGATGATGCTTCTCGATGGCCGCTTGCAGCTCCTCCAGGCCGCTCTGACGGTATTTTTCCGTGGTGCTGATCTTCTTATGCCCGGCAAAGACCTGTACCACCCGAAGATCCTTGCCCTCTTTTAACAGGTTCGTGATCAAACTCTGCCGGATCGTACGGGGGTTCAGGTTCCTATCAGGGAACAACGGTTTGAAGGTTTCAACCAGGTAGTTGATGCCTGTTCCGCTTTCAGGGGTTCCCCGAAGAGTTAGCACCAGCCTGTCGGTTTCAGTTTTTAATAACTCCGGTCTTACCTTCTGGATGTATTCATAAAACAACATCACCTGGTTGGGCTTAAGGGTTAATGTCCTGGCTGTAGCCCTTATCATTGCCCTGACGTAAATAGTGCCAGATTCCAGGTCTATATCCTGCAGGCGAAGCATGGTGATCTCGGTTTGTCGCAGCCCCTGATAGATCAGCAGACTGATTACCACCTGGTTTCTTTTGGTGGCCATCTCATATCTTTCCTTTCGCTGCATCAGCTTTTCCATTTCAATTGAAGAAAAAAAATCCTGCAACTGGGGATCACCCGCCCGGGCATCTTTGAGCTTTAGATTCCTACAGGGATGATCTCTTCTCTTTCCGGATGTAATCAAATAAAAGTACCAGGCTTTAACTGCATATAACATCCTATTTGTGGTCCCTGGATTGTGGTACCCCTTTCTGAGATAATCCACATACTCCATCACATCCTGATAGGTGGCCTTCTCAGCTCTTTCAGGCCCCATATACTGTAGATACCTGGTTATATCCAACAGGTAGACCTTTACGGTTTGTGGAGAGTATTTCCCATACAAGTAGCTTTTCAGATCCAGATCCATGGGATTTATGTTTATAGTTTTCGGTCCAGGTGTTTTCTTCCAACCCGGGTATAGACCTGGGTGCTCTCCAGGTGGGTATGTCCCAGGAAGTCCCGCACTTGCTCTATACTCACCCCGCTATCCAGCAGGTGGGTGGCTATCGAGTGGCGCAGGTTATGAAGCGTTACTCGCTCCGGATTCTTGATCTCAGCTATCAGTACCAGGCAGCGCAGCCTTCTCCAGAGGCTTTGTCCCATCATCCTGCTTCCATTTACATTTAGCAAAAAGGCTGGCTGGGTCTCCTGTGCAGTTGCCCTTTGTTTATGCAGTACATGGACCCTTTCCTGGTAGTAGTACTCCTTTAGATCCTCGATCACCCTTTCTGGTACCGGTACCACCCTTCGCCGTTTTCCTTTGCCTGATCGCACATACACCAGCTTCCCCTTAAAGCTGATATCCTTTACATTCAGGGCCTCTACCTCGCTCTTCCTGAGCCCACAGCCGTAGAACAACCCCATCAGGGCCTTATCCCGGTAGCATTCACAGGCATTGTAAAGTTTCTTGATCTCAGATCGGGATAACACCTCCCGCTCTTTCTTTTGTGGTTTGGAGAAGTTCAATATGCTCATCGGATCTGCATTAATACGGCCTTCGGCCAGTAAAAACGAGAACAGGGTCCGAAGACCCCACAGGTGCATGTGCTGCATGCTCTGGCTAAGGGTTCCCGGTCCCCGGTATCGTGGCCTGGTTTTTAAGTAATCGTAATAAGCAGTGATTTCTTTTGGAGTAACCTCCCTTAGATCTTTAATGGATAGTTGTTCCAGGTAATAAAAAAACTCTCTGGTCATAGAAGGGAGCATTTTGCAGGTGTTTTGGTTATAACCGACCCTTTCCAGATAAAGAGAGTATTTCTTCTGTATTGATTGATAGTATTGACTTTTAAGAGGTAAATGCTTCATTTATATTTATAATAAAGAAGGTTTTTTAGGGAGGGGGGCCTGGCACTTTCCTTGGGTCACGGGTCGCCAGGGTGTAAAGCATATGTCTGTCAGTGTTTTGAGTGACCCAAAACAGATGGGTCGCCAGTGGGTCGCCAGAGTGTTAATAAACTTAGGATCGCTTGTTTTTCGCTTGTTATCCATCACCCAGGAACCTCCATCAGCTCCAGCTGTGCCAGCTGACCTTCCAGGTGCCGCTTTAACCTACTGCGGATTCGGGTGATATCATCCCAGTAGATGATCCGATAGCGGTATCCCCGGTTGATATGCCCTCCACTCACTGCGATGTACTCCAGGCTTATCAGATCATAGATATAGCGCTGCAGCTGGCTCTTGCTTACATTCAGGGCCTGGCGCACCTCCCGCTGGCCAAAGGCGTAAGTATCGTAATGATCTCCGCCCATCCCTTTGATATAGTCCTTTAGCCGTTCATAGAACTGCCTGAGGCTGCCATCCAGCTCATCGATCTTTAGCAGGATACTCTCGAACATGATATCGGCGGCCACCAGCAGATCCTCCTTGCGGGAGATCAGTCTTCCTCGGCTATCCTTCTCACGCTTATACTGGTGCACCAGGGTCACCTGGCGAACAAAGCTTTGGTAGAGCTCATTCAGCCTGCGGATCTTATGTGCCTCCTGGGGTAGATGTACCTTATCAGCATAAGGGTTGATCACCGGATAGGGTTTTAACAGACGGATGCAGCTTTGCAGCAGTAGGGCGGTCTCCTGCTCCCTTCCAGTATCGATCTTTCCCGAGGCCTTACGGTTCTGATAGGTGATCACCCTTTCGGTTTGCTCCATGGTCTCATCCACAGCGATCACAAAGCAGCGGCTCATATTATCCTCGTAGATCTCCCCCCGGGTGGTACAGGCCAGCGAAGCAATTGGGCCATAGACCACTTTTTCATAACTCCGGAGGTTTCCCTTGTCATCCTGTCCGGTGGTGCTCGTGGAGAGCATCTCACGGCTCTGTAGCTCCCTAAAGGCCAGCTGCGCCTCTTCCTTCATCCCATCCAGGTCCTCCAGGCAGATCAGCTTGTTCTGCAGATCATACGCTCCATAGTTGTAAAAACTGCTGTCCGTTACCCTGGTAAAGCGCTTGACATCCTCCTGGGGGATTAACCTACTGATCCGCTCCAGGAGGTGGGTCTTACCACTACCGGTGGATCCCTGGATCAGAGCATGCAGTGTATCTGGCATCTTAAAGCTGGTGGCGATAATAAACAGGAACAGCCGGTTGGTCTTTTCACCAACCATTCCGGATTGGCCGATCAACTGATTAAGCCTCTCGATAAGATCCGGACCGGATAAGAGTTCACGACAGCGGGCCACCATCGCCGGATCGATTTTGATTACAGGTGGACCAGCCTGCTCTTTTCCCTTGGCATAAAGCCTGTCCCGGTGCTCTTCCAGAAGATCAGTTAAACGGTGCAAGTCCAGCTCCACCAGATCAGCCCTCACATCCAGCTTATCCGATGCTTCCCTGGCCACTCTTTCTACCTGGCGGTTCTCATACAGATCCACCTTGTTCCGGTACTTCTGATACGCTCCGGCCCGCTGCATACTCTCGATCACGATACTGACCTTCAAAGAGTCCATATCACTTCGAAGGCCTCCACGGATGCTGTAGCGGGCTATCTCGCCTTTGTATCGAAGGTTGTAAGGGTTTGAGGCATCCAGCTTGCCCGCTGTCGGGGCTATCGGTTGATCCGGACCTGCTCCGCTTTTCTTTTCAGTTGAACCGGTTTCAGTTGAAGAAGAAAATACCTGGCGTGATTCCAGCAGGTGGGGAAGGATTCCGGATTCGTGTGCTACGGCAAGACTATTTACATCCTCTCCTTCCGGAGTATCAACAAAACTAATCCGGATTCTTTGGTTTAGCTGATGGAGGGATACAGAGTATTTCTTAAGAGCCTCTTTTCCGGCTGCATCACCATCAAAGAACAGGATGATCTCTTCTAAGCTGGTCAGACCCCGGATGGCTACCTTATGTTCATCCGTAAGTCCGTTGGTACCATACAAGGCCAGGATCCCGTATTCCTTTGAGATCTCATCCTCCTGCAGCAGGGTGGCCGCATCGATCACAGCCTCCGTGAGGATCAGTTTTCTAATACTAGGATCCGGATATCCAGGATAAAGTCCCTGACGATCCTTTAAGTAAAAGTGCCTGGCATGGTTGCCATGGCCATTCGTCTCCATCGTGGATCTAAAGTACAGACCCGATACCTGGCTTTTGGGATTCAGGAGAGCAAAGCAGATACAGCCCTTACCAAAGACCTGGTGGCCGCCCTTTACACCGGGTTTCAGAAGGCCGTATTTCACATAGCTCTTAATCAATCGGTCGTTCACTTTCCCATTGTGGTGGTACTGGCCACTGTTGTATCCCACCTCCAGCCGATCCGGATCCAGACCACGGCCCTCCACATACTGCTTGCCCACAACGCTGCGCTGCATGCCATTCCGGAACGAGGTAAAGATCTTGGTCAGAACGGCGGATTTGCTGAAGGATTCTGCATCGGGAGGTGTAGTGGCCACCCCCAGCAGCTCCTTGGCCTTCAGGATAGCCTCATGCTTCGTGCAGCCCTCCCTTTTCATAATAAAGTCGATCTGGTCACCGCTGCCCGCTGAGCAGTTGCTTGAGAAGCAGGTCCAGGTGCCGGTCTTGGGATATACCTGCATGCTTGGAGTCTTGTCATCATGGAAAGGGCATTTCAGGCGATTGTTCCGATCTGGGGTGAGACTGTAATGGCTCAGAACTGTATTGATACTCAGGCGGGACTTAATCTCTGATATTTGCATGTTAATAACTTCTTGATGCTACATATATGTGGCAAATTAAAACATAACTGCACTATTTTACAAAACCAGGACCCCTTGAGTTGTTAACAATATGTCTTAAACATCCCTGTAATCAGCTACATATTTGCTATTTTTGTGTTAGCAATTTTACTTAATTGTAGCAAATGAGCGATCTAGGGAAAAGAGTCGTTGAACTCAGGAAAAAGAAAGGACTATCACAATCAGATCTGGCTAAGCAGGTAGGCATATCATATGCCCAGGTTGGAAGATATGAGACTAAGGGAGCTCAGCCACCGGCTGAAGTTCTTAAAAAGATTGCAGATGCACTCGATACTACCGTAGACTATCTGATCAGTGGAGATACCGATGAAAAAGCAGTTTCCACACTTAAGGATGCTGAGCTACTGCAGCAATTCCGGGCAGTGGAACAGATGGATGAAGATGATAAAATGACCGTGAAAAAACTGATCGATGCATTTATTACCAAAAGGAAGATTCAGCAGCTGGCTTTATAAATGGCCGATGAAGCACACATAGAAGCAAAATTTAGAACCCTGGAATACGGTAATGAACAGTTTGATAAAAACGTGCTTTTCATCGCCTCCGGTGCCTTGGGCATTTCTTTTGGGTTCATTGAGAAGGTTGTGCCTAACCTAGCCTCTGCTGTAAATAAAAATTTCCTTATTAATTCCTGGTACTGCTTTGCAGGTGTAATTTTTATTAGCCTGGTGGCTCATTTCATTTCCACCTTAGCCATTCGGTGGTCCATAGCTAATGATAATATGAAAGAAGCAAGGTATAGCCAGATCTCTGGCAGGTGGAACTGGTGCATCAGGGCTCTAAATATCTTGATGATTCTTGGCTTATTTCTGGGCATTATTCTCCTTATCATATTCGTTAAACAAAACATCTAGCCATGTCTGCTAAGTCCAGCAAAAAACCATCTCAAAAGTCTCAAGTAAAAAAAGATTCCAAAGCGACCAAAGGATCTGATAAAGCAGTGTCAAAGCGTATGGCCTCGGAGATTCCCCCGAAAACAAAGAAGGGCGCAGTAAAGAAAGGGAAGAAGTAAGCAAGGGGATTCTAAAGCAAAAACCCGGCACGAGGCCGGGTTCTTAGTTATTTGATTGTATTGTTTATCTACTCAGAGCTTATAGCCATTAATTTATTAATTCGAGGCTGTAACAACCATATTCCAATAACAAATACTATTAGCAGAAAAAACTCTTTTGTATGGTTTTCAAAATTTACGTCCCTCCCTATTTCACACATGACCAATGCCTTTGACGCAAAATAAAAACAATGAAACGAAGCAAAAATAAAGTATATCGAAAAAATTATTAAAAAAGAACTTTCATTAAATAATTTTGACTGCAAAGACGCAATATTGAAAAATAAAACCCCAGCGAAAACTAAGGAGTACATTACATTTAATGTAAATAATACTTCAGACTTACGCAACCCTTGAGATAGTTTGCGATTAAAGACACTTCCTATTGAGTAAAGCCACCCAATAATTGCAGTAAAAAATAAAGTGTTTAGTACTGGCAATATTAACGAGCTCATCTTTTCAGAAACAAAAAACCCTGCAAGCACAGGAATCATTATCAAAGAAAATAATTCCCATGCTCGCATTTTTAGATATAAGTTTCTGAGTTTATTAATAGCCTGGACCATAAACTTCTTTTTTCACTTCTTTAGGAACGCTATTTTGCGGGTTCATCATTTCATTAATCGCCGAAGAAATATAAGTATCAACTGTTTCAACGGCATTTTTTATAAACTTCCCTATATTTTTGAAGTTTATTCCTCCCCCAACCGTAACTGGTCCAGCTGAAAGTTCAAGACCAACCTCTCCATCATTACTCATTGAGAAGTTTCCAACTTTCGCATCAAAGTTGCTACTGATATCACCTACTTTCCCAGTAACACTTAATCCATCTTCACTAGAAGTAGTTACTGTTGCTTGTCCCAATTCAGCGTTTGCTAAATCTCCACCAACATTCCCTAACTTTGCAGTTGCAGCACCTTCTCCTCCTGTTACAGAGAAATCGGACTTGAATTCAGACCCACTTAGATCAAAACTTGCTTCTGTTTTCATTAGTGTTCCTCCAAATTCTAGCGTACCAAGAGAACCTGCTTTAAGTTTAAATTTTGCTCCAGCAGCTTGAACACCTGCTTTGGCATATCCCATACGACCAACAGAATTCGTAGCTCTTGCTTTCGTTGTTACTTCTTTACTTACAGCTGCTCTCACCCATGGATTCTTTATTGGGTCTTGTGGTCTCATGCCATCAGGATCAATAAACCTAATAGGATTATCGAATGCATAAGAGTATGGACTAAAGCGTCTCATTTGGTCAGCTTTTGGGTCCACCACATGCCACCTTCCTAAAGCGGGATCATAGAACCGTGCGCCATAGTCGTACCAGTCCAGATTCACAGAGCCTAGGAGCTCGTCTTGTAACTCCTTGCCATTATAGAGGTACTTATTATCATTACTTGAGGAATATTGATAAGAGGTCATCCCAAAGGGATAGTAATCGGTCTTTTGTATAACGGTATCCCCTTGATTAATTACTACCCTGGTGTTGCCCAGGTGGTCCTTTAGATGATAGTGGTATTCAACTGAAGAAGTTAGTTTATCAATTTTTCCCTCTGAATTCAGGATGTAATCCAATCCAAAATCATCGATGGCATCGCCATCGTTGTCCTCGTATACAAAACTCCCTGCATACATGGTCTTGGTAATTGATGAACCG
>Ga0180435_10000935_pt1 | contig 30791 bp, 25 predicted proteins | sample SS_ome_3_FD_132467 | JGI IMG/M metagenome (GOLD analysis project Ga0180435, IMG submission 132467) | Hypersaline lake sediment archaeal communities from the Salton Sea, California, USA - SS_3_S_1 metaG | ecosystem: Environmental > Aquatic > Non-marine Saline and Alkaline > Hypersaline >... | reverse complement strand
GATGCCGCCGACGCGCGCCTGGTGGCCGATACGCTGGGAATCGACCTGTTCGTGCTGGACCTGGGCGACGCGTTCGCACCGCTGATCGCTGATTTTGCGGCTGAATACGCCTCCGGACGAACGCCGAATCCGTGCATTCACTGCAACACTCAGATCAAGTTCAGCCGCCTTCTGGCCCGCGCCGATTCGCTCGGCGCTGACTACATTGCCACCGGACACTACGCCCGGATCGTCGAATTCGACGGCCGGTCCGCAATCGCCCGCGCCGCTGCCGACGGTAAGGACCAGTCCTACGCCCTGTTCGGAATACCGCGCGAGGTTCTGGGGCGAATACTCCTGCCCGTCGGCGATATCGAAGACAAAACCTCCGTCCGCGACATTGCCCGGGAGCTGGGCCTGGTAGTTCACGACAAGCCCGACAGCCAGGAAATATGCTTCGCGCCGGACGACAACTACGTATCGATACTCGAATCGCTCGCTCCGCAAGCCCTCACCCCGGGCGACATCGTAGACAGTTCCGGCGCCGTGCTCGGGCGCCACGACGGTTACGGACGATTCACGATAGGCCAGAGGCGCGGTCTGCGAATCGCCGCCGGCGTGCCGATGTACGTCACGAAGATCGACCCTGCCACCGCGACGGTGACGATCGGCCCGCGCGACGAAGTCATGTCGCGCCGCCTTAAAGCCTCACGCGCCAATTGGCACTGCGAGGCGCCCGAGCGTTTCTCCGCAACGGTACAGATACGCTACAACCACTCCCCCCGGCGGGCCGAGGTCCGCCTCACTGGCGATGACACTTTCGAAGCCGAATTTCACGAGCCTGTCAGCGCGATCACCCCGGGGCAGGCGGCGGTCATCTACGACGGGGACCGCCTCCTCGGCGGTGGATGGATCGATTGATCGCGATGCACGTGCAGTTCAACTGTCTCGCGCAAGGGTTGTGCTTGACGTTACACCAGCCAACGAATAGTGTGAACCGTGCAGGATGTGGGTTGTGACAAAGACATTCGTACAGTTGCGATGGAGAGAAAACAATGATCCGGAGAAGATTTTCGCATTTACTGTTCGCGGCGGTTTCGCTCTGTACCTTCGTCCGGGCGGCGCCGGGCAAAGACAATACCATTCCGCTGGCCGGCGTCTGGCGGTTCAGTCTCGATGCGGAAGGTATTGGAGTTGAGAAAAAATGGTTCGCCAAAAAGCTCGGCGACAAAATCCAATTGCCCGGCACAACCGACGAGCACCACAAGGGCGTCAAGAAAGACGAGCAGCGCATCGACCGCCTCTCACGCGTATGGTACTGGAAAGGTCCCGCATGGTATCAGAGGGACGTGAGAATCCCCAAATCGTGGAAAGGCCGGCGTATCACCCTGCTGCTCGAACGCACAAAAAACACCCGCGTCTGGGTTGACGACAAGGACTGTGGAGCCGAAGACACACTCAGCGCACCCCAGGTGTTCGACGTCACTGCCGCCATGACGCCGGGCGCACACACCCTGACCATCCTGGTCGATAACGCCCGTTTACCACCCATCGGCGCCGCCCCGCACGCCGTCGATGAGCGGACGCAGACGAACTGGAACGGTATCGTCGGGAAGATGCAGCTTCGGGCCACCGCCCCGGTCTGGATTGATAATCTCCAGGTTTACCCGGACGTCGATAACCACCGGGCGAAAATTCGGGCGATGATCGGTAATACGACCGGGCGGGCGGCAGCGGGAACGATGACCGTTGTCGGCGAGAGTTGGAACACGCCCAGGCAGATCAAGTTCCCTCCGCAATCCACTAAAATCAGTGCGCCCAAACACGACAATCTGATCGAGTTCACCTATCGGCTCGGTAAGGATGTGCCTCTCTGGGATGAATTCAACCCCGCCATGATCCGTTTGAACGTCACGCTCGATACACGCATCGGCGACGATCGCTTTCGTAACGACCGGGTCGTCAATTTCGGAATGCGCAAGTTCGTGCGCGATGGCAAGCTGTTGAAGATCAACGGGCGCACCGCTTATCTGCGGGGAAAACTCGATTGCTGCTTTTTCCCGTTAACGGGTTATCCGGACATGACCAAGGCCGAGTGGATCCGGTTATTGAAAATATCCAAATCCTACGGAATTAATCACTATCGTTTTCACTCCTGGTGTCCCCCGCAGGCCGCCCTGGAAGCGGCCGACGAGGTGGGTCTTTACATGGCGCCGGAGCTGCCCAACAAGCGCAGCAACTTCGGCGAGTTCCCCGAAAGCAAGGAAGCGGCGATCTGGAATATCGATTACCTGAGCGCCGACGAGACCACCTCGAAAAAATCCCTGGGCGAGTATCTCAAGCGCGAGGGCGAGTTGATCTTCAAGTTCTATGGAAATCACCCGTCATTTGTCATGTTCACCCTGGGAAACGAACTTGGGCGAAACAAGGCGATGTACGAGATGGTGGAGTATTTCAAGAAGATCGACCCTCGAAGGCTTTACGCCCAGGGCTGCAATAACATGCACTGGGCGCCGAGTTTCGCCGAGGGGGACGACTTCTGGGTAACCTGTAAAACGGGCAAAAAACTTCCCCTGCGCGGTGCGTTTTTCTCGGCGGATTATCCCAGCGGGCACATCAATCACAGATCGCCTTCGACCATGGTCGACTACAGCAAGTCGATCGAGAATGTAAAGGCGCCCGTCATCAGTCACGAAATCGGATCGTTCGAGGTTACGCCCGACTTTCGTGAAATCCCAAAATTCAGCGGTGCGCTCAAGGCCAGGAACCTGGAGATTTTCCGCCAGCGGTTGAAGGACGCCAACATGCTCGATTTGTCGCACGATTTCATGCGGGCGTCGGGCGCCTTGTCGGTAATCTGTCATCGTGAAGATATCGAGGCCGCACTGCGAACGCCCGGGTTCTCCGGTTTTCAACTGCTCGACCTGCAGGACTTTCCCGGTCAGGGCACGGCGCTGGTTGGTATGCTCAACGTCTTTATGGAATCGAAGGGCCTGATCGAGCCTGACAAGTGGCGCCGGTTCTGCTGCGAGACAGTCTGCCTGTTGCTGTTCGAGAAGTACACATGGACCGGTGACGAGACCTTTAACGGACAGATCAGGATCGCTCACTACGGGGCGGCCGATCTGCCCGACGCCCGCGTGAAATGGACCGCCGGGGACAGTGGCGGAAAGGCGGTCGCCTCGGGCGCCATTGGACCGGTAACCATCAAGCAGGGCAAGGTCTTTGACGTCGGTAAAATCAGGTTCCCCCTCGGTAGCCTGTCCGTGCCGAAAAAGATCGACATTGAAGTTGGCGTCGAGGGGACCGAATACCGCAACATCTATAGTATCTGGGCCTATCCCGCAAAAGTCGACACGCGCGTTCCCGCGGGCGTCCTGGTGACCAGAAGCCTTGACCAAACCGCTCGCAAACACCTTGATGGCGCCGGAAAAGTCCTGCTGTTTCCCGAACTCGACAAGTTGCCTCACAGCATCAAGGGCTCGTTTCAAACCAGTTTCTGGTGTTACCCGATGTTCGCTCGCGGCGCCAAGCGGCGCGGAATCGAACTGCCGGCCGGAACCCAGGGGTTCCTTTGCGATCCAAAGACACCCGCATTATCGAGATTCCCCACCGAGTTTCACAGCAACTGGCAGTGGTGGCACCTCGTGAAGAATTCCCGCCCTATCGTTCTTGACCAGACGCCGGCCGACTATCGCCCGACCCTCCACGTCATCGATAACTTTGCACGCAATCACAAGCTGGGTTTGATTTTTGAAACCAGGGTCAGCAAGGGAAAGTTGCTGGTTTGCGCTATCGACCTGCCCAACCATCAAGACCGACCGGAAGCCCGCCAACTGATGCACAGTCTGCTGCAATACACCGGTTCAAAAAAGTTTGCTCCCAAGGCGAAACTCGATAATGAAGTCTTGAAGAAACTGCTTCCGATCGAATTGAAAAACTAACATCTCGCAGTCAATATGAAAGGTATGTTGGGTGTTGAATCATCGCCCCGTTTACCAGTTATACCCCAGGCCGATCAGGGCTGACGTTTCGTAGGTGTTCCAGTATTGGCCCATGTTCGAGTAACCGGTGAACATTTCCAGGAAGACTCGGGTTTTGGGTTTCGCATTCTTCGTTTTGTCCTTGCCCAGATACATGCCCAACTGCCCGGTGAGGCGGGGTCGCCACTCGGTCTGCTGCCTGACCTGCACGTCGGCGGCTGCGTACATGGGTATGTCCCATGGTCTGAAGCGATACTCTCCTCCGGCCTGAAGCATCACTCTGCCCCGGAGATAGTGCTGGGTTCCCGAGACGTTGACGGTTGGCCCGCCGTAGACCCTGAGGCTGTCGAGGAGGTTGTGCGACCAGAGGAACCTTACGGCCTCTCGACCGTAGTCAAACCTCGCGCGATCTCCGAAATCCAGCGTTTCGTCGCCGAGGTGGGCGCTGTGGTGGTAGACGAACAGTTCGCAGGCGTTTTTTCCGAACCTGCGACCAAACGCCAGTCCGCCGTAATAGTCGGTGTTGAGCAGCGGGAACGATTCGGCATCGCTCTGGAAACGCGCGGTGAACAATCCTCGCAGAGTCAGGGTCATCGCCTCGTCCGGCGAGAAATCCCTTCGCAGCAGTCCCAGGTCCCCGCCGAAACCGAGGTCCAGGAACTTGTCACCATCCCGCCCGACCATCCAACCGGCCCGAATTTGCGCCTCGCGCTGATCGGCCAGCAGCGGCGCAAATGCCCTCGGTTCGTTGGAGAACAGGGACCATCCGGTGTCAATGAACTTCTCCGCTGCGCCGTCCGGGGCGCCGGCGTCGGCGTTTCGGACAACCCCGACCCTGGCGGCGTTCGGAGCCTCTTGCGCGATAGCAAGCCTGACCCCTGGCGCGATATCCTCACAGGCGATGGAAGCATCCCCGCAAAAGCCCGCCACGATCACCGAAACAGACACATCGTCTCTCGATGCGAGATGAACCGCAACCCTTCCGTGGCGGTAGACCAGGTGCATGCGCGGCGAGGCCTTTGAAACCGCATGCATGACTATACCGTCCTGGGTTCGGCGATTCTGAAACGCACCGGCCGCGGGCAAAAGGATCGTTCGATCGCCCGCGGTAAGCGTGTGGGCCGCAAAACCGCTTGACGTCGCAAACGTCAGGCGGTCGGCGCCGGTCAGTTCGACAATGAGTTCGCCTGCTACTTTCGGCAGGTCCAGGCGTACGATCGGGCGATCGTCAACAAACGCCGTCCGCAGCTTTACCGTCCCGCCGCCGCGGAGTTTCAGACTTGTCACGGCCGAATGGGCCTTGGAATCGATTGCGGTCATGCATTCTTCGCCCGCGATACCGCCCTGCGGAACAAAACTCATTCGCCCCACGCCGACTCTGCACTTCTGACGATTTAACCGCAGCACCATGTCGCTGACTTCGTATGCGCCTCTCCGGGCGATGTGCATATCTCCTCCGGCGGCGCTTAAGCTTCCGGGCGTATCGCCGTCGCGCCCCATCGCGCCGGACGACACAGACAGCAATACCCAGACCAGTGCTGAGCAAACTAGTCTGACTAAGATTGATTTGACCGATTTTCGTTCACGATTCCACATGGTCAAGTTCCCTTCCGGAAAACTGGCTCGCCTCGTCGCGGCGTCCCGTGGGCAACCGAGAGTTTACCGTGGAGTTTTCATCGAAACAACCCGGGGTTTGGGGGCTTGTTGCATTTACCGGGCATGTGGCGTAACCTTTGAGATAAAGTTTTTTGTGGGAGCATGACTATGGAACCCGACAGAATAATTGCCGACCTTGCCTCCGGGTCCCGGCGGGCAGCGGCGGTGCTTGCGGCCTCTCGCGGCGAGAAGCGCAACGCCGCCCTTCTGGCCTGCGCCAAGGCGATCCGCAACGACGCGGACAAACTGAAGGACGCAAACGGAAAGGACCTGGCCCGCAGCGAAGAGTTCGGCCTGTCGCGGGCAATGGTCGACCGCCTGAGGCTCGACGAGGGTCGCATCAAAGCGATGGCGCAGGCGATCGAGCAGATTGCGACCCAGGAGGACCCTGTCGGAAAGGCTATTTCGGCAAGCAACCGTCCCAACGGTCTGCGGGTCGAGAAGCGCCGCGTTCCGATCGGCGTTATCGGGATCATCTTCGAGTCGCGTCCGAACGTTACCGCCGATGCATCCGCTTTGTGCATCAAGAGCGGTAACGCGTGTATTTTGCGAGGCGGGAAGGAGGCGATCAACTCGAATTTGGCGATCGGCGCGGCGATGCGGAAGGGGCTGGATGCAGCAGCCCTGCCCGTCGAGACGGTGACCGTACTGGAGAGCACGGACCGCCAACTCGTCGGCGCGATGGCCCGCGCCGAAGGGTTGATAGACCTGATCGTTCCGCGCGGTGGGCAGACGCTGATCCGCGCGGTCGCCCAGGCGGCAACGATTCCCGTAATCAAACACTATGCGGGCAACTGCCACGTTTACGTCCACAAGAAGGCGAATCTCGGTATGGCCGAGCGGATCGCCCTCAACGCCAAGTGCCAGCGTCCCGGCGTCTGCAATGCGGCTGAAACGCTCCTGGTCGACCGGGATATCGCCCGCAGATTCCTGAATGACATTGCTCCGCAATTTGCCTCCGAGGGCGTCGAACTTCGCGGATGCGCCGAGGCCCGTGCGATCGTCGAGATGTCTCCGGCCGGTGAGGAAGACTGGTCGGCGGAATACCTGGGGTTGATCCTGGCGGTGAAGGTGGTTGAGGATATCGACGAAGCCATCGAGCACATAAACACGTACAGCAGCGGTCATACCGAGGCGATCGTCACCGACGAAGTCCAGGCGGCTGAAGAGTTTATCGCACGCGTGGATTCATCGAGCGTGATGGTCAACGCCTCGACGCGTTTCAGTGACGGCGGTCAATACGGTCTGGGCGCCGAGATCGGAATCAGCACCGACAAGCTGCATGCGCGCGGGCCTATGGGCGCCGAAGACCTGACCACCTACAAGTGGATAGTCACCGGACAGGGGCACCTGCGGCAGTAGCATTATCGGAGGCGAGGATTTCGGTAATATTCGCTTGTCTTTCGCGTTGTTCTGAATACACTAAACAGGATTAAGGGCTATTTCACGCTAACCTCAAGAATCGGAGAAGCAGAAAATGTCAGATAATAGTAACGTAACACGCCGTACTTTCATGCAGTCCACGGCTGCGGCTGCGGCTGCCGCGTCGGTGGTTGCCGGAAGCACCAGCCGGCAGACCGTCGCGGCGCCCTTGAAGAAGGGCGAAAAGCTTCGCTTCGCAATGATCGGTTGCGGCGGGCGCGCCGGTGCACATTACGGTTGGGCGGGCAGGGAAAAGATCGTCGCCGTCTGCGACGCGGACAAGAGTCGGCTCAGAAGGCAAGTCAAGGGCGACATCAAGGGTTACACCGACTACCGCGAACTGTTCAAGGAAATGGGCGACAAGATCGATGCGGTCGTCGTAGCCGTACCCGACCACAACCACTATCCCGCCGTAATGCGCGCGTTGAAACTCGGCAAGCACGTCTACTGCGAAAAACCGCTGGTCTGGTCGTTCTGGGAAGGCCTGCAGCTCGCCGCCGAAGCCAAGAAGCAAAAAGTCGCCACGCAGATGGGCAACCAGGGTATGGCCGGTCATGGTTGGAGACTTTGCGACTCCTACATCAAGGGCGGAGTCATCGGCGACGTTAAGGAAGTGCATACCTGGACGAACCGTCCGGTTTGGCCCCAGGGTTTTGAAACCCCCAAGGGCGAAGATGATCCGGCAAAGTACAACCTTGACTGGAACAGTTGGATTGGACCAGCCCCAATGCGTCCTTTCAAACACAAGCATGACGAGGGCAGGTTCAAAGGCAAGAATGTCTACCATTCTTTCGTGTGGCGCGGATGGCTTGACTTTGGCGCCGGCGCCTTGGGCGACATGGCCTGCCACACAATGAACGCAATGTTCAAGGTTCTCGAACCGGGCTACCCGATCGAGGTCGAGTTGATGGCTTCCAAGGGCGCCAACAAGGATACCTATCCTGATTCAGAGACCATCCGGTGGTCCTTCCCGAAGACTGATAAACGCCCCGGCTTCACGGCTTTCTGGTATGACGGCCCGGGCTCGGACAAGGCCGTACCCATCCCGGACGCCTACGAGAAAGGGCGCAAGCTGCCGCGAACCGGAACGATGTTTGTCGGAACCAAGGGCGTTCTACAGGTGACCGGAGACTATAACGGTACGGTGATGCTCGTGCCCGAAGAAGCGCGAAGAGCATTCGGCGACCCCAAGAAGAAACTGAAAGAGACGGTCCCGCCTAACAGGGGCGGACACTACGGTGAGTTCTTGGCAGCCGCCAGGGGCGAGAGGCCCTGGGATTCAACGCTGTCGAACTTCGGATACGCAGGCCCGATGACGTCCGTGATTATCCTGGGCATCATCTCGCAGCGCGTAGCGGCGAAGCTCACTTTCGATCCGGCGACCCTGAAGTTCACCGGCGCCAAGGCCGATGAGGCCAACGCGCTGCTGAGGCGCATCGAACGCAAAGGCTGGGAAGCATAATACGCAAGATTCATATGCGGTAAGACGACAGGCCCCATCATCGCGATGGGGCCTGTTCTTTTTTGCCACGTAAGAACAACGGATAGCAAGGATTTTCAAACGGTAACGACTAACGGTGACCGGCAGAGTCGTTGTCATTCGCCCTTTCCGTTTCAATATATACCATCCGTGTTTATCCGCGTTCATCCGTGGCTTCCAGAATATCTTTGCCAATTCGCATCCAAACGCTACTATGTAGGGCTTCGAGATCGGTCTGGGAACGCTCCGGACCGGGCAAAAGACGAAAGAGGCTCAGAAATGATACCTGACGTAGTACTGTCCAGAACACACAACTGCGGGCAACTCCGCGAAAGCGATATCGGCGCCGAGGTCCGCCTCTGCGGATGGGTTCGCAGTTACCGGGACCACGGCGGCGTGATCTTCGTGGATCTCCGCGACCGCTACGGGATAACCCAGGTCGTCTTCGACACCCCCGAGGAAGACGACCGGGCGGGAAAAGACAGGTACGAACTGGCCGATTCGCTTAGAAACGAATGGGTGATTTCGATCGCCGGCGTGGTCCGCCATCGCGGCCAGGACCGCATCAACCCCAAGCTCGATACCGGTCAGATTGAAGTTCTTTCGAGCGAACTGACCGTGCTCAACCAGTCCGACTCCGTCCCCTTCGAGCCCGACAGCTTCACCTCGGTGGCCGAGGAAACGCGGTTGAAGTATCGTTACATCGACCTGAGGCGCCCCGAGATGACACGCGCGATGACCCTGCGCCACGAGATCACTGCGGCGATGAGAAGCGTGCTGGACGACGAGGGGTTCGTCGAGGTTGAGACGCCGTTTCTGACCAAGTCCACCCCCGAAGGCGCCCGCGACTTCCTCGTGCCCTCCCGGATGAACCAGGCGGATTTCTACGCGCTTCCGCAAAGCCCTCAGTTGTTCAAGCAGATCCTGATGGTCGGCGGGATGGACAGGTACTACCAGGTCGTGCGCTGCTTCCGCGACGAGGACCTGCGGGCAGACCGCCAACCGGAATTCACCCAACTCGACCTGGAAATGAGCTTCGTAACGCAGACAGACGTGATGAACGTCACCAACAGCATTCTGCGAAAAGTCTGCCGGGTCGCCGGTAAGGAGTTCCCCGACGACGTGCCGGTTATCACCTACGACGAGGCGATGGACAAATACGGTATAGACAGGCCCGACATCCGCTTTGAAATGTTCCTCCACGAAGTGAGCGACATTGTGAGCAACACGGACTTCAAGGTATTCACCGGCGCCATTGAATCCGGCGGGATCGTAAAGACCCTGTGCGTACCGGGCGGCGCAAAATTCACTCGCAAGGAAATAGACATCTACACCGACTTTGTATCCGACTACGGCGCAAAGGGCCTGGCGTGGTGCAAGTTGGACAGCGGCGCTTTCGCCGGCGGCGTGGCGAAATTCCTCCCGCCCAACCTGCAGCAGCAACTCAGGGACGCCACCGGCGCAAACGACGGAGACATACTCTTCTTCGCCGCCGGCGAATCCGACGACGTCAACAAGGTCCTGGCGCCGCTGCGCGTCCGTATCGCTGAAGACCTTGGCCTCTTCGAGGTCGGCACCCGCGCATGGTGCTGGGTCACCGAGTTCCCGCTGGTCAGCTACAACACCCGGGAGAAGCGATGGGACTCGCTGCACCACCCGTTCACCATGCCGGATGTGGACGAGATCGAGCAACTGATGAACGACCCCGGTTCGATAAAATCGCTGGCGTACGATATAGTGTGCAACGGAACCGAGATGGGCGGAGGGTCGATCCGTATTCACGACCGGAGGATCCAGGAAAAGGTCTTTGAAATCCTGGGCATAGGACCCCAGGAGGCGGATGAAAAATTCGGTTTCCTCCTCGACGCGCTGCGGTTCGGGGCGCCCCCGCATGGTGGATTGGCGCTGGGATTGGACAGGATTGTCATGGAAATGGTCTCGGCGCCGTCGCTGCGCGATGTAATCGCCTTCCCCAAGACCCAAAGGGGCACGTGTCCGCTTACCGGGGCGCCGGCCGAGGTCGACGATAAGCAACTGGCGGAACTGGATTTGAGAATAATCGTTCCGCACAAGAAGTGATTTTCACGACCAAGGGCGTTATCGTTTCGGACCATTCGGGGCTGAACCGGCCACCCGACCAACGCCCTCCTGGTTCGGTCAGGCGCCAATACTCGGAATGACAAAAGGTTTTACGCTTTTTGTGCCGATAGTTCTATTGCAACCGTATAATGCAGGCAGGCAAAGTGTTGTACCGCGCCATGTAGATCGTGTTGAGTAGTTTCAGGGAGTCAGTCTTATGTCCAGCGTTGAAGATATCCTGATGGTCAAGGGACCGGATGTAGTTGTCGCCGGCCCGGACAATACCGTTGAACAAGCAGCAAAGATGATGTGCCAGGCAAACGTCGGCTCGGTAATTGTTAAAGACGATGGCGCTATTGCAGGAATCTTCACCGAACGAGACATGCTCGTGCGAGTTGTCGCCAAAGGCCTGGATCCGAAAACCGTCAAACTCCTCGACGTGATGTCCAGCCCCGTAAAGACCTGCACCCTCGACGACTCGGTGGAATCGTGCGTAGAGAGCCTCGAACAGCAACACATTCGCCGCCTGGTGGTAGTAGACGACGGTGTGCTGATTGGCGTGATCGGTACAAGCGACGTCATGCATGCGCAGCTCGCGACCAATGCCAAACATATCGAAGAACTCGAGAGGTTGCTTAACTGACAATTACCGAGAACCGGTGGGGGTCAGCCCGCATTTTTCACCATGTTTTCCGCGTCGGCGGATGATTTTTCGCCAGGGCGGGGTCAGCAATCACCCACAATCCAGGAGTCCCGATCGGGGCGAAAGCCCCACCCCGCCCTGACGGGATGGGACTATCATATATCGGCCCTACAGGGCCTGTGTCCGCTTTCGCTTACTTTGGCGCAAAGATGATACTTACCGGCTTGACCGATTTCGCCTTGAGCCAGACGATCGCGTCCTCACCTGTGAGTCTGCGGCGACGCCCGATACGGAAGTCGGGACCCTGCCCGACCTTCTTTCCGTTGAGATTCAACGTCAGCCCCGCCGTCGACCATCCCTTGATGACAAAAGCCGGGTTGAACACCGGCGAGTTCTCCGTCGCGGCAAGGGTCAATTCGAGCCTGCCGCCCGGACCGGGCTTCTTCTTTGTCAACTGGTAAGCCCGCTCGGCACGGTCGTAACCCCGCGAGGCAAACCCCCCGGTCGTGACCCGCAGCTCGGGCGGGCTGGACCAGCTCCTGGCGACGACGACCAGTTCGTCGATGTCCATCCCGGTCATACCGTAAAGACCATTCCACCACGAGCGCCCATCTTTCTCGTGAACCGGCGGCCTCGATATCGGGAATCCGAGGAAAGATGTCGGGCGATCGGCCGCCTGCACGGTCCGCCCGTCGCAGGCGGCCTGGCCGACGGGCCAGTGGTTGCACGAACCGGGGGTCTTCATCATTCCCCGCGAGGGCATTTTGCGATCTGTCACGTAGCCCATCTTGTTGCCCGGTTCGAAAATAATCGAAGGCTTGTTCTTCGAACGAAAGTTGTGCTGCTGGATGACCAGGTCCTCGGGATGCTTGCGCTTCTCGGGTTTCTCGACATAGGAAAGTTTAACCTTCTCGCCCTTGAGATTGGCCACGCGTGCGAAATCGGTATTGACGACCTGGCCGATCGTCTGCCCGGAATCCGTAAAAGGAATCGATTCCTGGAACTGTCGCGGACCGCCGAGCGAACCGGTCTTCCAGGTCGGTTTGCGGATGCCAAGCTGGTCGGGATAGATATAATAGTATTCGTCGATCCAGCAGGCGCGTGTCGTTTTTTCGTCTTCCTTCCACAGCTTGTCATGGGCGCACACCGGCGCGTAGCGCCAGTGAACCACAACGCGGGCGTCGCTGCTCTCGATAATGCGAACGTGGGAATACCGGCATCGGCGATCCTGCATGTGCTCGTAGCAACCCTCTTTTCTGTTCCACGCCTCGACGCTCTGGTCGGCCATCCACAAACCGTTTTCCGAAACCCAGGCGGGCGAATACCGCGTACCGCGCCAGAAGACCACCCGCACCGGCGATTGGTCAAACCGGACGACGATGTCGCTGTGTTCGTCGACCGGCCAGAGATTATCCCACTCTGGATAGTATTTCAATTTCGTGTAATAAGCGCCAAATCGTCCGGCGCCCTCGGGACCGATCGGCATTTTGCGAACGGGCAAAGCGGGGCTGGGAAGCTTTTTCGGAGGCCTGGCGGCTGCGGAAATCCGTTTGGGCGAGAGCACCTCGTTGTAGAGCTTGATCTCGTCGACGAGACCGTCAACGCTGAACCACATCGGAAGCGTACCGAACGGGCGATGAATGTTCGAGGGCTTGAGCTTGTCGTTGTTCATCATCGAGACCATGTCTGCGCCCGCGGCCCAATCGACGTCGCCCTTGAGTTCCAGCTTTCCGGCTTCCTTACCGTTAACATAAAGCCTCGCTCCGACGACCGGGTCGTAGGTCGCCGAGATGTGGGTCCACTGGCGAAGCGGAACGAGCATTGCGTCGGAGACGCACTTTCGCCACTTCCCGCCGACCGCCAGCTCCAAAGCCACATTACCGCGGGGACCGACGGCGAAATAGAAACCCTTCTTCTCGCGATCGCACTGGCTGAGCACCGGCGCCCAGTTCCACGGATAGGCCGCCTGGGCGACCCAGGCCTCGACGGTGAAACCGCCGGAGAGCTTCGGGGCGCCGGCCGACTTGCGGACGATTCGAGTGGTGTATCCGTCCGGTTTGATGGCCTTTCCCGAGACGCCGTCGGTGTAGCGATAGCGGCCTTCAATGGCGTCGCTGCTATTGCTGACGCTCTCCTTGACCGTCCCCTCGCCGGGCGTGTCGAAACTGTACTGCAAGACGGGCCCAGCCGCACGCGTCGTGGCGACCAGGCAGAAAACGAGCGCCAGGGAAACATTTCTCGTGAATAACGGGATCATCTGTCAATATCTCCTTAATCTTCGGTGTCAAAAACCATCCGTAACCTTGCGGGAAAATCGTAAAACAATTCCATGTCTAGATAATTGACCGAATGGGCCGGGCACATCGGAATTACTAAATAGTAATATCCGCTGTTGGACGCGCCGCGTTTTCACGATCCTTCGTATGCAGGGGCGATTGGGCGCCCCGGCATAAACAACCGGCGCGCCGTCCCGGCGCCCAAACAATCTTCATTCTGTATCTTCGTCCTCACAAGAATCCCACAAAGAACCGCGCAAAGCAATAGTCTGTCAGCAGAAGTCCCTTCAATGCCCCGGGAACGCCAGCCAACATCGCGACATCAGGGTCAGCACTTCCGCTATCGCTATCGCTCCAGCTCACGACCAGAGCGACTCCGGCGTCGACCGTTAAACGGACTTGAAACATCAATGGTGATCGCCGTTACCGTCGCCGATTCTATATGTCATCAAAAAGGGAGCCCCTGCGTGGGGCTCCACATGAGTCTATTTGAATTCTGAGAGACCAACGGCATCACCCGGCGGCAAGTTCTTTTTTTCTGCGTTCCAACTGGCTGCGGAGGCGAATTAGAATCGCCGAGTGCATCTGGCTGACGCGGGACTCGCTGAGATCGAGCGTCTCGCCGATCTCCTTCATTGTCATTTCTTCGAAATAGTAGAGGATAATGATCAGGCGTTCGGCCCGGCTCAGACCGCGCGTCACCAGGCTCTTGATATCCTTCTTCTGGGCAGACTTGAACGGATTTTCGCTGCGACCGTCCTGAAGAACATCGATCTCGCGAACGTCCTTGTTCCCGTCTGTCTCGTACCACTTGCGGCTCAGCGAGACCAGACCAGTGGCGTGCGCATCACGCTGAAGCTTGTTGAAATCCTTCTTCGAAAGCTTCATGGTCTTTGCCAGTTCCTTCGAGGTCGGTTTCCGCCCGAGCTGCGCTTCGAGCAGATGAGTGGCGTTGTTGAGTTTCGAGGCGCGGCTTCTGACAAGGCGCGGCACCCAGTCCATAGCCCGCAGTTCATCAAGAATCGCCCCGCGCACCCTCGGCGCACAGTACGTCTCAAACTTCACTCCACGCGCCGGATCGAAGGCCTTCAGCGCATCCATCAAGCCAAAGACACCCGCAGAGATCAGATCATCCACATCCACCTCGTCAGGAAGGCGGACCCGCAGACGCTCGGCGGAGTACTTCACAATCGGTAAATAGTTTTCCAACAAATGGTTGCGAGATTCCTCGTCTCGTTTGGCGAGGTACGTCTTCCACCATTTCTGAACTTGATTCACCGGTGTCTTATCGGAAGGTGTCTTCATCTTACAGTTCCTTTCGCGCACATTGATGCACTTGTCCTCATAGAGTCTCCCAGCGACCCATAACTAATTGTTAAATAAAACGTTATCGCTAACACCACACTAACCTGGCGCCCGTGGGCTTTATCTGCTGTCTCTCGGCAAGCAGATATGATCTCATCGACACAGAGTATTCGGATTCGTGAGCAAATTACTCAAACTGTATATTTTATTTTTTCTTCGTATCTTCTCTACTTTATCCATCTTTTCTATATTGGCAACCGGATTCACTTTTCGGCCTTCGTTTTTATCATTGGCCTCACCGTTTCGCCCCTGCTCTTCGCGGGCGTCACAGCAGGCGGCAGGCCGTATGTCTGCTACGCATATATCGTTTTTATTACTGCTTTTACACATCATGCAAAAAGCCTTACCATTCGACGGAAGAAGCCTTCCTTCTGCCTTACAAGTGCCCCGCCTGGTGAAAGTTTGTTGACCAGGGCGGCAATGGCCCTACTTGCTGGACACTTGGGATACGCCAGCACAAATGCCTGACGGCGCCTGACGGACTGGCGAACTTTCGGATCCTCGCTGATATCGCCCGCATCGAAAATGCGAATGTCCAGGAACCGTTTTGCGACTTCCGCCAATCGCTGGTAGGTCGCTCGTCCTTCCTGGCGGTTGTCCGCCTGGTTTGTCAGGACGCTCAGACTGCCAAGGTATCCGCGCCGCGAGAGGGCCTTGATCATCCCGTATGCGTCAGTGATCGCCGTCGGCTCAGGCGTGGTCACCACCAGTACGATGTCGGCGCCCGAGGCGAATTGCAGCACGTTGGGGCCGATTCCGGCGGCACAATCGATGATGATCAGATCGTTGTCGGCCTCTAGTTGCGTCAGTTCTTCGGCCAGGCGCGTCCTCTGGAACTCGCTGAGATTCGCCAGTCTCGCCAGCCCGCTGGCGCCGGCTACGAACTGCACTCCGCTGGGCAAATCCACGACGATCTCTTCCAGGCGTTTCGTGCCCGCGACGACGTGCGAGATATCGCCCTGGATATCCGCATTCAGTAGCACGTCGAGGTTGGCCATTCCCATATCCGCGTCAACCAGGGCAACCCGGTTTCCGGCGCCTGACAGGAGTATCGAAAGGTTCAACGCCACGTTGGATTTGCCCACACCGCCCTTGCCGGAACAAACCGCAATTGTCTTGGTCAGGCGTCCTGTACCGGGCGGCGTGCTGCCTCTGGGGCGGCTTTGGGGACGACTCATCATCCGTCGGAGTTTCGTCGCCTGATCGTTATGCATTTTCGCATCCCCCTATTATCTTCCAGGCCAGATTTTCAGCGTCGGCAGGTTCAATATCGTCGGGTACCTCCTGACCGCCGGTCACGTAAGCCATCGGACCGACATCGACCCGCGCCATGTTGAGTATGGCCCCATATGTTGAGGCCTCGTCGAGCTTTGTCACCAGCAGTCTGTTTGCACCGAGCGGTGAGAATCGTTCGAGAATGCCCCGGATGCATCGCGGGTTCGAAGCGGCTGAAACCACAACGTGTACCTCGTTGGCGTCGGCGGCATCAAGGAAGCTTCGCAACTGGCTCAGCCGCAGCAGGTCGTTTTGGCTCCGTCCGGTGGTGTCTATCAGCACAACGTCCATACCTCGCAGAGCGTAGACTGCCTGTCGGAGTTCCGCCGGACTCAGAACGGTTCTCAGCGGCACTTCCACAATCTCGGCGTATGTTTGCAATTGATCGACGGCGGCTACCCGGTAGGTATCGATGGTGATCATCCCAACCCGCAGGCCCTGGCGAAGCTTGAAGTTCGCCGCGAGCTTTGCGATTGTCGTGGTTTTCCCCACCCCGGTAGGGCCTATCAGGGCGATCACCCTGCACTGCCTGGTGTTAGCAGCCGATTGCTCGCCTGGATCGACTGTCTTGATGCAGGCGGCGATCCTGTTGCACAGTTCTGCCCTGACCAGCGTTTCGTCGCACTGTTGTCGCCCGGTCAGGTCCATTCGCAGACTATCGACAAGTTCTTCCGCGATAGCGGGTTCGACGTCCTGTGCCACGAGGTTCGCGTATATCTGTCCGAGCGGTCCGGCGGCAGGTGATGGCGAAGGGTGTCCCTGGCCGAGCAGGATACTGACCATTTGTTTGAGGTCAGAGACTTCTCCGGCCAGACGGCCCGCCCCGTTACCCCCGCTCGGCGATGCGGCCGCCAGTTGGGCAAGGGCGTCAGCGGCATGAGGCCGGGCCTGCGGGCGGGCCTTGGGCCGGGCCACCGGGCGCGCCTTGGGCGGGGGTTCGCCGATCGGGGGCTCGTCGTCGAAGCGTTCGAGCGAAATTTGCGGAACGTACTGTCCGCCGGCAACGTCTCCGGACAGATCAGAAGCCGCCCGCGCGGTAATCTCCCACATCGGCTTACCGCCGATCAGTCCGAGGAACCCGCCCTTGCGAAAGCTGCGGGTTCTGAGTATTACCGCATCGCGTCCGAGGTCGCCTTTGACCTCGCCCAGAACATTTGCCATTGTGTCGGCCTGGTAGGTTCGTTCGGTCATGGGTCTATCCCTACATGTTCGAGACTCTGGACCTCAACTGATTCAATTTCGTTATATCCCAGCACGGCTGCATCGGGATCGCTTGTCAGCAGCATCTGCTTCAGGTGCAGTCGCACGTCGGGACCGCAGAGCACTACGGGGCGGCGCCCGGTCTTTCTGAGGCGCCCCAGGGCGTCGCTGACGGCGTTGGATATTCTGGCGGTCAGTTCAGGACCGGCCGTCATTACGACCCCCTCCGGTCCGCGCGTAACGTGTTCCTGGAGGGCGCTTTCAGTCCCAGCCGACAGGCTCACACACCACAATCTGCCGTCGCGCGCGCAATACTGTCGGCTCAGCGACATGCCGAGATCGGCGCGGACCTGCTCGGTAAGCAGTTGACAGCAAGTGGTGCTCGACGCCCTTTCGCAGAGGCTCTCGAGAATCGACTCCAGGTCACGGATTGAGACCCGCTCGGCCAGAAGATTGCTCAGCACCTTTTGTATTACGTGCGCCCCCAACTTCTCCGTTACCTCGTCGACGAGCCCCGGAGCCCTTTTTCCGACGACCTCCAGCATTTCCGTCACCTGTCGCCTCGACAGGAGTTTCGGTGCGTTATCACCGATAACCCGCCCCAGGTGGTTCATCAGTACAGTCGCCGGAGCGATCACCGTATAGCCCATCTGCCGGGCCCGCTCGTGTTGCGGCTCGGTTATCCATACCGCCTGCCGACCGGTCGCCGGATCCACGGTCTCACGACCGATCAGTTTGCCGGAAGTTGATCCTTCCGCCACCGCCAGCAACTGTGCGGGATATATCCGCCCCTCGGCGACCGTTACCCCGCGTATCTGCATCGCGTAGTTATGGGCGCCGAGGCGCATGTTGTCGCGAACGACTACCGAGGGCACGAGAAGACCCAACTCCATACCGATCCGGCGGCGCAGGGCGGATATCTGTCGGAGCAGATCTTCCGGGGAGGAATCATCCAGCAGGCGAACCAGCGCGTAACCAATTTCTATCCGCAGCGGGTCAACCGATACGAGGTCCGCCACCGCGACATCTGACGAATGGTCCAAACAGCCCCCGTCGCCGGCGGTCTCGGTCTCGGTCCCGCAGGCGTCCCGGGCTCTGCGAGAAAGCATCCAGGCCAGGCCCGCACAACCGATGCCCAGAATAACCAGGGGCGCCTTCGGTAATGCGGTTAACGTCAATGCCGACAAAAATACCGCCGTTATGCCCAGCACTACCGGACGAGCGGTGAGTTGGGCTACGAGCTCTTCGCCAAGGTTCGTTCGAGCGGTGTTTCGCGAGACCAGAAGCGCCGCAGATATCGATATCAGGAAAGCGGGAATCTGCGTCACCAGCCCGTCTCCAATAGTCAGGCGGGTGAACACGTCGGCCGTCTCGGACAACTCCCAACCGTACTGGACCATGCCCACGTAAAGACCGCCGAGTACGTTAACCACCGTGATGATCATGGCCGCCAGGGCGTCTCCGCGAATGAACTTCGACGCGCCGTCCATGGCCCCGTAGAAGTCCGCCCTGTTCGATATTTCCTCGCGGCGAGAGCGGGCCTCGTCCTTGTCGATCAGCGAGGCTTTCAAATCCGAATCAATCGCCATCTGCCTACCGGGCATGGCGTCGAGAACGAACCTGGCGGCGACCTCGCTGATCCGGGCGGCGCCCTTGGTGACCACGACAAACTGAATGACCACCAGGATGACAAACAGGATCACTCCAACAGCCAGCGAACCGGAAGTCACAAAAGAACTGAACGCGTAGATCACGCCCCCTGCCGCGCGAGCGGCCCCCGCGGCGCCACTTCCGCCGTCACCGGAGGTGAGAATCAGCCTGGTGGTCGCGACGTTCAGTACCAGGCGGAACAACGTGGCGCCCAGCAGCAGCGAGGGAAAGACGTTGAATTCGAGCGGGCTGCGAACGTGAATCGTCGTCAGCAGTATCACCGCCGCCAAGGCGATGTTCGTCGCCAGAAGAATGTCTATCAGCAGGGGGGGAATCGGGACGAGGATAACGAAAATCAGTGCAGCGGCGCCCAGCGGCAGGATCAGGCCGCGATGGCGGTTTACGAATCGGCCTGTGGCCTCAAATGTCCCTGCAAGCTCACTCACGATTCATCTCCCGCCCGCACCGGGTCGTTTGGCGTGTCCGATCGACGGTCTTTGCGAAGCCTCGAACGCATCCGCGGGTCGCCTTCGGTCTTACGCAGGTCTTCGAGAACCTCCCGGCGGGTCATCATCAGATCGCTGCGATGCTTGCGCCACTGGAAGGCCCAATCGATTGCGCCGAGCACGGCCAGCACGAGAACAATTCTCCAGGCCATCAGGCCCAGCATCGCCCATGCGACGGCGCCCTGCCGTTCAAGACCTAACCCGCAGTCCGACACGATCTGCGGAAGCTGCCCGCCAATGGTTGCCACCGCCACGAGCCCTACCGCGGCGATCTTGCCCGCCGCAAGTGCCAACCCGACCAGACCGCGCGATGAGAAAATCCGTCGCAGGCCCTGACCCGGCGAAAGCCTGTCCCACCGCGGAGCGATCACCTCTCCGCTGATATGCAGTCCAACCTGGGCGATACCCGCCAGCAAAGCCGCAAATGCAATGACCCCGCAGAAGCACACCGCGATCCAGACCACGGACCCCGACGCCGACCACACTGACCCGCCGGTGGCGACCCCAGCGCCGGGAGCAAGCGGAGCAAAGCTCAGCATCGCGGCGACCATCTCGATCGATTCTCGCAGCAGCACACCGCCGGCCAACCAGCCCACAACCACCACCGCCAGAAGAACGGTCACACCGGTAAGGTCGGCGCTCCTGGCAACCTGTCCACGCCGCCTGGCCTCGGCCAAACGCAGCACTGTGGGCTGCTCGGTGCGTTGGTCTGTATCGCTTCGCGTCGCCATCTGTTTAACCTATTGCCCGGGCGCTACGGTCTGCCCGATCGAATCCAGGATTATCTGCGTGCCCGACTCTACCACCACCGCCAGCGTGACCAGCGCCCCGGCCAGAACGACCAGCGTCAATATCGCCCGCACCGGAATGGCCACCGAGAGAATGTGAAACTGCGGGAGCGAACGCTGGAGCATTCCCATCGCCACGCCGGCAAGCAGCAGCGTAACCAGGACCGGAGCGGCCACTTTCATCGCCAGGACGAAGCTGACGCCCACCAGGGAAATCATCGCCTCGAATACCCCCGGGCTCGGCGCCATCCCGACCAGCGGAACGGCGCTGAACGTATTTAGCACGGCCGATATCACCTCCCTGTGACCGCCGATCCCCAGAAACACGACTATCGCAAGCAGACCGAAGAACTGTCGCATTATCCCAGGCGCCGACGGACTGAGAGGATTGAACATCTCGCCCAAAGACAGGCCCATCTGCGCCGCGATGTGGTAGGCGCCGAGTTCCACTCCGACAAAAACCAGTCCCGCCGTCCAACCAATCGCCACGCCGATAAGCAACTCGCCGCCAATAGCGACCAGGAGACCGCCCCAACCACCAACAATCGCCCCCGGCGCCGCCACAGACCCGCTCACCGCCACGGCAACCGCAACGGCCATAAAATAACGCAGCTTCCCCGGTACGGTCGGGTGACTGAACACCGGGCTCACCGCAAACATCCCGCCAAGCCGCACGAGTACGAGCAGCAGCGTCAGATTCCAGGTTGTCAGTGTGGTACCTTCCACTTCTTTACAATTTTTCCAATGGTTTCCGCATGGTCAGGGCAGGGAGCACGTGAACATCTCCCGGCCGAACTCGACAAGTTTCGACAGCATCCACGGGGCAGTCAGCGCCAAGGCCAGCAGCATCGCAAGTATCCTGGGCACGAGGCTCAGGGTCGCATCCTGCACCTGAGTGACGGCCTGGAGAACGCTCACCACCAGCGCCACGATCAGACCGGTGACCAGCACCGGAAGCGACAGGAAGATCAGCAGCATGATCGCCTGCCTGGCGAATTCGATTCCTTGATCGGCGTTCATCAGTTATCTATCCAAAGCTCTTCATTAACGTTCCGACGACCAGATGCCATCCGTCAGCCAGCACGAACAGCAGCAGTTTGAACGGCAGCGATATCAGCGACGGCGGGAGCATCAGCATTCCCATCGACACCAGGAAAGTCGCCACCAGCATGTCTATCACCAGGAACGGAAGAAAGATTCTGAATCCCATCCAGAATGCGACCTTCAATTCGCTGACAACGAACGCGGGTATCAGCGAGACCGTGGGCACGTCGCCCCAGGCGAGATTCTTCCGCGCCGCGACATCGTCGCTGAGGAACAGGTATACGTCCGAACCGTTACCCGCGGACTGTATCTGGGTGGTCATGAACTCCCGGATATGCGTCTCGCCGGCGGATACTGCGGCGGTCCGATCGATCCGCCCGCCCAGATACGGACCGATCGCATCGTTGTGGATCCTTTTGTACGTGGGGGTCATCACCACCGCGGTCATCAGCAGCGACAGACCGAAAATCACCTGGTTGGGAGGCAACTGAGCCGAACCGAGGGCCTGCCTGAGCAGTCCTAGCACGACCACAATTCGCGTGAAGCACGTGACCATGACCAGCAGCGCCGGCGCCACGGAAATAACCGTCACCATCACCACCCACGTGATGATCGTTCCGGCCCCGCCGGGCGTGTCGATTTCGGGCAGTGACTTCACCAGATCACCGGGCCCGCCGCCCGGAACTTCGGCGCCAGACGCGATCGAGGCGATCAGCAGAATCAACAATCCCGACGGAATGGCCCGCGACACCTTCATGCAACTCCCTCCCGACCAGGATCGTTGTCAGGCGTCTTTTTCGCCCCCTCGCCGGTAGCGGCCTCGATCAGCGCCGCGACTTCTTCCGCATCGGTCACTTCGCTCAGCGTCGCCAGCGACGAAGCCCCCTGCCCGACAAGCACCACCCGGCGCCCGACTCGAACAAGAAGCAGTTGATGGCGCGACGAAACATTCGTTTTGGCCAGCACGTCGAGCACCTGCCGCCTCTGCGAACCGGATACCGGAGAGAAACGCTTGAGCATTACTCCGGCTACGAAAATCAGCAGAACCACCACCGCCAATGCCACCAGCGTGCGTCCCCACTGGGCCCACGGACCCTGCGGCACAGCGACGATTCTATCACCGTCGGACGGACCGATCAGGCGTTTGGACATATCCGCCGATCCGCCCTGCGCGGCCGGTCGGGAAGTCGGTCGGGAAGTCGGTCGGGAAGTCTGGCCCGGCGCCGAAGCACATAGCACCACCGCGATAACCAGTATTGCGGCCAGATAATATTTCATCGTGACGATCATCTAATGACTCTTGCCTTCCGGTGCGTCTGTGGCGACAAGTTCGGATACTTCAACGCCCAGTTTTCCGCCGACGACGACGGCATGGCCTCGTGCGATGAGGCGGTGATCGCGGTAGACCCCCGCATCCTGATCGCCTCGCACGTCTAGTTGGATGGTGGAACCGACGGCCAGTTCCGGTACCTCGTCCAACCACAACCACGTCCTTCCGACTTCCACTCTCAACGGTTGTGCGTTAGTAAACATCGGTGGACTCCAACGCATCGCAAGGTTCTCCGGGATAAGGCGGGCGAGCGTGACCGGCGTGCTTGTCGATCTCTGTCGATCGCCTGAGTTCAATCATCCGAACTAACCTGCGGTGATACTGGTCGGCGGATTTCCTGGCCTTGTGGGCCTTGAGCAGTATCGCCTCGTAATGCAGCAGCGACCTGCTGCCCAGGCGTCTATCATCTTCGAGGCGGACCAGTTCCCTTCGAATGTCCGCGGTTACGCGTGCGTACCGCCGGAGCACACCGAACGATCCACCGGTCAGAAGCTCTTCTCTGGCGGCTGCGTCGTATTGCCCCAGCGTCTGGTTCAGGACGGCAATGCGGGACTCGACGACCTGGAGGCGGCAGAGGCTTTCGGCCTGGCTTCTCCGGGCTGTGTTCTCGTCCTGCATACGCATTCGCAGGAGCACCCGGCTTCGTTTTATGGCTCTGGTATCGTTCAAAAGTCTATCCGTGTAAGGTCATGTCGGACACGTATGCATCGGTCTCACCGGTATCGCAATCGACCCGGTCGCAGAGTCCCCGCAGTGCTTCAACGGTCTGGGGCAATTGTGTTTCGAGCCTGTCGAAGGCGCCTTGGGCTGTGAAGCGGCGCACGAGAGGCATCGCCTCGACGGCGGAATCAAACTGGCGGGAGTTCCCTTTGCGGTATGCCCCGATGTTGACCATGTCTTCAATTTCGCGGTAAAGGGCCGTCAGGCGCCTGATCCTGCCGGCTGCTTCCATGTGTTCGGGGCACGTCACCTCGCCCATGACGCGCGAGATGCTCTCAATGAAATCGATGGCGGGGAATTGACCGCGATTGGCCATTTCAGCCGACAGTACGATATGTCCGTCGGCGACAGCCTTTACTGCGTCGCTGATCGGACCGGCGGTATCCGGCCCTTCGGTCAGAACCGAGTAGAAGCCCGTTATCGATCCTGCGTCGGTTCGCCCGGCGCGTTCGAGGAGTTCCGGCAGCAGTGCAAAGACGCTGGGCGTGTATCCTCCGGCGGTGGGCGGTTCGCCGGCGACAAGGCCTATCTGCCGCTGTGCTGTGGCCAGACGCGTCAGCGAGTCCATCACGAGCACGACGTTCCTGCCCTCGTCGCGAAAGTATTCGGCTATGCAGGTGGCCACCGCGCAGGCCTGGACGCGAACCAAGGGGGGCTGGTCGCTTGTCGATGCGACGACTACCGCCCTTGTCAGACCGTCGGCGCCGAGTTCCTTCTCGACGAAGTCACGAACCTCCCGCCCGCGTTCGCCTATTAATGCTATTACGACCACGTCGGCGTCGCAGTAACGGGATATCATGCCCATCAGAACACTTTTTCCCGCCCCGGAGGGAGAGAATATACCCATCCGCTGCCCTCGCCCGACGGTAAGCATCGAGTCGACGGCCCTGACGCCCGTGGTCAGCGGTTGTGAAATCCGCTTCCGCAGCATTGGAGGAATCGGTTCGGGCCAAAGGGGCATGTGCGTCTCGGGCGCCAGGTCGCCCAGAGAGTCGATCGGCCTTGCCATCCCGTCAACCACGCGTCCCAGCATCTCGTTTCCGACGCGGATGGTCGGTTGACCGTCGGCACCCTCGACGCGGTCGCCGCGGCAGATGCCCACCGTCGAGCCCAGAGGCATTACGAGCGTCAACTCTCCGGAGAATCCGATAACGCGTGCATCGAGTCCGCTGTGCCCGCGTATGATCCTGCAACCCGCTCCCACCGGCGCGGGAAAGTCGCCGACAGCAACGGTCAGACCTCGCACGGAAACCACCTGCCCGGTCACGCTGACCGGCTGGATATGCGAAAGCACCTGCCTGTATCGATCAAACGGGGACATCGCTATCAATGATCCTGAGCTGTGGGGTGATATTGGATTTCCCAGGCGCCTGGGGCGGGCGGACCGGACCACCGGCGCCGAGCGCCGAAACCACCTTGTCCAACTGCGTCTCGACGGTAGCGTCGATCACACCTCTGGCGGTGGTTATTTTTACTCCGCCCGGGGCGACCTCCCTGTCGCCGACCAGCCGGGCCCGCCCTGAGGCGTCTATGACTTCCACGAGCTCCGCGAAATCGCGCGAGAGTTCCTGGAGTTGGACGGGATTTACGCTAACGATCATCTCGCCATCGGCGCCGGCGAGTTTCATCGCCTTGATGAGATTACCCCTGGCCACCGAAATATCTTTTCGAGCAAGCTGCCCGACGATCTTGGTCGAAAGGTCAATCGCAAAATCGAGCACCTCGTCGGCGGCGGGTCGGTAGGGGCGGTCGCCGGCTTCCTCTATCGCCCCGAGAATCGACCTGGCCAAATCCGCCAACTGCCTCGATTGGTCCTCGATACGCGCCCGGGCCCGATCGCCTCCGGCACGGGCGCCATCTTGCATTCCTCGGATATGTCCTTCGGCGAAGCCTTCCTTGTATCCCTGCTCGCGGGCCTGCTGTCCGGCGATTTCGGCCTCGGCACGCGCTTCAGCCTTTATTCGCGCCGCGGTTTTCCTGGCGTCGAGGATCACTTCGTTTGCCTGGGCCGCAATATCAGCAAGCTTCATCACCGGATGTCCGTCGTCGGGCAGGTGCTTTGTCTTTTTGATGATCTGAGTCATACCGCTTCCTCTATTGCCTCGCCGCGGGCGGTGCCCCCAAACTCCCGGCCGGTGCCGGCGGCCTGGCTTACGATCCCAATCACACGCTGCCTGGCGGACTCGACATCGCATATGCGCATCGGGCCTATCCGATCCATCCTGCCACGGACGTATTCGGCATCCTTATGTGACAGGCATCCCAGCACTTTACGCCTGGCCCGCCTTCCGACCATTCTAAGTGAAATCGCCAGGTCGTCGCTTTCAACCGCTCCCAGCGCCGCACGAAGTTCGCCGGCGCCCAGGAGCATTATGTCTTCAAACGTCAGCAGTCTCAGGGCGTCCCGCTCGGCCCTTCGGCGATCGATATTCTCAGAATCACCGGTCGCAGGGACATCGCTGACCGGCAGGTCATCCAGGCGTCTGGCCAGGTCCCGGCGAATCTCCGAGACAACGACCGGGTCGACTTCGTCGAGGTCTCCCATTCTCCGGGCGACTTCCGTGCGGAGTTCGTTTGGCAGGCGAGCCATAATCTCCGCCGCCTGGGCCGAAGGCATCCGAACCAGGATCAGCGCCAAAGTCTGCGGATGCTCGGCGCCGATATCCCCGGTGCGATCTTCATCACCGCCATCCGAGAAAGGCGCCAGCATCTCGTAGCCAAGTTCATCCCCGCTTTCGTCACCGGTAACCGGACCGATAGCACCGCCCTTCAGTCCGAACATACCGCGAAATCGCCGCAGCAGCCAGAGGCCCAATCCGCCGATAACTACCGATGCCGTCATCGCGGCGAGAAACATGCTTCGGCCGACACCACGCCGGATTTCAGGGACGCTTGAGTCGGCGGTTTTAGTCCGCCCGTGCAGGGTGACGGTTATCTCGTGGTTGCCGGCAGGTGGCAGGATTGCCCTGGCGGCGGTTTTTACTGAAGCCAGTTGCTGAACCGCGGACCCCTCGCTGCCCGCCGACGAAACACATGTCAAATAGCTTCTGGGAACCGATACCCATACTCTCAGCCCCTCTTCGGCGCCCCGGTTCAATCCGGTCCGGGCGCCCATGATTTGCACGTCGACCGATATGCCCGAAATATAGCGAAGGGCCGACATGATCTTCCCGCTGTAATACGCCTCAACCGCATGCCTCTGAGCAAGCGCCCCGGTTTCCGGCGACGGACGATAGCTCCGCCCTGTCTGGTCGATCACGCGGACGGCGTCGATTTCCACCGCGACACTTCCCGAAACCAGTTCCCCAATCGCGATCACCAGCCCCGGTGACATTCTCCGGTCCTTGGCAAGAATCACTTTCACCGCCGCTCTGGCCGCCCTGGCCTCGGCGCCCAGACCGCCGGGCGCACCCGGTTCAAAGAGCACTGACGCAGAGGCGATCGGGTCCATTTCGGCCACCAGGCGTCCCAGTTCGGTCATCACGCCGGCCTGCCAGAGGCGGCGGTTTTCGGCGCTGCTGCGCCACATACTTGAACTATTGGCCAGTTGCCTCAGACCGAAGGGCGAAGATTCACCCCCGCGGGCGTTGGAACGGAGAATCTTTCGTGCATCACCAAGATTTCGCGGTGATACCGTCAAACCTCCTTCGGTGCGATGGAAATCGATACCTTCTCGCTGAAGTGCCGCCGCCACCCGGTCGCGGCCTCCAGCGTCGAGTTCACGGGCAATGGCAACCATCGGTTCGGGCGATAGAATCGCCCAGATCAACCACACCGCGCCGCCAAGGGCACCGGCGGCAAGCAGACCGGAGGCAAAACGTGCACCGGCACCCATACCTGCCAACCGAACTCTCAGACGCACTACATGTCGCTTCAACCTCTTCACATCCCGGTCCTCCGTGACCGGTAAGGGCTGTCTTACGAAGAACTGACTACCAAACTATCCGGAACCTGACTTTGCATAGTACTCCCGGATATACGCCAACGATTTGTGCTGAGCCTTCAACGCCATGATTTCGTTGAGGCGATTGAATACTGACTCGTCATACAGGCGATGCCCACCGGCACTGCGCCGGGCCTCAACGAGCAGGCCCATTACCGTGTAATTGTGGATAGTCTGGCGACTCAGGCCCGAGTACTCGACGATCTCACCGATACGATACAACTTTGGCGGAATCTCTATAGGCTTCGAATCGGCAAATCGCTGCCCGATCCCCACGCTCTGCGATCCGCCATCGGCCGAACTGTCCTTGCCCTCCGAAGCACCGCTCGGCGCCCGCCCTTTCACACCGGAATCATCAACTCGACCCGACGCCATCGAGTCGCACCGCCCGCCAACCACCAGACCACTATCGCACCGGCGCACCCGCGTTGAAGCCACCGGCGAGTTGAGCGCCTGACTGTCCGCTGAACTTCCACCCCAACGGGCGGGCTGGAAAGATCCAGCACTCCGACTCGGTTCCGGCAACGGCATCTCTAACTCTGCGAGACCGGCTGGTCCGCCACCCATGCTGACCAACGCAATGTCGCTCCACGCAAGTGGACTCTCGCTGCAGTCATCGCGACCGACCTCACCAGCCTCACCTGCTGCATTTACTACACCATCATCATCATCATCATCATCAGCAGCAGCAGCAGCAGCACCGTCAGCACCCGCAGCATTTACTACACCAGCCGCTACTACACCAACCGCAGCATCAGCATCCACAGCGCCATCAGCACCCGCAGCATTTACTACACCAACTGCATCTGCTGCATCATGTTTTTCAAATACATTTGTATGCATGAGATAAATATACTTTATATTTTACAAAATGTATCTTGTCTCTTTCCCGTCAGCAACAAGAAAACGCTCTTTTTTGAAAAATATTCTCCCTCCAAGCCCGCTTTGTGCCCTAAACCCTTCTGTGTCAGCATTATATGGTGTCAAAATATTTTTCCATACACAGAAACTTTCCTCAAGCCACGTAGTTTACGAATGCAAATCTGCCGTATCCCTTCCCCCTGTTCTCGTACCGCACTGCGCACAACGAACTTGTCGAATCCGTTTTCCACGCCCAAAAGTCTCGCCCCCCACTACCGTCCAAGTCGCCGACAACCTTGCCCACACGTTACGGTAGTTCGATTTTTTTCCGCATGTCCGCAGGCACACCTGGTCGGTGCATAACAACGCACGCCGGGTGAGTTGACAACTCCCCCTCTTTTCGGCACATACAACAACCCCCACCGGGAACGGACCATCAGGACGGTTCCGCTTTAAGACAACACAAAGATTTAATCCTAATAATCTGATTATACGTCTTTACAAAAACCTGGTTTTATAGTAGAATGCTCTTGGCATGGGGTTGTTGTCGGAGGAGCTTCCACCACTACTATGTTCCGATATGCAAGTATCGGGACATATATCCGCCCATACTGCACCATGGCTAATCCCACCAAGAATAATACCGAAGATCAAGAGCACCGTAATGGGCATATCCTCGTTGTTGACGACGAAACTGCCGTCCGCAGGCTGACCAAACGCATCCTTGCCATAAAAGGATATAGCGTAACCACTTGCGCCGGTGGGGCACAAGCCGTGAAAATCTACGCCAGGGATCACGATAAGATCGATCTGGTCATCCTCGACATGGTCATGCCCGGGCTGAACGGTACTGAAACGCTCCGCCAGTTCAAACAAATAGACCCGACTGTTCGCGTAATACTCTGTTCGGCGTTCGTTCCCGACATCAAGGGGCACACCGTAGCAGATGAAGGATTTGTCGACTTGATCTCCAAACCTTTCAAAATCGATGATCTCCTGGCGATAACTGACCTTCACATGAAGTAGCCCCCTGGACAGCACATGGCCCGTGGCGGGGCGGAGGGTGCGGCGGTTTGGCTTTTCCGCCGACCTCGCGGCGCGTACAATGCTTCTTATGTATTCGACAGCAACAACAGTGCGCGGCGTTTGCGTGTTCGCGGCGATGGCGTCTCTGGTGGTGATAGCGTGCGGATGTCGCAGGCCCGCCACTCCGCCGGCGCCTGCGGAGCAACCGGCTGGAGATACGCACCCGTCACAGCCCGCCATCGAGACCGCCCCTTCGCGCCTTGGACATCGCGGTCGGGCCGTGGTCAGACGTACAGTTAAAGAGCTTGGCGATGCAGCCAAATGGCGGCGGATATCCCTGGCGGGTTTGCGGGCGGCGGCAGAAGCTTGTGAGAAGGACCTGGCCGAGCCGGCAACCCATATGCGTGCCGGAGACAAGGCGTTGGCCAACGGGCAGACTGAGTTGGCAATTGACTGTTTTACCCGGGCGATCGCCCTGTCGTCGAAAAACGCCGATGCGCACAGAGGCCTGGCCGTGGCGCTGGTCGCCTCGGCATCCGAGCAGACTTCCACCATCGAAGCAGAAAGGCTGTATCGACGGGCCGCGGGAGCCTGTCGGGCGATTCTGGCGATCAACGCCGACGACGAGACCGCCCGGTTCAATCTCGGCCTGGCGTTGATGCGATCGAGCAGTCCTACCGAAGCCGACGAGGCCTTTCGCCCTCTACTGAAGTCCAGGAAGTTCGGTACGGAGGCGACGTTCAATCTGGCCGTGGTGCTCGCATCCCAGGGCAAGCTCGCTCAGGCCGCGGGCCAACTGCGGCGACTGATACGCACAAGCCGGACGATGGGACCTTCGGACCTTGCTGCCGCCCACACGCGATTGGGTGAGGTGCTCATTGATCTCGAAGACACCGCCGGGGCGCTGAAAGCTTACCAAGAGGCGGCCAGACTGACTCCTAAAGACGTGGCGGCGTGGCTTAACCTGGCGGTGGCTGCCCGGGCGCATGGAAGCTACGGATATGCCGTGACGGCCACTCGCAAAGCCGCCCAACTCAGTCCTTTCAACGCGGAAATTCACCTGCGTCTTGGGAATCTGCTGCTGGAGTTGCACCGGGCCACCAAAGACGACCGCTTCCTGAGGAAGGCTGTGGCCGCCTGGCGAAACAGCGTGAGGATCGACCCGAGCCAGGCGGCATTGCGCCGGCGCGTGGAAGTTTACGAGCGCCGGGCTCCGGAAACCCGACCCGCTGCCACAACAACGCCCGCGAGCGGACCGTAGTACTGCCCGACCTGCCGAAACCCATCCTCGAAACCTAGTCCCATTTCGGATGCTGCCCCGAACGCCTCAAATCACCGGCGCCTTTGGCGTCCGTTGCATTTGTTTGTTAGCCAAATCAATCATTCCTTGGCTAACGTTTCGTGTCATCGGCGCCGCAGGTCCGCCAGAGGCGGATTGCACACGGTTGTTATGCATTTAATCCGACTACCCGCTCGCGTCAGTATCCCACGCCGCGGTCGGGCATGTCAACTACTCACGGCTTGTAGTCCAGGAACAATTGCTTGAGTCGTTCCACGACGGACTT